>Ga0247841_10012192_pt1 | contig 11261 bp, 6 predicted proteins | sample LaCruzMarch2015__2_FD_192410 | JGI IMG/M metagenome (GOLD analysis project Ga0247841, IMG submission 192410) | Freshwater microbial communities from meromictic Lake La Cruz, Castile-La Mancha, Spain - LaCruzMarch2015_18m | ecosystem: Environmental > Aquatic > Freshwater > Lake | place: Spain...
ATGCGTATCAATGGAATTCAAGTAAAGTATATACGAAAAACCGTTCGCCGGTTTTTTTCTACCAATTACCCACATGTGGTATTTACCGCCGTGATAGATGATCCGTGACGGGTCCGACTGCCAGTCCTTCGGATCCAGGCCGAACTCCGCTGCATTGACTATCCAACGATGCCCCCTGGAGCTGGTGGACGTCTTCTTCCAGAAGTCTTTCAGCTCCGGCGGAATGGTGACGCTGAGCGGCGAGGCCCGCGAATAGATATTGTCACCGGTCGCAGAGGCTTCCCAGGATGCTATATACGTTGGTTTCAAAGGAGAACCCGTAAAACCATCACCGGTCAGCGTTCGTACATCCACATCGGCATCGGGATCAGCAGGCGATCGTTTGGTTGTTTGGCCCAACAATGGTATTGCGAACAATAGAGCAAGACAGAGTCCGGCGGCTTGCTTCATTGTAACAAACCTGCTTCGTTTGTTCATACTAAAAACCATCGACGATGCATACTTGTTACTCTTCTTCATTGTTTTTCCTGTTCTCATTGGTTGTCTCCTTATTTCACTTATTGACCTGCTACGATTGGATCAGCATACCAGGCCTTAAGTTCGCTTATCACATTCCTGCCACCGGAAGTAATCAGACCTATACGTCCCGTTGGTTTAGTGCGGTGATTGATGATCTGGAGATGGTAGTCGTCGAGGTATATCTCAGCCAGATCGTCTCGCTGAACGATACGGAAGCGTGCTGTTTTTCCAGGAGCCTTTCCGATCTCACGGGTCAGCTCATGACGAAAGTCAGTTCCATCGGCATTGACCCATCCGAAATGAGCCTGACCGTCAGGTTCGAAAACAACCGCTTCCCCGCCTCCCCCCTCGCATTCGAAATATATCCCTGGAAGTGAACCGGTTACAGAACCAAGGTTTTCGAGCGGCTTGCTATAAATGTCAATGTCTGTAATATCCCACGTATATGGTTTTTGGGTGATACGCAGGTATCGGGCTAAAACCGACAAACCGGTAAAGAATGTTCGATACTTTGAAGCATGTTTGGAATTTAGATCAGATGGGTCCCGCCAATCTACAGGGTTCTTCTCCTCTCCAAGAGTCGACCAGTTGACGCGGTCGGCGGAGGTCTCTATATTAAAATATGGCCTTTTCGCCTGTTTCTTCTCACGTTCCATTCGCCAGCGAATAAGTACCCCCCCTACCGGCTGCACTGCTCCAAAATCAAGCTCATATACAGGGGAATCACCATCCACATGACGGGCACTCCAAGCTGTCTCTCTGTTTCCATCGATGGCTGCCTCCGGAAATCCATCAAGACGCCCATCCGCCGGTTGTGGCACTGATTGTTGATTAACGCTAACCACGGCACCCCTGGACCAGTTATGTTCGGCAACTGTTTGTGTGACATGTTCCATTTCTATATTACCCTCTATCACCAGTCCTTTTGCCAGGTCGAAGCTATTCTCAAGCAATAAGATGGGTTGAGTCACAGATGCTGAGCTTGTTGCAGATACAATCGGGATGGGATGCACTTTCATTTTCTCATTCCCTGTCCACCAGCGGAACCAAAGATTATCTCCGTCTGATATTACAGACTTGAAAGGCGAATGATGGTATTTCCATCCGTGGACTTGCACATTAAATTTTGGAAACGTCCTCACTATAGATTCCGTCAGCAACTCGCCCTCTGACGAATAATGAATCTTATCATACATGCCCGGGGAATTCGTGATCAGATAGTTCCTTTTGGTGGGAACATAGGGTCCTTCAGGCGCTATTGAAGTATATACTTTGCTAAAATATCCATCACCCTGGTGGGCAAGAGCTTCAAGATGTGAGTCACATATGATAAAATATTTCTTGCCGAGTTTAATCCATGCCGACAATTCGCCCGCAGTACCACTACTGTTGGGAAGCCCGGGTATGTCTATCCGCACCGGCGGTTTCACCTCCCAGTGAAGCCCATCGCTGGAGGTTGCAAAAGCGCATCCGCGATGTTCTTTGGGTACCGAGTTGATCACAGCCATCCAGCCGCCTTCCTCTCGAGGCAGGGTGAAGAAACTATCCCATCGTCCTTTGTACCATGTAGTATCCTGCCTGAGAGTATATTCGATGTTCCGTTTAAAGTGGAGCAGGTCATCGGTGGTTCCATAGCGCATCCCAGGCGGATTCCTCTTGTACAGAGTGCGCCACCATACGAAGGGACCGTTTCTATCAAACTTGAAGATTTCCGATTCTCCAATGCTGGGCGTACCGGCATCTGGCATCTGCGTATAACCTTCCTCACGCCAATAGACACCGTCCTTTGAAGTGGCAAGAGTCATCCCTCCATTATTAAAGTGATACCATAGGTAATAAACTCCATCGTGATACGTCATATTCGGTTCGCCCCAGACAGTATTGGGCTGTGTTGGCGAAAAGAAGATCGTTTGATACAATTTAGGAAAACGTGCCGTGGTATCGAATGCTCTCTCTTGACCTTTAGGAACCATCTGGCTGTATCCCTCCCCGCCGTCGAAGAGCATGGGCCGGCTTTCAATCTTTTCCTGAGTAACTGATGAGGATTGTTTCCCTTGCCCGCAACCTGAAAGGATGCCAATAACAAGAACCCCTGAAAAAAAATAGTTTGTTTTCATTTTCATTTCTATTTACGTTTTACTTAAGGGCGCCTCGAAATACTATTTTTTTGTTGCCGTTGTTCCTTGCGTGGGCACTCCTGCTGCCGGGCCGAAGCCCCATTCCATACGAACAACGTCCCAATCTCTTGGGTCCTTCTGCCTCATCAGCTCACTTTCAAAGCCCCAGAATGAAGTGACCGGCTGGTTGGTCACAGGGTCGCCGAACAGCGGGTCATAGGGTACATATAACGAGCCGAATATGAAAAGATCTTTCTTTGGACACACGATCGGCGCGAAATGGATACCGTCTTCCGACCACGTAAGTTGCTGAGTTGCGAAGGACAGGTAGATCATCCCGTGCTTGTAACGCCAGCAGAAGTGACCGTGTCCCTTCATCACCGGATTGCCTTCGTACTTCCTGTAGGGTCCCAAAAGAGAATCCGCTATGGCTACGCCGTTTTCCGTATCACTTCCACCCGACTTTTCGCCATAGGCCTTGTAGTACATAAACCATTTCCCGTTGAGGAAGACGTGCCTCGGGTTGATAACACGTTTGCTGTCCCAACTCTTGCCGTCGTTCGCGGGCTTCAGCAACACATCCACCCCGTCTGGTTGCTTCCACGGTCCTTCCGGCGCATCGGCAACAAGGCAAAAGATTCCTGCGTCGCGTTGCCCATATTTCTTGATGTTGCTCGTCTCTCCCTCGCTGAATAAGTAGAATTTGCCCCTATGGTAGATCACGTTGGCTTGCTCAATCCTAACATCGTAACAGGATCCCTTCGGACCATTAGGCAAGTAGCCGACAGCCGTCCATCGATGCGTATCAATGGAATTCAAGTAAAGTATATACGAAAAACCGTTCGCCGGTTTTTTTCTACCAATTACCCACATGTGGTATTTACCGCCGTGATAGATGATCCGTGACGGGTCCGACTGCCAGTCCATCGGATCCAGGCCGAACTCCGCTGCATTGACTATCCATCGAAACCCCCTGGAGCTGGTGGTCGTCTTCTTCCAGAAGTCTTTCAGCTCCGGCGGAATGGTGACGCTGAGCGGCGAGGCCCGCGAATAGATATCTTCACCGGTCGCAGAGGCTTCCCAGGATTCTATATACGTTGGTTTTAACGGACGGCCCGTAAAACCGTCACCGGTCAGTGTTCGTACATCCACATCGGCATCGGGATCAGCAGGAGATCGTTTGGTTGTTTGACCCAACAATGGCATTGCGAACAGTAGAGCAAGACAGAGTCCGGCGGCTTGCTTCATTGTAACGAACCTGTTTCGTTTGTTCATGCTTAAGTTTTTTCTTAACATCATATTTCTCCTTAAAAGTTATTTAGGTTCTTCTTGAGTTCGGGAGAACCTTTACCTATGGGTTTTTAGAGGTGCCATTTATAAGTATTCGTAAGTATATGAAAATCCCAAATTTGCCTTCACACTCCCTGATTTTCATATTCTGACACATTTTCTCTGCCTCACTCCTGATCCTTAAGTGGACGGATTACGATATTCCTAAACTCGGCCGGGCCGTTCTGAGTGAAGAAGAAGATGCGGTCGCCAGTGGCATCTTCATTGCGATGGAAAAGGGTGCGACGATTGTCAATGCATACATCAATGATGTCGTCTTTGATAATTATATCGAGATCGAAGGGTTTGTCGATATCCGGGATCTCGATATCCGCGCGTCTTATTGAGGGAGGTCGCGTTATGGCCACACGACTTATTAAGGGAGGAATCGCGCCGTCAGGTGCCGTTGCATAGCGAAATCTCTCTTGGGCTGGCTCGAACCGCAGTTCCCTGCCGGCGGCATAATCTCCCTGCCCCCGGACGCACAGCCCGAAGACGGTGGCTCCCGATTGAGGCACCACGCGAAGCGTGATCCTCACATTCTGAGGGACTCCGTCCACAAAGGCAGTGGCAACAGTGGCGGGATCTCTTACGGACAGCCGGAGCAAGGACATATCGCCCGACACATCGCCGCGCAGCCGCTGAATCGTCAGTGACATGGGCGACATTGTCGCCGGGATCATTTCCTTTGGCCATTTGGAGCCAAGCGTACCGTCTTTGTGCTGGACCAGTTCCCGGAATACCGCTTCTCCCGCGTAATCTGCTAGTAGCCAGGTCGGGGCGAAACCGGCCATGATACGGCGGTTACCGGAGAAAGGAGCTACCTGTGGAACGCGCAGCGCATCAGCGAGTTCTCGGCGTTGCGTCCATTCGGCATCCGGAGATTCCAGCGGCTTGCGCGACATCCAGTAAAAATCACCGCTATGAAAATAATACCAACCGTTCCACTCATGGTAGGTCGCGCAAACGTTGGTGTTGCCCTTGATTTGTTCGAGGAATGACGCCCTCTGGTCAGGTTCCCGCCAGGACCGCAGATCGTCAGAGCGGAAAAACCAGGGAACTCCGCCAGCGAGCTTGCCGTCCTCCCCCCTGGTGTTGTTCGGACTGTATAAGTAGAACCCGCCGCCGGACGCGGCCGGCCAGATGATGGGATTGATATCTATCCCGGCTTTATAATCAAGCCTTACCCAGGGCGCCTCCTTTTTTACAAACTTGATACAATCTTTACCGGTTGCCCAGTATATGTTGTCTGCCAGACGATGTTCGGGGGAATCTTTCCAGGGCATACGTCGTCCGTGATTGATCCAATAGAGGTAGTAGGTTCCTTCATAATAAATAAACTGACCCGTTCCTAACGCATTTTCAGTTTGTTCGGTTATGTCAAGTGTTCTCGGATGGTGTTCCCAGTGAATAAGATCTCGTGTAGAGACATGCCCCCAGGGATGCCCTCCGATTCCCCACTTCTGCGAAGAATGCTTTCTATCTGTAAGGTAGAAGAGATGCAAGGTTCCATCCTGGAAGTAGGTCATCGGATCGCCGACAAATACGTTGTATCCTTTCGGACGCCAATATTGCAGCTTATCGCTCTGTTCACCTTCAATCTCCATCTTGCGGCGCCCGGCACATTCCTGTCCGCCACTCAGTCGAGTGATTTCGTCGTCGGTAAGGGCACGGTTCCATATAGCAATATGGTCAATCTGCCCACTGAATTCAGACATGGCCTTACCATCCTTTACTGTGGCACCGAAAAAGAATGGCGACTGAAAATGCATCAAGTCGCCGTGGGGAAACTCTTCGTCTATCAGCACACCGTCGACAAAAAGGTTGAGTTTTGGTCCGTTGAAACGAACCAGGATATCGTGCCAGCTTTCAGGTCCGATAAGCTCCACAGGTGCAGCGACGCGAAGCACCCCATCTTTGCAGTCGGGGTTTCCAGGCCGATATTTTGCATCGTCGTAGGGCGAGTTTTCGTCGAGGGAACCGGGAATAACGCGTTCGGCAAGAGGGGTAGTCTGCCAGAGATACTCGATCGAGCGGCCGTCCTTCATACGTTTACGCTCCCGCGCGCCGAGGCGCTGCAGGTCGAGAGACGATCCGTACAACAGGTTTGCGTAGCTGTCGCCATTATCCTGCCGGGCGAGAAGTGTTCCCTTCCATTGTCCGTCTGTGCTCTTTGCACGAACCAGCAGGGTCATCTGTTTGTCCGTCACCTTCACCCCGGAATCCGCCACTAAAAAGCCGCCGTTGAATTCGGCAGCAAAACCATCACCTCCAATCTTAAGTGAAGCCGCTTTATCTTCCCCCTTCAGTCTCACGCCTGTTTTCACCGCGCCTTCGGATTTCAATCCGGCTTTATTGGCAAAGTGCCACACCTTTACTGCGTCACTAAATGGAGAAGAAAGTTTTTCAGGCCGGCAACCTGAAGCCAGTATTAGAAAGATCAATCCTGAAAAGCATAAAACATTTCTCATTTTTCTATTTTATAGTTTCTCAAATATATTTAGGGCGCCTCGAAAAACTATTTTTTCGGCGCCGTTGTTCCTTGCGCGGGTTCTCCTGCTGCCGGACCGAAGCCCCATTCCATACGAACCATGTCCCAGTCCCTTGGATTCTTCTGCCTCATCAGCTCACTTTCGAAGCCCCAGAATGAAGTGACCGGTTGGTTGGTCACAGGGTCGCCGAACAGCGGGTCATAGGGTACATATAACGAGCCGAATATGAAAAGATCTTTCTTTGGACACACGATCGGCGCGAAATGGATACCGTCTTCCGACCACGCAAGTTGCTGAGTCTGGAAGGAAATGTAGATCATCCCGTGCTTGTAACGCCAGCAGAAGTGACCATGTCCCTTCATCACCGGATTGCCTTCGTACTTCCTGTACGGCCCCAAAAGCGAATCCGCAATGGCTACGCCGTTTTCTGTATCGAGAGGACCAAACCCTTTTCGACCGCCCTTATAGTACATAAACCATTTCCCATTGAGAAAGATGTGTCTTGGGTTGGTGATATAGGAGTTGTCAAAACTGTCACTTCCGATTTCGGGCTTCAGCAACAGGTCCACACCGTCCGGTTGCTTCCATGGTCCTTCCGGCGCGTCGGCAACCAGGCAAAAGATACCGGCGTTGCGTTGCCCATATTTCCCGATATTGCTCGTATATCCATTGCTGAACAAGTAGAACCTGCCCTCATGGTATATTACGTTGGCCTGATCAGGGCTCTCATCGTAACATGAGCCCTTCGGACCAAGGGGCAGGTAGTCCACCGCCGTCCACCGGTGCGTGTCCACGGAGGTCAGGTAGAGTATCCGCGACATCCCCTTCCCCTTCACCCGTGGCTTTCTTATATCCAGCGTCCCCGTTTCAAGGGGCCTGACTCTTTCATCAATCATCCACATGTGGTATTTTCCGCCCTGATAGATGATCCGTGACGGGTCCGACTGCCAGTCCTTCGGATCCAGGCCGAACTCCGCTGCATTGACTATCCATCGAAACCCCCTGGAGCTGGTGGTCGTCTTCTTCCAGAAGTCTTTCAACTCCGGCGGAATGGCGACGCTGAGCGGCGAGGCCCGCGAATAGATATCGTCACCGGTCGCAGAGGCTTCCCAGGATTCTATATACGTTGGTTTCAACGGACGGCCCGTAAAACCGTCACCGGTCAGTGTTCGTACATCCACATCGGGATCGGTATCAGCAGACGATCGTTTGGTTGTTTGACCCAGCAAAGGCATTGCGAACAGTAGAGCAAGACAGAGTCCAACGGCTTGACCGGTTGTAACGAACCTGCTTCGTTTGTTCATACTTAAGTTTTTTCTTAACAGTGGTTTCATGTTTAAATAATTTTGTAAGTTATTAAATATCAATTAGCAGAATAAATTAAGGGCACCTCTAAAAACTATTTTTTCGGTGCCGTTGTTTCTTGTTTTACTTAACTCTTAATTGCTTCTTATTATCATATACATATCCCCTCTCAAAAACTGAAACATCCCAGCCGAGATTTGACCCGTGATCGGTTTCAGGTTCGTTAATGACGGGAAGGTATTTTATCATTTCGCGCTTTACATAATTGTAGCTGCTATCCGTCGCCAGGTTATTCCATTCGTAAGGATCTTGCAAATGATCGTATAACTCTTCGTCACCGTTCCTGTAGCGTATATACCTATACTTTTCATTGCGAAGTGAGTGACAGCCAAACCCGTAAGTTGACAATACCGGCATTCCCCTGATTCCATCGCTGTTTTTGAGAAGGTGCGACAAATCCAGTCCCTCGAGTTTTTGCCTGGGAGGTTTGATCCCCGTCAGCGAGATGATTGTAGGATAAAGGTCAACCAAACTGACGGGTGAAGTGTATACACACTGCTTACTACCCGGAACTGATATGATCAAAGGAACCTTATTCGATTTTTCCCAAAGTCCAAACTTTGTCCAGTGGTCCTTCTCCCCTACGTGGTAGCCGTTGTCGCCACACAATATTACTATGGTGTTTGTGGCGTAAGCGCTTTTATCGAGTGCATCCAGAACGCGTCCCAACTGGAAATCGGAATATGCCGTGGAGGCCTGATAAGCCTGTATCGCCTCCTTCCACTTGTGCGCGCCCGTTATAACTGTTTGAAGATTAGATACTCCCAAATTGTCACCTGGTACTTCGAGAGCCATCCACTTGGCACATTCGGGCAGATCGTCTAAATCGTTGGGAAGATACCCCCCCGGTATCTTTATCGAATCGAGTGGGTAGAGTTCATAAAATCGTTTTGGGACTATCCACGGCAAATGAGGACGGAGCAAACCTAGGGCCATAAAAAACGGATGATCCAATTTCTTTTCGAGACAGGCAATTACCTTATCGGAGTTTTCGGTATCAATGAGTTTATGCTCATCGTTTTCCCATTCATCCGGCACAGCACCCCAAACGAAATTACTCCCCCCTTCGTAGCGAAAATCGGTGAAGTGTACCACTGAAGTATCAGGGGCGTTGGCCCAAAAACCGGTATGGGGTGAGAAAAAACCGGGTGTGCACATCGCCTCATAAATTTTTGGCCGGTTTTCCTCGTGAAAAACTTTCCCGAACAAACCAGTGATATATCCCTGATCTTTAAAGAGCCGGGGCAAGGTGACTGCACCTGACAATGCACTTTGCTCTCCATTGCCGGGTTGTGAATTGTAATAAACTCCGGTTGTGGATGGGAACAAACCCGAAAGTAAACTTGCCCGCGAGGGTCCACAGGATGGAGCTGAGCAATAAGCATGGGTAAAAATAGTCCCCTTTTTGGAGAGCCGGTCAAGATTAGGAGTTAATATTCCAGGATTATTCAGTATGCCAGTCTGATCATTCTGATCGTCCATGATGATCAGCAATATGTTTGGGCTTTGATATTGCCTTTCTTGTTTACATGATTGAAAACAATAAAGTATTAAAGCACTTAAAGACAAGAAGGAAATCTCTCTGTACATAGTTTTTCTTCATAGCAAAATTAAATACCCCATGCTAATTCAAAACTTTCTTTCTACAGAAGGTAAATTCTTTAATACTTCAAATGCAGGTTCCGTGGCTGCCCTGTCTTTATCAAGCTGATTTACAACTATCATAGGATCGAGTTCGCGGGGGCTTTTATTGTTTTTCAGACTTAAAGCTGCGGCAGTTCCTGCTGCCTGGCCTGTACTCATACAAGTCTGCTGGATCCGGAGTGAAGCTTCAGCATAATGTTCAGCCGACAAACACCGTCCTGCCATCAGAAGATTGTCAATTCCTTTTGCCACAATACATCCGTAACGTATATCAAAATATTCCCCTGCATTAAGTCTTTGTTTTTTCTTTTTAGCTTCATCCGATTCGCGGTCAACGGCTACCGCTGTATAACTTTCAGCAGGCCAGACATCAATATGCCAGGAACTGCGGGCAATACTGTCGGGATACTTTACAAAGTTTAAAGCATCACTGGCAGATACCTTCTGGATTCCGTCAATTCTGCGCGAGGAGCGGATGCCAATCTGGTTTGAAGTATCGAGCAGGTAAGCGTTTTCAAATCCGGGTACGTTTTTGCAATAAAAATCGGCTGCTTCGTAGGCTTGCTGTCGCCCCGTACGCTCCGCAGCACTGAGTTCCCAAGGATCAATGGGATTGGTCCTGATAACCCGGCTTATCACATTCAGGTATTCATTTCTCTCCTCAGGCAAACGCCAGTTCTTTCCCTTTATGTATCCCAACAACCTCGATTTCGTAGTGATGACCGGAGATTTGTAAACTCCCTGGGCGATGGCTTTGTTAAGCTTTTCATCCAGTATAATCATTTCCTCACTCGTTAATGGCTTGTTAAGATCCTTTATATTGGCAATCCTGAACACTTTGGTCAATGCCATCGCGTATTTATGGGTTCCATCGCCCTGCTGCCAGGTGACCCCTGCCTGATGACAGACAATACCATCCCCGGTACAGTCAATCACCCTCTTAGCCCTGATGCCAACAGTTCCGGCACGGGTTTCTGCAATAACCCCTTCAATAGTTTTATTTTCAACAATTGCGGAGGAGGTGTACGAATGGTATAAAATTTCCACACCCGACTGGGTCAGTAGTTCTTCCCACACCCGCTTCACCATTTCGGGGTTAACAGAACTCCAAAAATCGCCCATATTTGCGAGTTCGCGAATTCCTTTATATTCTTTCAACCCTAAAGCCCATTCGTGCCAGATGCCCTGGAAATCGACGCCATTGCTGCTCAGGATTACGGCTACCAACTGGGAAACCGGAGACCCGCCCGGATGACCTTCTTTTTCAAGCAGTAATGTTTTGGTGCCTAATCTTGAAGCGCTTATAGCGGCTGCACAACCGGAAGGTCCTCCGCCACAAACAACAACATCATATTCTGCAAGAAATGGAATATTCTTTGATGGGACACGATAAGTCCCCAATTTCGATTTTTCAGTTATTTCATTCATGAAAACAGGGGCGGAAAATACTGCAGTTCCGGCTAATCCTGTTGTTTTTAAAAAATTCCTTCTTGAAAATTTATTCATAACAATATCATTTAGTTTTATTAAAAATGAGACAGGCTGTTGGTATTTACTGGAAAATTAAATGAAAGAATAGTCCCATTTTAATTCAGGATTACTAATCTATCTGTAAATCAAGAAGGTAATAAGGTCAATAATCCTTTTGCCTTCTATTTCTCTAATGTATCTCTAATTTTTCGCGGTAGAGTAGAGCGGGAAGGATAAAAACACCTTCCCTGCCCCCTCGTCAAACCGTACGTGCGGTTTTCCCGCATACGGCTTTCCTATAAACTTCTTCGTAAGCATTCTCAAA
>Ga0247841_10012193_pt1 | contig 11261 bp, 6 predicted proteins | sample LaCruzMarch2015__2_FD_192410 | JGI IMG/M metagenome (GOLD analysis project Ga0247841, IMG submission 192410) | Freshwater microbial communities from meromictic Lake La Cruz, Castile-La Mancha, Spain - LaCruzMarch2015_18m | ecosystem: Environmental > Aquatic > Freshwater > Lake | place: Spain...
GGGCGGCGCGCGAGAGCGGCGCGGCCGGGATCATGCTGGATACCGAACAGTACGACCAGGCTTACCCGCCGTTCTGGTACGCGAAACAGGCTCATTGTTCCGAACGAAGTTTTGCGGAGTACAATGCCATGGCGCGCCGGCGCGGCGGGGAGGTCATGCGCGCGATCCGGCAAAACTTCCCCGGGGTCAACCTGTGCTTTACGCTTGCTCCCAGCATGGTGTGGTATTACGCGCGGACCACGGATGTTTCACAGTCCAGCTACGGACTTCTGGTCGGGTTTTTCGACGGCATCCTCCAGGAATCCGGGGGTTGTACCGTCACCGACGGATACGAACTGGCATATCCGTATCGTTCGGACGCGGAGTTCGCCAGGGCCGCAGACCAGATCCGCAACGTGGCCGCCAAACTGAGCGCCGATCCGGAAGTCTACCGGCGGCGCACCAAAGTTGGATTCGGCATCTGGCCCGCGGGCAACGTGAAGGGGTTGGATTTCACCGACTTCTCCCGGAACTTCGACACGCCCGTGGAATTCGAGTATGCCCTGAATTATGCCCTGCGGCACGGCGACGGGATTGTGTGGGTGTACGGCGGCGGCATCATGCCGAAGGAATACCTGGACGCCATCCGCAACGCCAGGACGCCGCACTCCACCTCGTCGCCCGGTCGGCCGGGCCTGGAGGCGGATCAAACCGTTTTTGCCGCCTTCTACAAGGACCACACCGAACTGCTCGATCTACCGATGAAATGGGAGTTCCGCGCCGATCCGGACGATGTCGGTGTGGCGGAGAGCTGGTTCGCCCCGGAACAGCCGCGCGCCGGTTGGAAGCCGTTCCTGATAAGGGATTTCTGGGACGAACAGCTCAACCGAAAATACCTGGGTTATGCCTGGTATCGTGTCGAATTCAATGTGCCGTCGGCGTGGCTCAAAAGTCCCTTGATTCTGGCGTTCGGCGCCGTGGATGAGTTGGCGTGGGTTTATCTGAACGGCCAACCGGTGTGCGACCACGCTCAGGGCAAACCGGACGACCTGTGGAATCAGCCGTTCGGCTTTGACGTTCGTTCGTCGGTACGTCCAGGGAGAAACGTCCTGGTCGTCCGCGTTCATAACAGCATCGGCCCCGGCGGTATCTGGCGCGGCGTCAAACTCTTCGGACCCCGGTCGATCGTTGCCCCGTCTTCGGCGCCGTGAAGCGCATAGGTGAAGCGGATGTCGAATATGTGGAACAGATCAAAAGTAATCTTGAAGAACGGAACCATCTGCTCTACAATCAAACCCTGTGATTTCGCCGTGTACAAGACAGCTTTCTAACAAACGTGAGGGTTACTTATGACACTTAACCAGAAGGAGAAATCCGCTTTGCCAATGAAGCCCGTCGGGGCAACCTGGATATGGGGAGGCAAAGATCCCCGGCCGTTGAGCGCATTCCGGCTTTTCCGCCGCGAGTTCGATGTTGATAGTCTTCCCAAGAGCGTGACGCTTCGGTGCTTTGCGGAATCCCGCTACAAGCTTTATATCAATGGAGAATTTATTCAAACCGGACCGACGTTCTGTCAGCCTTCGCATCGCCTTCTCGACCGGCATGAAATCGCTTCGTTTCTCAAACCAGGCAGGAACTGCGTGGCTTTTATGGCATATTGTCCCGGGACCATGATCGGCCAATGGACGCTCTGCAATCCGGGATTTCTCTGTGAAATCCATTCCAAGAACAACCGGGTGAAGGTGGAAACGGATTCTTCATGGCGGACCCTTGCCGGCGACGCCTGGCATGCTCCCACCGAGATGTGCGGTTATGCCAAGGGGTTCATGGAATGGCATGATCTGCGAAAGATGCCCGCAGGATGGACCGAACAGGGATTCGATGACTCCGGTTGGGAGGCGGCGAAAGAGTTACCGTTCTTTGCGGAAGGGGAATCATCCGGCTTTGATGAAAATGACATCGGGTATCCAACACTCAACGTTCACCCACCCGTCCGGCTATTGTCCGTCTCCATCGGATCGGGAACGGTAACGGAGAAGATGCGTGAAATAGCGAAGAACAGCTATGCGGAATGCAGGCAACGCTGGTTCCGCATGATGGGCGTCTGGCCGGCGAGCATCAAGTTCCCGATTGAGGAGGAAAGAGTTCCCGAGCCGATTGCTTTTCGCGCGGATATGGAAGAGCAATCCCCGGCGCCCGAAGGAACGGCGCGGTCTGTCGGCGAATCCATCCTGCCGATGGAAATCCGGGTTCCTGAAAGCGGCGGCCATCCGGTATTGACCCTTGATTTTGGCGTCGTCCGGTCGGGGTTCTGGACCATCGAAGTGGAAAGTGAAAGCGGCGGTACGATTGATATGGGCGGCGACGACCGGATTGGCGACGACGGCCGGGCGCTCTGTTGCCGTTCCACCCCCAATTGTGAACGGGTTGACGTGCCGCCGGGACGGGTGTCCTGGGAAGGGTTTTTTGAACGGGGAGTGCGGTACGCGCAGGTAATCTTCCGGGATTTTCACGGGATCATCCGGCTCAACCGGGTCGGGATACGCGAGACGCTTTCGGCCGTGCCGACGGCAACTTCCGCGGAGTTTGTCTGTTCGGATGAACTCCTGAACAGAATCTGGAAAGCGGCGGCGGAGACCACCCGACTTTACATGACGAACGGCTGTGCTCCGGGAGATCCGGTGCGGGAACGGGCTCCATGGATGGGGGATGATACCATCGCCATGCGGATGGCTTTTTACTGTTTCGGGGATTGGAAGATATGGAAAAGGGCCCTCGAATTGATCGCGGAATCGCAGAATACGGACGGCTCGTTTCCCGTTGTTTCTCCCGGCCATTTTGAGGATTTCAACATAGTGCTCGGTCCGTGTGGCTGGGTGGCGCATCTGGCCGAGTATATGGATTGCACGGGAGACCGGGAATTCGGGGAGGCGATATTGTCCCATGTGCGGCGCCACATTAATTATGAGTTACGGTTTGCCGACGGCAATGGACTTCTCTATGAAACGCCGGGCCGACGGTTCCTTTCCTGGGCTGACGCGACGCCCCATCCCCCCTATGCTCCGGGTGAAACCTGGAAAAAGACGGGCCGCACCCAGTGGGGAGACTGGCTTAATCCCCCCACGAGGGGATTCAACGCGATTATCAATATTCACTGGCTCTGGTGTTTGAGGGAAGCCTCGCGTTTGGCGCGGGAGTTGGGCCATACGGAAGAAAGCGAACGTTGGCGGATCATTTTCAATACTGCCAAACCCGCGTTTGAAACCATGTTTTGGGTTCCGGAGACCGGGCTGTACCGGGACAATGTACCCTTTGATCCGGATGGCAATTCCCCACCCCCGACATTCTGCGAATCAACTCTCTTTTATTTGATGAGATGCGGCCTGATTGACCGGGAATGGGGGATGAAATGTCTGCGGCGAATGTGGAAGCCTGATTTCATTTGTTGCCGCAGTTCAGGCGGGTTGGAATTCGGGGCCGTGCCGCCGTTTCTGATTGAAGCGGGGTATACCGCCGAAGCGCTCGATCTATGGAAAGACCGCTGGGGTATGCCCGTCCTGGCGGGCGCCACGACCTCCGGGGAGGAGTTCTTCCATTGCGGCGGCAATTCCGACTGTCATATTCACGGTGCCACACCGGCGCGCGATTTTATTGAATACCTTGCCGGCATCCGGCTGGCCGGGCCGATGTGGAGCAAGGTTGTCTTTGCGCCCCCGGACAAGGGACCGGACCTTCGGTGTGAAGTGCCGACCACCCGGGGTCCCATCCGGGTGGAGATCAAAACCCTCCCGGACAAGACGAGACAATTCCGGTATTCCGTGCCTCCCGGTACGGAAGCCATGTTCAGAAAAAAAGACGGAACGATGGCGCCGTTACGGGAGGTAAACGATGAAATTGTCCTTACGTGAGCCGCTGAAGGACTATTCGGTTTTTCATGGAGGCAGGAAGAAAGTCCCGCACCCAAAACTGGGCGTTGAGATCGTCGGCCGGACCGCGGTCAGATATATGCGGTTTCTCCGGTCGGTACGATTGGACTATGTGGAACTTCCCGTTTCCGCCGATAATCTGATCAGCGGCCGGTGGTCGCCGTCGGTGCCGACTCATCCGGCGCATATTATCGTTTCCGTTTTTGATGAAAAGAGGAAACGATGGAAGCCGATCAAAGACGTTGAACTTCCCGCAAACGAAAAATTCAAAGGAGCGGGTCTTTCGCAGGAAATGACCCTGGCGGAAATGCAGGTATTTTTTAAAAAGGCCGTCGCCGAACAACAACCACACATCATTCAACTGGGCGGAATCACAACCGATCATCTGAAGATCGAATGCGACCGCGAACATGAGGTCTGGCCGAATCACGGCGAATGCAACGGCGGTCCTTTCAACGTGCCGTTCAGCATTCTGAAACCGTTAAAAGCTTACGGCCGGGTTGAATCCGAAGAACGCCCGCCGCTCTACAATCCGTTGCTGAAGAAATGCGGCGTTTCACCCAAAGCCCGCGGGATGGATATTATTGAACGGCCGCACGCGGTTTATTACAAAAGCAAGCAACTCTCCATTGGATTTTCCCTGATGCGGCCGACACTGTTGCATTTCGGCTGGGACTATTTCGGGGAAGGCAAAGCCTCGGAAGAACGGTTAAACGCCACGCGAATGTTCGTTGAAGAAAGCGGCATCACCGGGCCCTGGTTGCGCACGCTGGAACACGAGTACCCGCCGTATTTATGGAGCGGCGAAGTGGCGGTGTGCGGTAACAGGGTCGAATATCGGAATCTGAAATTTTTAAACAAACTGAAATTGGATATTGCTTTTACCGTTCATCGCGATTGCCTTGAAATCGAAGTTTCCCAGGATTGCCAGGAAGATCTTATGGCGTTGGAATATGAAATCTGGCGGTTTGTATGGGACATGAAGGACTTTGGGCATTTTGGCATGACCGGGATAGCGGCGACGCCGGTGCCCAAAAACGGCCGGAACACTTTTATTCAGGCGCCGGCGGTCATAACGGGAGACGGAAATGGTTGTCTTTCCTGCCGGGTCGTCGAGGACAGCCCGGGGTTCAGTCGCTTTCAAACCGAGAGTTATCGGACTGAAGGACGCCGTTCGTTCGGGTTCAGTCTGGCCGGGCAGACGGACGATGGTTCGTGTCTTATCATTCCGGCGGGGAGGAAACGCGCGGTCATAGAGTTGAAAATTGCGAACATGGAGCCGGAGACCGACAAGAAAAGACTGCCGGAAGGCATCCGCAAGGCATGGTCATCCGTCTATACGACCTTCCGTCCGGAACTGGGAGGATTCTCGAACAGTGCTGTTTCCATCAACTGCCATGTGAATCAGTGGGCGGCGGCGGAACTGTCGGTTTTTACCAAAAAACCGAAATACGGACCCAAGCCTCTTGATCTTTTCAGATATAGTATCGAACGGGGATTGCTTGATGGGGGCGGTTACGGATATCACCGTTGTTTCTACAAGGATTCCGACCCGGTGCTTGTTTCCGGCGCAGGAAGAATATACCAGGCGGCTCCCGATGCCGGATGGCTGGAAAAGATAAAACCCGGACTGGTCAATGCCGTTCAACGGATGCTCGGCGATATGGACTTGAAAACCGGGTTGATCGTCTGCCGGGCCCTTTCCGGCGATTCCGGTTCTTTCCGGTGGAGTTCCAACGGCATGGATGTTGTGGGGTTCGGCCATATAGACGGCTATGTCAACGCCTGGACTTACCGTGCCTTGCGCAATGCGGCTGTCCTTCTTGAAAAATGTCGGGAGAACAAACTGGCGGCGGGAAGCGCGGCAGCGGCCGACTCGATCAGGGCCAACTACGGTCCGACGCTGGTGAATCCCGATACCGGCTGGGTGGCCGGCTGGAAAAGCCGCGACGGCAAGCTTCACGATTTTGCTTTCGTATGGGTGAACGGTGTGGCCTGCGCGTTCGGCGTTCTGGATGCCAAGGTTGCGCGGAAAGCGTTGAAAAACCTTGAAAAGCTTCGGAAGGAAAAAATCGGTTACTCGTATTTCGGCGTGCCTACCAATCTTTTGCCGATCGCCCCAAGCGATCATATGGCCGGAAGCCGGGGCGCGTTGTTGGTGTCGTATTTTGAGAATATGACCGACGGCAGTATTTTGCCGTGTGCCGCGCCTTTTTATTTACGGGCGCTCTCCCTGCATGGGTTGAAAAAGGAAGCGGCGGAACTGGCGGATGGTTTACTGTTGGGATACGCCGATGGAACTTTTCACGGCAACAGGTTTGCGGGCAGGGAATCCTTTGGTTGGGAAGGGCTTGAAAACGGTTACGAAGGGACGTTCGGGCCGACTTTTTCCGCGCTGTATGCGATTGCGGTGGAGAAAAAGATCATCGCTCCGCCCGAGCCCGAATGGTGGCCGGGATGAAGGGGAAGAACTTAAAAACAGGAATGGTGGAAGGGAGCATTCCATGATACCTTCTGTGGTTGAGAAGTTGCAGTCGGGCAGGGCATCGGTGAGGATCGTCTGTTTCGGCGACAGCATCACCGGGGTTTACTTTCATACCGGCGGTCAGCGGGCCTGGTGCGATATGCTGGGGATCGCCTTGCAACGAATCTACCCGCGGGCCAAAATCGAAATGTTCAACGCCGGTCTTTCCGGCAACAGCACCATCGAAGGGCTTGCGCGTATGGAGAAGGACGTGTCGGTGCACCAACCGCACCTTGTTGTCGTCATGTTCGGCATGAATGACTGCAAGTACGGCGGGAAACCGGAGGAATTCGGCGAAAATCTGGAGAAGATCGTGCAACGCTCCCGCGAGATCGGCGCGGAGGTCATCCTCTGCACGCCAAACTCCATCTATCCGCAAGATCAACTCCGCGTTCCGTATCTGGCCGGATTTGCGGAGATCGTGCGGAAGACGGCGGCGCGGATGGCCGTACCCCTGGTGGACTGTTACCGTGTCTACGAGGATCTTCGTGCGGTGAGTCCGACCGAATGGATGCTTCTCATGAGCGAGACGGTCCATCCCGCCATGCACGGTCATAAGCTTTTTGCCGAGGTGATTGCGGAGACAATCACGGACCGGCGCATCTCCCTGGTCGATGTCCCGCCCTTTTCGCCCTCTTTGGATTTTACCTTGCGTCGCATCAGACAGAAACAGCCCGTGAGCATGATCGCCATGCCGCCGTATGATAAGATCATGGCAGACGCACTGTGCAATTGTTTTCCCGATGCGCGGATTGACGTGACGACCTGGTCCGTTGCCGGGGTCTCACTGAAGGCCATCGAGGCGTGGGCCAAAGACGTTCGCGATAAGAAACCCAACCTTGTGGTCATCGCCGTGCCGTCCGAAGCGAAAGCCGCAACCGAAGAGGAATTCATCCGTTCTTACAACGAGATGTTGAACTGGAGTCTTGCCCCCGGTAATCCGGAATGGGATGTCGTCGTCATCGTCCCCGCCGGAGAGGATCTTGCGCGCCGCGTCATCCTCGGCAAGGACATCGGTTACATTGAACTTCCGAAGGGAGACATATCCGCGTCCGGTGCGGTCGTTGCGCGCTGGGTGCAAGAGCAGGATAAAGATGAATAAAAGAACCATAGGCATTCTCTTCATTTTCCTCCTCGGTATCGGAGCGGCTGTTTTCCTCGTTTCCCCGGTTATCGGAAAGAAAAAGCTCACGGGGAGGAAGCCGCCGGTCGGGAAAGCAACCGTTGAACAGCCGAACATACTGCTTATTTCCGTGGATACCTTGCGGATTGATCATGTGCATGCATACGGCTATTCCCGTGACACAACCCCGCACATGGACCGTTTTTTCAAAAATGCCTTCCGCTTCACCAACCTTGTCAGTGCTTCCTCCTGGACCCTGCCGTCGCACATGTCCATGCTGACCGGTTTATACCCCGGTGTCCACAAGACCACCAACGTTACGGTGAAACTCGACGATAAGATCACCATGCTCGCCGAGGTCCTGAAGAACAACGGCTATTACACGGCCGGATTTATCAGCAGTCATGTCCTTGTATCAAAATTGGGATTCGGCAAAGGGTTTGATTACTACGACGATTTCACCGTGATTCGTTCCGAGGGAGAAATGCCGGAGGCCGAGGCCCGGACTTCACCGCCGCTGAACAAGGCGGCTCTGGACTGGCTGAAGACCAATTACGACAAGAGGTTCTTTCTCTTTGTCCATTACTTCGACCCGCACCATGAGTATAATCCGCCTCCTCCTTACGACACGATGTTCGATCCGAAGCCGGGCGCTTCCCCGAACGATCCGCAATACGAGATTTCTCCATACGACGGGGAAATACGCTACACCGACGAATATGTCGGTGTCTTGTTGAAGGAAGTGGAAAATCTCGGCATCGCCGAAAAGACCCTCGTTATTTTCGTCTCGGATCACGGGGAGGAATTTCTTGAGCACGGGGGGACGAAACACGGGTATACCCTGTATAATGAAGTGCTTCGGGTGCCCCTGATCATCAAACTGCCCGGGTCCCATAAACCGGCGGTGATCAATACCCTGGCCAGCGACGTTGATCTTATGCCGACCATCTGTGATTACTTGAAGGTGCCCCCGCCGCCGGGCATACAGGGGATAACGCTTTTACCGGGAATGAACGGGAAGGCAGGGGAGGAACGGTCCTGTGTTTTCAGTGAACTGGAAATGGGCAACATGAGTCCCGAGAAAGCGATCGTGAGCCGGGACTATAAATTTATCCGCCATTTCGATACCGGAAAGGGGGAGTTGTACAACCTGGCGCGCGATCCCGGAGAAAAGAAGGACCTCGTCAAGACAGAACAAAAGAAGGCCGCATTGTTGGAAAAAGAATTGATGGGTTTTGTTGAGTCCTGCAACAAGCTGGTTTCAGTGTTAGGGAACACCGGCAATAATGCCGTGGTCCATGATGAAGAGACCAAACAGAAACTGAAATCCCTCGGGTATATGCAGTGACTGACGGAAGACGGTAGACGAAAAACGGTGGAATGGTAGATGATGGATGGAAAAAAGCTGGCTGATGGCTGAAGGCTGATGGGAAGACCGGAAGAAACGAGAGGCGGTAGAAGGGTGGATGGAAAAAACAAGTCAAAAGCTTTTGGGACGCGCTTCGGGCGTCCGCAATACCGATGATCTGTGCCTGCATTCCACTACCGAGAGCAAGATAGTGAGAGGGGTGGAAAGCAGGAACTGATAAAGCAAGACCTGACCCCATAGGGAGACCATGAATATGATACAGAAATCGTTTAAAGGACACTACTGTGAAGGAGAGGGCGATGAGGCGTTCCTGCGTCTGATTGATGAATCCTTCGCCTTTTTTCATCCCAATGCGACCGTGCCGAATATTGCGATGTTGTACAAACCGGAATGGGACACTTTTGCCGAAGGATGCAATTGGAAGGGCTGGTGGATCCAGAACAGCTATGGTTTCTCCTATGCGGCGACCCCCTTTCTGGCGGAGCCATGGTTCTCGATCCTGCAACGGTCCTGGAATTTGTTCTGGGACAACCAGGGCGACGGCCGGCGCATGGGGCTTCACGGCGGCAGTCCGACCGCGAATCATCTTTCCCCCCTGATTGCTCCCGACGGTTGCCTGGGTGACTGCGCCGCGCCGGGCCAGATCGCCTACAAGCAAGGTGATGGAAAGGCGGAGGACCACGACTGGTTCTATGAGGCAACCGCGGCGGGAGTCGTGATGCAGGCGGAGATTCTTCTGCGACACCGCGACCTTGCGGCGGTGCGAACGTACCTGTCGAAGATGGAACGGGCCTGCGATTTTATCGAGAAAACCCGTGATCCGAAAAACAACCTCTTTCTTGTCGGGCCGGCCTGCAATTTGCTGGCGCCCAGCTATGGGGGCGCCCGGATGCCGGATGGGACGTTTGGCAATGGGTATCTGGCGGGACTCTCCATTACCTATCTGGCGGCCATGGATCGAATGGTGGAACTCTACCGGCTGGTTGGCGATGCGGAGAAACGCGCCGACTATGAACAGCGGCAAAAACTGACGCGGGATTCGCTGGCGTTATTGCTGACGGACGAGGGATATTTCGTCAAATCCATCGAGCCCGACGGGACCAGACACGGAGTTCCGGGGCAGAAGCAGTTTGGTTACCTGGAGGGCGTGGCCAATGTTGATGCCGTGGCCTTGCGTGTCGTGGACGAGAAGACGGCCAACACCATTTATGATCGGATCGCTTCGTTGCCGGAAATCCGGCCGTTCGATTTTCTGCTGACCAACGCCCCCGGTCTCGACGATACCTATTGGGAATGGGGCAGTACGACCGGCCCGGGCATAGTGAATTATCTCCAATTCGGCGACTGGGTCAACGGCGGGGTCTGGGGCACGGTGGAAGGCCGGGCGATCCTGGCCTACTACCGTCTCGGCAAGTTCGCGGACATCTACCTGTCCGCCGTGCGGGCGATGAAATGGGCCAAGGATTTCCGGATGGATGCTCCGTGGAGCCAGCGGGGCGAGAACATAAACAACGTCTGGTCCGATCAGGCCGGCGCCCCGACGGCCGGCGTGGCTGTGATGGTTGACAACTACGCCATTCCCGCCGCAACTGTGCGCGGCTTGTTCGACTACGACTACCGGTCCGACCGGCTGATCCTTCGTCCGCGGATTCCCGGTTCGATCACCCGGTATGTCCAGAAGGAACCGGTCCGCTTTGGGGAAAAGACCATCTTTATTACCTGTATCAACGGTGGACCGGACATCCAATCGGTCACGGTCAACGGCAAAGAATTGAAGGTAAACAACCGGGACCGGGTGGACCTGTTCTACGAGGAACTGCCGGTTGAAGCGAGACTTGAGATCAGGACAACCGGGGGCTGGCCGAAGGAGCAGACCCCGACTGCCTATCCCAAAACGCCCGCCCTCGTTACGGACACGGATGGCGAAGGTGTTCCCCGGAGTGAAATGCCCGATGCGCTCAAAGAACCCTTCGCCGTGTTGTCGGATATGCAACAGCGGCTGAAGACAAAGCCTGTTCAGGATTATGAACGTACCATGGTTGACGCTGTCCTGGGTTGCATTGAAGCATGCCGGATCCGCGCCGTCATGGACACGGGACCCGGCTACTACCGGACAATCCCGCTCCTGCGGGCACAAGAAATCACCGGCTTTTACGAAAAGACTGCGCTGAACCTTTATCAGGGGCTGGTTCAAAAGATTACCCATGGTGAAGAACAACCGGGGAAACAGAAAAAATAGCATGGTGTTTCCCGAACATGAACCGGTAATGGAGCGGCACCCATGAAAAAGAAGATGGCGTTGAATCCGCAATGGCCCGTGTTGAACAGCTATGACCGGCG
>Ga0247841_10012194_pt1 | contig 11260 bp, 9 predicted proteins | sample LaCruzMarch2015__2_FD_192410 | JGI IMG/M metagenome (GOLD analysis project Ga0247841, IMG submission 192410) | Freshwater microbial communities from meromictic Lake La Cruz, Castile-La Mancha, Spain - LaCruzMarch2015_18m | ecosystem: Environmental > Aquatic > Freshwater > Lake | place: Spain...
TAAGATATCCGACAATGAATTAAAAGAAATAAACCTAACAATTGAGAAATTTCACGAAGAATGGAATTATACAATTAAGCCAAAATAAAATATATGAATATACCTAGGTTATTTCGTTACGACCGCTGAGGTAGCGGGATAAGAAATCCAGGCCCTTACTGACACCATTTGACATTTAACTCCTCCCTCCATGGATAAAAAATAAAAATTAATCAAGTCGTGCCAAGCTTTGTGTACTTCGAGGCGACAGCGGTGACAGGAGCGGTCCCGGCCTGCACCTGCTCTGCATCGTGCGCCTTCCAGTCCTCCCAGGTGTAGATGCTGGCATCATATCCCATGAGCTGCAAGGCATACCAGACCAGAGCAGACCGGCTGTAATCATCGGAATAGACCACAATCGGCTTTTCTTTGTCCAGCCTGCTGAACACCGTGCCCAAATCCGTACCGGTTTTGATCTTATCCCCTTTGATAACATTGGCTGGATCCAGTGCTATAGAACCGGGTATGCGGCCTTTGCCAAACTCGACGAACGGCCGGACGTCCATGATCTGGGCCTGGCCGGACTTAACGTATTGGTATTCAGCTATTACCTGTGGCTTAACCATCGGCCCATATTCCGTGCCCGGCAATATGTTCTCGGAAGTCTCTTCAGGCAGGCCGGCAGCCTTCCAGTCGCCCAGACTTCCATCCAGAAGCCTCACATCCTTTTGTCCCAGGTAGCGCAGCACCAAAAAGGCAAATTCAGCCTCCCCAGAGCTCTCTTTGCCGGCGTACAGAACTATGGAATCGTCTCTGGAGACCCCGGCATCGCCCAGGACTTTGGCAAGTTCTTCATCGGTCTTAAGGTTGCCTTCGCCGTTAAGGAAGGCTCTGCTGGGAATGTGGATGGCGTTCTTAATGTGAGATGTAGAATAGCTGTCTGTGTTGGACACGTCCATTACCACATCTGAGCTGGAAACGCTCTTCATAGCCTTGAGGATCGCACCATTAGGAAAAGATGCCACTCTATCGAACGATTTTTGCGTGCCGGCCGTGCCGCTCCCTGAATTTCCCGCAGCGCTATCCCCGGCGCTGCCTGGCAAGCCCGTGCCAATCTCAGAGTTCAGGAAACCGCTCGGATCCCAGTTGCCACCACTGCAACTGCAGCCTGCGTCCACCACGGGAGCAAAAGCGATCAAGGAAAGTATCAGAATTCCAATTGCATTGAATTTTGTCATTGATTGTTGCCTCTCTCAGACTTTAGCTTCTTTCATCAGCTTCACTAAATTGAGCATATCTATCACAGCGCCTTCGGACAGCCGGTATCTGGACCATCTTCCGTCCTTGCGTTCTTTGATGAGCCCTGCATCCTTGAGGATGGAGAGATGGTGAGAAGTGCTGGATTGCGGTCGGTCCACGCCGACCATGATCTCGCAGACGCATAGCTCGCCTTCCCGCAGAAGCGACAGGATCTTGAGGCGGCAGGGATCGGCCAATGCCTTGAATATTTCTGCCTCAACTTCAATATCCTTCTCGTCCAGCTTGCTTGTAATGGAGCGCAGCTTATTGACTTTGCACTCGGCCTTATCGGCATCTCCAATCAGCCGCGTCATCCTGCTGACTGCCTCTTTTGGAATACATGCCATGGAGTGATCCTCTCTTAGCAGCAACCGCAGCTTTTTTGAGCCAGAAGGCTATGCGCTTCTTGCTTCAAACAACCCTCGCATATCCTTATTCTCCCTCTCTCTTTGTGACTTACTATGAAGAGGGATTCTACTTCACTATTGCAGATTTCGCATTTCACTGGGCTCATTTTGATCATTCACCTATTTCATGCATCTTGATCCGCTCTAATTGCAGGGCGGTCTGGACATCCATATCCAGTTATTTCGATATATAAGATTTTCCCGTCATACAGTTAAACCCAGGTACGACATCTGTCTTTAATTAAATATACTCAAGTTTATAAATTAATTTACAAAACATGCGAACCGAAATTAACAATTGATAACACATAAGCTCTTTGAAATATAGTTGATCCGTTGGGATTTGGGCCAATATTTTTTTAATGTATGGCTCAATAGATCATAAAGTCGAAAGGCTTATATCCAATAATGTCGATGCTATCGGCATTGGGAATGAGTGTGGAAAAGAATAGCATGCAACGTGGAGAGTGTGTTTAATGTACAAATCATCTTTGATTGCGATCATCCTTTTGGCATCCGGCTTTAGTGCCACGGGTGCTGAATTCTCAGTGGGATTTGGAAATAATGACTGGTGGACGGCTTATCCTGACCAGTCCTCGGGCGCCGGCGGCGATGTCAATCATCCATCCTGGGTTTTGGACGCCCTTAAAGCCAAGCCGGTGCTGATTTATGTGCACAAGTCGTGCAGTTATTGTGCGCCTCAGACTGAAGCCGTGAAGAATATTACCGATGAATTCAATGGCCAGATCACATATTTCGAGATAGGCGCCGATGGTAGTGATGCCAGGTCCGAGGAAGCCCTGCAGATCTATGATCCCGATGGCGGCACCATGTATGTGCCTCTGACCGTCCTGTTAACTTTAGCTCCCAATTCCGAAGGCGAGGTAGTGCCGGTCTGGCACAGCACAGATAAGGTCACGGGCGATGCCTGGGTCAAGAATTATGTGGAGGATGCATTAAGCCACTATGATGAAAACTCCGCTGACTGGAATATGTGAAAGCAGACCTCGGATAAGGGATCGAATGCCATTTTCAATAAAATGTAAAAAATCCCTGATATCAGGGTCTATCAAACTTTTTGTCGTCTTTTGTTCTATCTTATTTTTGTGCTCGTCCTCTGGCTTATCTTTGGAGGCTATGGCTCCCAATTTTCAGGCAGTGGACCAGAATGGAAAAGATGTATCTCTAAGCGACTATCGGGGCGAGGCTGTTCTTCTGCACATCACCAACATTGAAAATCCCCTCTGCCGGGAGTGCGAGCATGCTCTAAACGCACAGACCAGCCAGCTTTCCCTGCTCGCCAAGAAAGATCCGGGCATAAAAATCGTAACCCTCAACGTCCGGAAAAATCCCTATTCTAAAGACGGGACCACTCTGGCCAAAGCCTGGTGGAACATCAATGTAACCTGGCCCTGGATTGAGGATTTTGAGCCCTATCCACTCACAGGCAAGTACATCGACTACTCCACTCTGGAGGGCGGCTTTGCCAACCCTACCCTGATCTTGATAGATAAAGAGGGAAAGGTAGCCGGCCTCTATCACGTCTATCAACTGGGCAAGGGAGAGATAGACGGCATAAAGAGCGCTGAGAATCTATCCCGCGATCTGTCCGGTCTGGAGCGTGGTGAGGCCTCCGGATTCAAGGGCGTAGCTTCCCGCCAGGGGGTAAACTATCTGGGCATGTTTGGCTTAGGCATTGTAACCTCCCTTTCTCCCTGCTCGGTAGCCCTGCTGCTGGCCATGTTCTCCTACGTCATGACAGCGCGCCGCAAGGAAGAGTACCTCAAGAAGTCAGCCTCCGCATCCAAGGAGGGCTTCATGATCGGAGTGGCCTTCACCTTAGGCATGGCCATGGTCTTCTTCGTGGTGGGGCTGTTCCTCTCCGACATCGGCGTCTTCATTCGCCAGGCCCGCTTCTTTGATCTGGCCGCAGGAATGCTGATGGTAATCCTGGGCATCAATATCATCAAGCCCATTGGTGAAATCATCGAGCCGGTGCGCTCGCGTCTCTCTTTGGGCCGGGCTCATTCCGATGCCATTCCTGGAGACTATGCGCCGGAGAAGAAGGGCATCATGGAAAGGCTGGTTCACTTCTCCATGGGCCTCTTCCAGTACTCGGCCTTCATCGGCGCCTTCACTTTAGGCGTCTTCTTTGCCCTGGGCTGGGCTCCTTGTGCCGTATCCCTGGTCTTTCCCGTACTCATCTGGCTCATCTCCCAGGATGTAACGCCCCTGGCGGGAGGCCTGATGCTCTTTGTCTTCGGCGTGGGACACGGCGTGCCGGTGATTCCCATTGCTACTTTCTCAAGGGCAGTGGGCGGACAGATCGGCGAGAAGTACATCTCGGCAGGAAAGTACGTCACCAAGATCTTCGGGGTGGCAGTGATTGTGATTGGGTTGATCTACGCGGTGAGGTACCTGGGGTACAAGATGTGGTAATCTTATTATCTATTTTTTTTAAGTTAAAACAAAAATAAAAATTTATCCTAGGATGCACCTTGGTCAAGCCGTGGCTAAATAATTCCTTTCTCCCTCAATGCGGCTCTCATCTCGACTACCTCGTCCTCCAGCTTCTCGAACCTCTGCTCCAGGTAGCCTTTTAGATCTTTTCTGGATTCCTTGACCTCCTCTAGAAGATCCTGCTGCGAATCAATCATCTGATCTTGCTTTTCGATCAATATATCCAGCTTGCCGCCCAGCTTGTCACCCAGATTATTAACGGCAACAATCAAATCTTTTAGGTGAACGGCAGCTGTGTCCAACCTGGTATCTGTTTCCCCAATGTCTACCAATTTATAGAACTTCGAGACGTTGCCAACCGCAGAGGAATACTCTTTTTCGATGGTCGAAACTTGGATTAGGGTATTCTTAATATCGATAGCTTCTTCAAACCACTTCAGCCGATCTTCGTCTCCCTCAGCTACAATCCTCACTCTGCCGTCGTCCAGGTTTTCCACGAATCCTTTAAAGCCTAAAGCTCGGGCGATATCCGTGACCCTGGCACGGTATCCAGTCTTCTGGACCTTGCCTGAGACATAAGCTGTCATCTGCTTCATATAGTCATTACTCTGAAATTCTTTCTATTTGGTTCTATCGTCGCATTGATGACTCTTTTTCCATTATTTAGCAGCCAGCATTCCTTCCACAATTCCCGTCCAGGGATCGCCTTTAGTCGAAAACGCCTTGTATTCACCGGAGGCGGAGTTGCCACTCAGGTTGAGCCTAAGCCGGTAAAGGTTTACGGTTCCTGAGGATATCACATCCAAACTCAATTTATCAGCGAAAACTGAGCCGGAAGCCGAAGCCTTCATGGTATCGCCGCCGTCATTTATGTTGCCCGTTCCGAAAACTGCATTCTCTGACTGGAAAAGCGTGAGGGCCAGGAATCTGTTCTTGCTGTCTCTAAGCCGGAAGGTCCAGTTTCCTGCCGTGCTTGCCGCCTGAGATATCGCCGTAGGTATCCCCGGCAATGGAGTTGGCAATATGGCTGGCTCTGCCGATGATGCAGCTTTGGCCTGGCCAGAACTCACAGTACTTGCTGTCTGATATTCCAGTGCCTCGCCGGTTTTCACAGAACTTCGGGACGACTGCGGATTGGTGCCGTTTTCTGATAGATTGCTGGGCATGGTGAAATTGATGCCGCTCTCCTCGCTCCACAACTTCCTCGCCGCCGCTGGGTTTTCCGGTATACCGTTATTGGGAATGTAAATCCCATTGCTGAAATCAATGAGCTGATCTGCGGATAGTCCCGATCCTCCATCAATGATGGCGCAGGCATGGACGGCAAATAATGCAAGGATCGCCAGTGATAAGGCAATCAGAACTACTAATCTCCTGGCTTTCCAAATCATGCCGTTAAATACGCGCTTTGGCATATTAAGACCTATGTTATATCCGGCTGGCAAATTATCATTTTTACAACTCTGTTAGAATGGGAATATCTTTAGCTGCCATCGGCTTCCAGTCTTCATCGACCATCGGCTCCCAGGCCTCTCATTTTTTCGCCCAATAGAGTTATCTCTTCAACGCTGCATTGCCCCGAGGCAAATCCGTCCGCTTTATTTTAAATGAATACCCTGCAGCTTGCTGCGTGGTATTGCTTTTAAAAATAGATTAATTATCAATAATACTTTATGATTTGGCTTTTCTCCTTCAGAAGATGTTCCGCATCAGAGTAGCCTTTATAGGCTCTCGCTTCCCCAGGCCCAGTCGGAGACGGAGGAGCAGATGGCGATCTTGTGAGAGTAACTCCAGGACGCATTGCGAGAGGAGAACGGGGCGCTGGTGCTGTCGAGGTCATCGATATGAGTGTAGATGTGGTGGGAGAAATTATGCTTCACTTCTAGCTCTGCCATTCAGCTAACTTTTTTTTGGCAATATCGGCATTCGGGCTTTCTATCTGCTCGAAGATAGACTGTGCCGCTTTTGTGCATTCTATTGCCTTTTCTCGTTGGCCCATCCTGTCAAATATTATGCCTATGTTACCAAGGTTCACTGCTTCGCCCAGTTTGTCCTTGACCTGTAAGGAAATCTCTATCGCCTGTCGAAAGTGTTCGATGGCCTTTCCAATTTCACCCATAGCATCATAAATCAGACCTAATTTGCTTATTATTGCACCTTCTCCCCTTTTGTTTCCGATTTTTTGTGCAATATTCAAGGCCATTTCTTGGTATTCGAATGCTTTGAGTAGCTCGCCCAGATTGAGATAGGCCATGCCTAGGTTGCTTAATTGGTCCCCTTCACCCTCTCTATTTCCAGTAATTTTACTGATTTCTAAAGCCCGTTGATAATACTCTATGGCCTTTCGCGTTTCACCTAGATCGAATTGGGCCAAACCGAGGTTGGCTAATTGGATTCCTTCTGCCCGTTTATTCCCTGTTTCCCGGAAGGTTTCTAATGCATTCTCGTAGTGTTCGATGGCCTTTTGGATATCGCCCAAATGAGAGCAACAATTGCCAAGATTGCCCAATGCGCTACCTTCGCTCTCTTTATCATCGATCTCACGGCTAATGCTGAGACACTTATCTAAATGTTCAATAGCACTGCGAACCTTGCCTAGAGCGTTATAGGCTATACCAAGGTTTCCTAGCCAAAAACCTTCATTTCTTCTGTCTCCAATCTGACGACTAATATCAAGCGCCTGCTCGCAATATTCAATTGCCTTTGCCACATCACCCAAAGAGTAGTAGGCCATGCCCAGATCTCCCAGCCATGCCTCTTCATTTCGTCTGTCATTTATCTGGCGACTGATGTCGAGCGCCTGCTCGTAGTACTCGATAGCTTTGTATATCTCGCCGAGGTGAGAGTAAGCATTACCAAGGTTGCCCAATGCAGCTCCTTCTCCTTGTCTATCATTGATGTGGCGAGCAATGGCTAGCGCTAGCTCATATTGCTCGATAGATTTGCGAACCTCGCTCAGTGCAAAATAAGCTTGGCCCAATCGACCCAGAGATGCTCCCTCCATCCGGTCATCTTTGAGTTGGCGAGAGGCCACTACAGCGTTCTTTAGCCAGAGAATCCTTTTCTTTGGATGAAGCCGCAAATCCAAAATATTGTTCCCAGAATCGTAGTACGCCCTGCAAATCTCCGCTAACGAATCATTAGCCTGAATATTTGTTCCTATCCAAGCCTCCCCCGACAATATATTACTGCTTTCTCTATCAAATAGACGCAAGCCATCCTGAATCTCTTTGCCTGAAATCAATAGATGGTTTGCAAAACAGAAGACATTCCCATAGTAGCTAGCATGGCGCTGTTGCGCTTCCAGGATAGCTTTGGGTTCATCCTCCTCTTCCCGCCTTTTTGTCGCGAAGATTCTTACCAGGTCATGTAGGTGGTAGCGTTCGGTTTCCTCCCGATATTCTACCAGGTTCCAGCGCAAGAGTTCGCTTAGATTCTCGTGATCTTTATCCTGGCATACAGACTCCTCAGCCTGAGAATCAAAGCCTGCAGGAAAGACGGAAAACATGCGAAAGATTCTTGCCGTTTTGGGAGGCAGTCGGGAATAAGAGAGATTCAGGCTCGCCTCAACCCCCATGTCCACGCCCTTCTCACCGATGCTCTCCAGCCTGGTTCTCTCTTCACGCAGCAATTTTACGTAGCCTTCCGGACTCAGATCCCTGGTTATGGCCAGAAAGCTTCCTGCCGCCCGCAAGGCCAGGGGAAGATGGCCGCAAAGCTGGGCAATCTCATTCCAGGTTTCCTTATGTTGCAGAAAAATGGCCGAGGCTAGGTCGGATCCGTGGACCTTAAGCAAGAGTTCGACGGCGTTCTCCGGCTTCAGTATATTCAAGTCAATTTTCTTCAGGCCAGGCAGAGTAAAAACGAGGCGCGAGGTTAGGATCACTCCACAGGCCTTTGGTAGTGGTAACAGCGGTCTTACCTGTTGATCATCGGCAGCGTTATCCAAGAGGAGCAAGGAGCGTCTGCCATCTAGAAATGTACGGTATAGGTTACCGATTGCAGCGTCGTCATCGGGCAAGCAGACCGCTGAATCGTAGGAGTGAATAACTTTCGCCATAGCCTCAGAAGGCTTCATGGGATTCTCGCCAGTTCCATTTAGCTCCACCATCAACTGACCATCTGGATAGCGGTCTCGCAGCTTCTCCGCAAGCTTGAAGGCCAGAGCCGTCTTGCCAACGCCGCCCATTCCGCGCAGGCCTATGACGGTGGCGCCGCTATCAAAATAGGTTAATAGCTCATCCAGTTCATCGTCGCGCCCGGTGAAGTCTGGTGGCACAGAGGGGATCTCATGGGGAACTCTGGCAAGAGAGGACCCATAAATTGGTTGTTTTTCTGAGTTAACAACTTGTCGTTTAATTGGCAATTCAGGCAATCCATTGGAGATATATCCAATCGCAAACGCTGCAGCTGCATCTGACGCATACGGTTTCCAATTATCTCTTTCTTTTGTGCTTCTTGTCTCGACTTTTTCGCCTTCAGGACGAGGCACGTCTGAGATCCCTCTGATCATGATGAAGCCAATGACTTTGCCTTGCGCTAATGCTTGCTCAATTGCATGGCCTACACCGGCGCCTTCCATTTCAACTGCTTTGGCTTTTGGGTAGGCTGATAGTACTTGCTTGAAAAAAACATCATCGGGATTGTCTACAACTTTCTCTCCCGACACAACCATGCCGACTTCTATCTTTGTGCTACAGGTTTCTGGTGGTTTCAGGCATATGAGATCTCGCCAACTATTATATGAGCATGAGTTTCGGCTCCATTGCGTAGCCCAATGTCCGTTTTAAATGTCCAATCACTACGAGAATTAAATCCAATTTCAATTTTGCCATATTCATATCCGTGAATGACATCTGCAATGACAATATCGCCTTTAGTCATCCCGGAAAGGCCTCCAGCAACACCTACAAGAAAAATATATCGAGGCTGCCAGAGTTTAATGGCCTCAAGTGTTGCTGCGGTGCTCTGGCTATTTCCAGCTCGCCCTATCTTTCCGACAGCTAGGGAATAGCTGCATCTTTTCTCAGGCCAAGGAATCGTCCCGATCCGCCAGGCGTATAAATTAGTGCCTTCATCATCAGGCCATAGCTGAAGGTCTGATAGTTTGTTACAAACCGCATCGTACTCCTCCTGCAGAACGGTCAAGATTACGACGTCAAGCTTGTAGCTCATCAGTTTAATGGATGCATCCTTTGGAATTTAAATTATCCCCACAAGAGATGGCAATCATATTGATAAAATGTTATCTCAAGCCTTTCTCGCTCCAAAGACCTTTTTTAATAGTCCACTTGCCTTTTTCTCCCCGGGTCTTTTTGCTTTAGCTCCCGCAGGAGATGCCGGTGGAGTGCCTGCTCTTTTTTCCGCGCCCCGAGAAGCACGCGCTCCCGCTGCAGCGGTTTTCTCTTTGATAACGATCTGGGTGCTCACACCCCCGTGTCTGGATTTCCTGGGCCGGATATCAACGGTGATGGGCCTTTCGATCTCATTACTAACCAGCATGGCAACACCAGCCGGCAGCCTCTTGATCTCCTCCTCCAGCTCACCTGTCATTCCCTCCAGGCCTTTGGAGAGCGCCTTGAGGTCATTGGGATTGGTGACCCTCATAATGATCTGAGTGTTGCACTGAGATATGACGTTCTTGTCCACCCGGGCTGGTCTCTGGCTGATGATCATCAGCCCCAGGCCAAACTTTCTGCCTTCCGCGGCAATGGTACGCACAATGCTGGTAGAAGCGGCGTTCCCTGTGCCCCGTTCCGGGATGTAGTTATGGGCTTCCTCTACCACCACCATTCCCGGAGAGACCAGCCGGCGCTTTCTGGCCTCAAAGACATCTGTTAAGAGTCGAGATACGATCATGGCCTGCAGTTCAGGGAGGATGCCGGTCATGTCGATAACAGCGGCTCTGCCGGGTCGCAAAAGCTCCTCTACCGGTGTCTCCGCTCCCGAGAAGAGCCCCAGCTCCAGGAGCGACTCCAGTTGACCTACTAAATTCCACTTTACCTTGGAATTGCTGCGTACTACCTGTTCGATGACGTCCTCCAGGGTATAGGCATCCGTCTCCGCCCGCAGGGCACTGATGGCCTCGTAGAGCAATCCCAACTGGCCGCTGCTGCTGCTCTCATGGGGAATCATCTTTGCCACTTCTCGGGCAGACATGTTCATTCCGTTAAAGCGAAAAGGCCGGTCGGCTCTCGGGTTCATGGCCATCTCTCCGGGAGTGTAGATGGTGGCATCATAACCGCGCGGCTTGACCTTATATCTGGAAAAGTCGCCCACTTTGTTGGGCTCCTTCATGGAGGCGTACTCGCCGTGGGGATCGATGATGAGCAGAGCCACCTTTCTTTCCAGCAGCTCTTCCAAAATCACGGCTGCCGTGTAGGATTTTCCTGAACCGGTTTTGGCGAGGACGCTGCAGTGCTTTTGTACCAGGGTATTGGCGTCCAGCTCCACCCGGATATCATAGCCTTGCAACATGCCGATGTACATATCTCCCTTGGCCAGGCCCAGAGTTGCCTTGATCAGTTTTTCGTCGGCTATGAAGACCGGATCTCCCGGTCGGGCAGGACTGGTGGGAAGATGCAGCTTGCCGTTGCTTGTCACGCCGATAACCCTGGCTTCAGCTATCATCATCTCTCTTGAATCATAATTCCGGGCGGCATCATTGAGCTGGTTTACGCTGTAGGCGGAGTTGGACCGTTTGACGTCCTCCACCTGGGCGAGTGCCCATTCCCTCCCGTCGGCTTTGGCCTTGATGTAAGTGCCTCGACCTACCTCTTTGTTTATAATGAACTTAAATGCTAATGGATTGGTCTCACCAACAATTGTACCGACCGACCCCTTTGCTATCGACATCACTATTTTGCATCGCCTTCTTGCTACATTCCCATTTTTAATAGGTATCTTGAAGTATAAAAAGATTGGTCCAAATGCGGGAATGGTTTATTGCACCGGAAATTAATTTAATATAATCGTGCACTGAGCTATAGAGCCCACATCCCGCACGTCTCTCTTCAGCCATAGTATTTTTCACATTCTTGGCCAAACAGCTTTATAATTTTAATTTGTTCTTCATTAAGGTTTATGATTTCTCGATGAATAGCCCCCTTCAATTC
>Ga0247841_10012197_pt1 | contig 11258 bp, 6 predicted proteins | sample LaCruzMarch2015__2_FD_192410 | JGI IMG/M metagenome (GOLD analysis project Ga0247841, IMG submission 192410) | Freshwater microbial communities from meromictic Lake La Cruz, Castile-La Mancha, Spain - LaCruzMarch2015_18m | ecosystem: Environmental > Aquatic > Freshwater > Lake | place: Spain...
GTTTTATTGAGTATCTTTTAGATAATGGATTTATTACCAGAGAAATTTTAGGGCAGGCGCTGGCCGAGCACTACGGTTTAGTTTATGTTAATTTGACTAAAGAAAAAATTGACGAGGAGATTTTGAAAAAAATTCCAGAGATCATGGCGCGCAACAAAGGTGTGGTGCCTTTTGCTATAGATAAAGAAGGCGTAAAAGTGGCCATGACCAACCCCACTGATCTAGAAACAATTCATGTTTTGGAAAAGTTATTGGAACACAAAGTTTTGCCGTTTTTTACCATGGAACAAGATTTAAATGACGCTCTGCATGGATATAATTTGGATTTACGCGAAGAGTTTAAGCATATTGCCGCGGAGATGGAATCACCAAAATTAAGCCGCGAGGAACGTGACAATGTGATGGTAAAAATGGTGGATACTCTATTGCGTTATGGGCATGAGAATAAGGCCTCGGATATTCATATTGAGCCATATTCCGCCAAATTAATGGTACGGTTTAGGATTGACGGCGTGATGCACGATGTTTTGGAAATTGGCAAAGAATACGCCGAGGTATTTTTAACGCGTATTAAAATCTTGTCAAAAATGCGTACCGATGAACATCGGGCGGCGCAAGATGGCAAATTACGCTTTAAATTTGAAGATGAACAAATTGATGTACGTGTGTCGGTAGTGCCAACCACTCAAGGAGAAAATGTGGTAATGCGTTTACTTTCAGCCAAAAGTCGTTCTTTTGGGCTCACTGATTTGGGCACAGGGACAAAAGATTTGAAAAAAATTCAAGCTGCAGTCAAACATCCGCATGGTATGTTTTTGGTCACTGGCCCTACCGGCTCGGGTAAAACTACCACTCTTTACGCAATTTTAAAAATTTTAAATCGTCGTGATGTAAATATTGCCACAATTGAAGACCCAGTGGAATATGATATTGAGGGTGTTACCCAAATTCAAGTTAATCCCAAAACTAATTTAACTTTTGCCCAAGGTTTGCGCTCTATTGTTCGTCAAGATCCGAATATTATCATGGTGGGAGAAATCCGCGACGAGGAAACAGCGGATATTGCGGTAAATTCGGCTTTAACCGGGCATTTAGTATTATCCACTTTACATACCAATGATGCGGCCACAACCCTGCCGCGTTTACTGGATATGAATATTGAGCCGTTCTTGGTAGCGTCCACGGTGAATGTGGCTATTGCCCAGCGGTTGGTGCGCAAGATTTGCACTCGTTGCCGCACTTCTTATGAAGCGGGTAAAGAAGAAAAGGCTGCTTTGGAAGTAGATCCACGCATTAAAGAAATTTTCATGTCTCATAGTGCTAAAAAAATGGAAAAACTGCGTTTGTATAAAGGCGCTGGTTGTCCAGTTTGCAATAATACCGGCTATCAAGGACGTGTTGGGGTATTTGAGGTTTTGGAAATGAGCGAAGAAGTGAAAAAATTAATTTTACAGCGCGCTTCCAGTCAGCAAATTATGGATGTTGCTAAAACCCAAGGCATGACTACTATGATGGAAGATGGCATTGATAAAGTTTTAAATGGTGTCACTACTTTGGAAGAAGTGTTGCGCGTGACGAGAGAATAGCTTCCGATATTGTCATTGCGAGGACCCGCCCAAGGCGGGGACGAAGCAATCTCCCAGTTGTGGTCGTGAAAATAATAAATTAAAAATTTTACCAAATTTTTTATGCCCAAAGACACTTCACAACCAAAAGATCTTTCGAAATTTAATATTAGTTTTGGCGGGACTGGACTTACAGATAAAGCTATCTTGGCAAAACATTTGTCAGTGATGCAAAAAGCTGGATTAACCATTGTTGAATCACTCACAATTGCCCAAGAAACTTCGCGCGGTCGGATGAAAAAAATTATCGCTGGCGTAAGAAAATCTGTCGAATCTGGAAATTCACTGGCTGAATCACTGGCCCGGTATAAAAAAGTATTTTCTGGTATTTTTGTCAGTTCAGTTTATGCCGGTGAAAGTTCTGGCACCTTGGCAGATAATTTGAGAAATTTATCTGAACAATTGGAAAAAGAACGAGATCTCTCATCAAAAATAAAAGGCGCGATGCTTTATCCTCTGGTAATTTTAGTCGCGTCTCTTGGGTTGGGTATGGCTATGTCGTTTTTGGTTTTACCAAAAATTATTCCTTTATTTGAAGGATTAAAAACTCAATTACCGCCTACTACCCGCGCTCTTATTGCTTTTGCGCATTTTGTTCAAAATCATGGCACCGCTTTATTTTTTGGCGTGATTGCTGGAGTGATTTTGTTGGCTTGGCTCATCAAACAAAAATTTTCTCATCCAGTTACTCATTGGCTGATTTTACATACACCCATTGTTAAAAAGATTTCTTTACATAGCAACTTAGCGCGTTTTTCTCGTACTCTTTCTACTTTGCTCAAGAGCGGTTTGAATATTGATGAGGCGTTGGATGTAACTCGCGACACTGTTGGTAATTATTATTTTCAAAAATCTTTAGAAGAAATTAGTTCCCGCGTGCGTAAAGGCACGGCCTTGGCAAAAAGTTTAATCGACTTTAATAAATTGTATCCGGTCATGGCCACCCGTATGATTAAAGTGGGCGAAGAAGCTGGAAATTTGGAAGACACACTTTTATATTTAGCGGATTTTTACGAAAAAGAAGTAGACAATTCCACCAAGTCGTTATCTACGGCCATTGAGCCAGTTTTGCTTATGTTTATTGGTTTGGTGGTGGGCTTTTTGGCCTTGTCTATTATTACCCCTATCTACAATATTACCGGGAACATCAAGAGATAATTATTATGAAGAAGGGATTTACCCCCTCACGAATATTTACTGAATGATTCATGAATTAAATAATTAAAATTTGTAAAATTATATTTAGATGTCAAACAAAAATTTTTTGGTGAGGGGGTTTACTTTGGTTGAACTTTTAATCGTCATTGGGTTAACGATTATTTTGGTGACAGCGACTGTGCCGATTTATGGTAGTTTACAAGTGAAAGCACAACTATCTGAAACTAGCGCGCAAATTGCTCAATCATTGCGCAGTGCTCGTCAAAACGCCATTGCCGGTTATTTTAATAATGCTTATGGTGTGTATTTTGGCAATACCGTTTCACCGAATTTTTACACAATTTATCAAGGAACATCTTACGCCACGCGCAGTTCCAGTTTTGATCGAGTAAATACTTTAGATAATGCCGTATCGATTGTTAATGTTAGTTTAACTACTACCACCGGCGGTATTGATATTAATTTTTCTAAAGGGTTAGGAGTACCAAATAATATTGGTAGTTTAAATTTAACTCACAGCGTGCAGGGAAGTTCTACAATTAGTGTAAATGCGCTTGGGAAAATACAAGAACAATGATAGTTTTTAATCACAAAGGGCAATCATTATTGGAAGTTATTGTAGCTTTGGCGATTTTTGCGTTGATTGGCGCAGCGTTGGCTACCATGTCAATCGGCGGGCTGGCCACTTTGACTGAAGGCGCTGCTCAAACCGAAGCCAATGCTTATGCGCAAGAGGGCTTAGAAGCCGTGCGTGCTATTCGCGATCGTGCTTGGAATGAATTAATTTATACTACCAGTTCAGTTTCGGTTTTAAATAGCCAATGGATTTTTGATGGTGAAGATACTTCTTCAACTTTTGGAAATTATAACCGCGTTTTAAGTTTTGAACCTGTGTGTCGCGATGGTAGCGACAACATTACTACTTGTCCCAGCACTTATACCGATATTGAAACAAAAAAAGTTACCTCTGAAGTTTTTTGGTATCCGCGCGCTAATGTTTTAAATTCTGTGAAAGAAGTTAGTTACCTCACCAACTGGGGTGAAAGTTTATGGTTACAAACTGATTGGGTGGGCGGCAGTGGCCAATCAATTTGGTCTAGCATAACTAAATATGACAGCGATGACGGCAGTATTAGCGCTTCTACTACTGGCGAGGTGAGATTAAAATTTACTCCAGCCAGTACCTGCGGCCCAATGGTTTGGGATTTAAATACCCAATCACAATATACTTATGATTCTGGTGAAATTGAAGTCGTTGGAGGGTTCGGACAATTAAAAGATATTGGCTCTTGTGCCGGTACCACTTCTACTTGCCCGAGTTACACCACCCAAGCCACTTGCCAAAGCGCACCTGAATGTAGTTGGACTTCTAGTTATTCCAGTACTAATCCAACTATAAATAATTCTAATTCCTATAATCCAAGTCAGATTGCTTTTTGGTCGGGATTTTTTGTTTCATCTACCGATAACGGTGGAACAATTTATTACCAACTTTCTAGCGATGATGGTGTGACTTGGAAATATTGGAATGGTACCATTTGGGCCACCTCGACTTTGTCTACAAATTATAATACTTCAACAGTTATCAATGCTAATATTTCCACCTTTCCAACTTCTACCAAAAAAATAATGTTTAAAGCTTTTTTGTCTGGCAGTGGTACGCAACAAGTTAAGTTAGATCAGGTGCAAATAAATTGTACTAGACAAAATGATTGGACTTTTGATAATTCCGCCGACTATACTTTTGATTCTAGTAAAATTATTGTATCTACAGGTACAGCGAGTTTAAAATTATCCTCTTCTGGCAGTGGTATTACAGGCATAAATGATACAGTAGTTGATACTCTTGAATACGATACAACTAATGGCCAAGATCCCGATATCATTAAAGTCACTGGTAGTATTTATTTAATGGCTTTTCGTGGGCCGCAAAATGATGGTTGGGTAAAAACAGTTAATATTGATAATTCTGGAAATATTGGCGCCAGTACGATTGATTCGCTTGAATTTGACACATCTGACGGATACGAACCAAGTTTGATACAAATTAGCGCAACGATTTATGCTGTGGCTTATCGGGGTAATGGCAACGATGGTTGGGTAAAAACTTTTTCAGTCGATGGTAGCGGGAATATTAGCAACGCAATTATTGATAGTTTGGAATTTGACACAGCTGATGGTTGGGAACCAGACATCATCCAAGTTGGAACCGGATATTATGCCGTAGCTTATCGGGGTGTTTCTGGCGATGGTTTTGTAAAATCTTTTACGATCGATGGTACTGGCAATATCGGTAATGCTGTTATTGATACTTTGGAATGGGATACGGCAGATGGTATGGATCCAGATATTATTAATATTTTCGGTACGATGTATGTAATCTCTTATGCTGGTACTGGTGAGGATGGTTTTGTTGTTACTTTTACCATTGATGCGACTGGTAATATTGCCAATACTATTACTGATAGTTATGAATATGATCCTGTTTATGCCAGAACACCGGATATTAAATTTGTTACTGGCAGTATTTATATGGTCGTACATCAGGCATCAAGTAATCCTGGTTCAATTGAAGTGGATATGTTTGAAATACAAACTAATGGCGACATTGCCAGTGTATTAATAGATTCTTGGCTTTATGATACTAATGTTGGTCTGTATCCTAAATTAATCAATGTTGGTGATTTGTACTGGGCGATTGTTTATGAAGGAACGCAAAATGATGGATATTTGGCCACTTTGGGTATTGGACAAGCAACTGGATCATATCCTACAGATCAGCCAACCATATATCCTGTTATATCGTTATCCGTACCCACCACTAGTTTTTATGGTTGGACTGATTTTGCAGAAACCGCTCTTACCAACGGTGGATCAATTTTTTATCAATTATCCAATGATGACGGCGTTACTTGGAAATATTGGAATAGCACGGCTTGGGCTACTGTTACTACGACTACAAATTATAATTCTTCTTCAACTATTAATACCAACATCGCCACTTTCCCAACTTCCACCGGCAAAATAATGTATAAAGCGTTTTTAGTTAGTAATGGTTCGCAATTAGTACAGTTAGATAATGTGGCAATCAATTGGATGGAACTCGTAAGTACGACTCCATATGCCACTTTAGGTAGTTTAATTTCCTCGGCGTTTAATATGTCCAATTCGTCGCCATTTTCAGTTCTTTCTTTTACACAAAATACCTCTACGTGCAGTAATTGTTCGGTCAAATTACAAATGCGCGTGGCGCCGGATAATGCGGGCGCACCCGGAACTTGGGGTTCATGGTTTGGGGCTAGTGGTATTGGATCGTATTTTACCGAGCCGCGTGGTACAATAATACCGAAAGATTTTAATTGGCAACAGTGGGTGCAGTACCGGGCAGAATTGTCGGGCGATGGCCAAAGCACACCATCATTACAAGAAGTAAAAATTAAATATAAATAAATTTTTTTATGAAAATTTTTAAGTTAAGGCGTGGTTTTACTTTGATTGAATTGTTAATTGTGATTGGTATAATTGCAGTTTTGGCGGCTGTAGTTTTTATTGTGTTAGATCCAGTTGCGCGTTTACGAGATTCGCGCAATACAACGCGATCTACTGATGTAAAATCTATTGCTGATGCAGTGCGCTTGTATCAAATTGATGCTGGAGGTAAAGATCCGGCTGGGGTTGACACTAATTGGCGCATGCTTGGAACCGCCACAAATGGATGCAACGTTAATTGTTCTGGAGGCACCAGCAGTAGTAGTAATATTTTTTCTTACAGTACTCGCAGTGATTTTGATAAAGGCAGTTATTCTAATACAATTTATACTGATGGCGGTGTGACTTTATTAAGCGGTTCTAATTATGCGGTGTATACGTCACCGGTGTTTGACGCGCAGAAGGATATTAATTGGGCGTCATTATCATGGATAGCGAGCGCGCCGTTTGGAAAAGAACTTTTAAACAATAAACAAATTGAAGCTGGTTATCCTAATTATAATACTAACATGACGGACAACTATGCTTTGTATCATTTTAATGAGGCTAGCACGGCAATGAAATCCGATTCTTCCGGTAATGGTTACGACGGGCAATGTTATCAAAGTTGCGGTGTTAATCTTAAAACATTCAATTATGCACCTTATTTTGCTGGCGAGAATCCGGCATATTATGCTAATGGTAATTTTCGTAAAAATCATATCGTGTTACATAGAAATAGCCCAGCGGTAAATTTGGGAATGGATAGCAGTTTTCCGCGCAAAAATTTTACCGTGGCTGCTTGGGTGTATCCGGTTTTGTATGCGGTAACAAGTTCGCCGGAATTACTTTATCCGCCCAATGGCGTGGGAGTAGTGATTGGTCAAAAAAATAGCTGGGCCTTGGCATTACAAAGGACTGGCTCGGTCAGCGCCATTGCCGCACCATGTTTGGGTGAGGGGTATAGGTTTGCTGGATCCGGTGTAACTAGGGACAAATGGTCACATGTCGCTTTTACTTATGATGGTACTAATATTTTAGTGTATATTAATGGTGTTTTAGTTGATACTAGGTCTTGTGGAAATATTGATGATTTTCCGGCAAATCCGGATGATGAAATGAGAATAGGAACTATGGCCGGTGCTAATACTGATTTTACCGGCTGGATGGATGAAGTGGCTATTTTCAGAAAAACAATGAGTGCCGATGAAATAAAAAGTTTGTATGCGCGTGGCGCCGGATTAGTATATTTTCAAGTACGCGCTTGCACTACTGCTAATTGTGCAGACAATTCTACTTATGTTGGACCAAACGGCACGGCTAGCACTTATTTTACCGAACTTCTTAACAGTACTACTGGTTTGCCGTCGTTTAGTTTATCCAGTTCAACTGGTAAAAGATATTTTCAATATAGGGCATCGCTCTATGATTATTCTGGAGGTACGCTGGCTCCTAAATTAACCAATATAACAGTTGGTGGTGCTAACCCCGGTGAAGAAAATACTGGCGTACAAAGTGCGTGTTTGGATTTAAGTAGTACTCTCGGTAATAAGTTGCCAAAAATACCAGTTGATCCATCGGTCGGGAGTTTAGAAAAAACTTATTACGCTATCAAAAAAGATGAGAAAGGTAAAATAGTGGTAAAAGCTTGCGGTGCCGAGGGTGAAGAAATTTCTACCAATAGATAATTCACGTATTGCCATTGTGGCAATCCGTTGTCATTGCGAGGAGTGTAGCGACGAAGCAATCTCCCCGCTGTGGTCGGGAGTAAAATAAAATTATATGTCAAAGGGTTTTACGCTCGTAGAAACATTAATTTACATTGCGATTATCGGTGGAATTCTCGCCACCTTTATTGGCTTTTCTTTAAATATTTCCGGAGCACGTAATAAAACTTATGTAACCGAAGAAGTACAGGCCAACGCACGCATAGCCATGGATGTGATTAGTCAAAAAATTCAATCAGCTAATGGAGTGACAACCAGCTCCTCAGTTTTTAATACTGATCCAGGAACTTTGGTTTTAACCATGTCATCTAGCACATTCAATCCAACCATTATAAATTTAAGCGCAGACGATGGAGTTCTGCAAATAAAACAGGGGACAGGCGCGACAACGACTGTGACTGCCAATACTGTGCGCGTGACTAATTTACAGTTTACTAATTTATCCGCCAGTAGTACACATGAAAACATCAAAGTTAATTTAACAGTTGAATTTGCCACAACTACGGATATTGATTTTCAGTATACGCAAAGTTTAACATCAACCATAAGCGCTAGAGAATAAAAAATTTGTCATTGCGATCCGCCAGCTGGCGGAGAAGCAAACTCCCCGCCATGAGATTGCCGCGTCGTTCGCCTTTGGCGAACTCCTCGCAATGACAGGCATAACGTCCAAAAAATATGTTCACCAAAGACAATCGCGGAATAGCAGCCATACTCACGGTGATAATTGTATCAGCCGCGGCCTTGATCATGGCTTTTAGTGCATCGGTTTTGGGTATTGGTGATTTGGATATGGGTTATACTAGTCAAAAAGGAAAACAAGCTCTAGCTTTAGCTACTGGTTGTGCCGAAGAATCATTGCACCGATTGGAGTCAAACGCCAGCTGGGTTGGGGGAACTTTGAATTTAACCGATGGACAATGTGTGATAAATGTAGTAAGTAACAGCACAAGCCGTACGATTACTGTTTCTGCGAGTGTTGATAATTTTAACAAACAACTACAAATTCAAGCAACAGTAAGCAATAATTTGGTCACATTGGTTTCTTGGAAAGAGATCTAAAATTGGAATTTTTGCACTAGCATAACTAGGCCGTTTTAGGCCTATAAATGACCCAAGATGACAATTGAAGTCGTCTGTTTTTTATCCACAGTTTTTGCTGTCAACAAAGGCATTTTTTTGGTATACTATAGGGTAGTTATGCCTGTCATAGAAAAGCAAAATTTTCGCAGGGATTTCAAAAGAACTCTGGGGACAATTTTTGTGTTAACCAGCGTTTTTTGCGTTGGTATTTTTTTCTTGTTTAGAGCGAGTGATTTTACGAGTGCGGCCATTGGTGACAGTTATGGCGGTGGTATTATAGCGTATATTTTACAACCTGGTGATTATAATTATGTTGAAGGTCAAACAAACGGTTTAGTTGCATCAATAAGCGATCAAAGTGCTGGTATACGTTGGAGCAATGGCGTAGATATAATTACAAATGGGACATCAACAGAATTAGGCACAGGTTTGGCTAATACCAACTTAATTATTTCAGCGCAAGGTGCGGTTACTTCTAGTTATGCCGCTGGTTTAGCGCGCGAATACACTGGCGGTGACTACACTGATTGGTATTTACCAACCAAAGATGAACTAGACAAGTTGTATTTGAGCAAAGACATTATCGGTGGTTTTGTAAATACTTACTATTGGAATTCGTCTGAAATAAATCAAGGTGCAGCCTGGATGCAATTTTTTTCTGACGGCACTCAGAGCGGTGGTAATAGTAAAATGAATTCATATGCTGTTCGCGCTATTCGGTATTTTGGCCCACCACCACAAGCTGTTCCAAGTGCAATAACATTGACAGTAGGTAGTACCACACCAGTTAGTGCAGTTACAAATGTAGCAATCCCAGCAGCAGGATCTACCAATACAACTGGTTTTGTTTCAGGGTGGGAATCCTCAACGGCCAATAGTATTAAATTTATAGTAACAGATACAGCCAGCACAACATCAGTAATTTCAATTGATGGCAATGCTTACACTAGTGGAGATGATTATGTAATTTTATCCACAACATCGCTTACAATTATTGTTACAACCACCGAAGAAGGAAGGTTGCCTGGTGTTAGAACGTTTATTATAAAAGTGTTTGCCCCATTTTCTATTGGTAGTAATTACGAAGGTGGTGTCATTGCGTACATATTACAACCAGGTGACCCGGGTTATGTAGACGGACAGATAAATGGTTTAATTGCCGCAGTAAGTGACCAGAGTGACGGAATAAGTTGGAGCAACGGTGAAGATATAATCACTGACGCGACATCAACAGAGTTAGGCACAGGTTTGGCAAATACAAATTTAATTATTTCAGCGCAAGGTGCAGTTACTTCTAGCTATGCCGCTGGTTTAGCGCGCGAATACACTGGCGGTGACTACACTGACTGGTATTTACCAAGCAAAGATGAATTGGACAAGTTATATTTAAATAAGGATCTTATTGGTGGTTTTGTAAATATTTATTATTGGAATTCGTCTGAGGCAAATCAATATGTAGCATGGATGCAATTTCTTTCTGATGGAAGTCAGAGTGATGGTAATAGTAAAATGAACTCATATGCAATCCGTGCGATCAGGTCTTTTATGTCAACTAGTACTGCCCCGGCCGCTCCAACGGATATCACCACTTCAACAATCACCACATCATCAGTCGCGATATCATGGACCCATAATTTCATTAACGAAGATGGCTTTATTGTAGAATTTTCTACCTCCACCGACTCGGGAGATTATAACTTTTTTGCGACAACTACAAATACATCAACAATTGTAACCGGCCTAATACCAAACACCGAATATTGGTTTAGAGTGGCAGCGTATAATAGTTATGGCACTTCAACATATACAACGACCACCGGTGGAACACTTACCTCAGCAATAGATTATGGAAATAATTGCACCTCTATTTCTTCCAGCACTTGGAATAGCACCAGCACTTGGGATTGCGGCCGTGTACCGGTGATAGGAGACAATGTAACTATAGCTGATACGTTTACCATCACCATTCCTAGCGGCTATACAATTAACGAAATAGATAATCTCACCATCTCCGGCACACTCATCCAATCTAACACCGCCACCCAAACTATTCTCGGCACACTCACTATTGCCAACGGTGGTATTCTCACTCACACCGCCAACACCGACGTCACTTCTTCTCCTTGGACACCAAATTACTCAGTCAATTTTGTCGCGCATGATTTAGATATTCAAATCGGCGGACAAATTGATGTTA
>Ga0247841_10012200_pt1 | contig 11258 bp, 7 predicted proteins | sample LaCruzMarch2015__2_FD_192410 | JGI IMG/M metagenome (GOLD analysis project Ga0247841, IMG submission 192410) | Freshwater microbial communities from meromictic Lake La Cruz, Castile-La Mancha, Spain - LaCruzMarch2015_18m | ecosystem: Environmental > Aquatic > Freshwater > Lake | place: Spain...
AACAGGGCAAGTGTCATTGGATTGACGAACTTTACAAGACCTTCTTGCACTACAATAACTGATTCATTTGCTGTGTTTATCAGCAAGCGATACTTTTCTTCGCTTTTACGGAGACTCTCCTCGGTTTTTTCCCTGGCTTCATTTTCCTTTTTTATATCTTCCAGCAGGTTTAAAGTAGCAATCTGAATTTCTTTCAATTCACAGTTCGGCTCGTCATAAATCGCTAATATTTTTTTCTTGTAATGAATCATTTAACGTTGGCTTAGCCTCCTGTTATCAGGACTCATTTAGATTGGGTTGTACAAATATAAACATTTCATTTATTATTTTAGAAATATACTCAGGAAAAAAGTATTACTTTTTTGTTTTCGACCGATTAAGCTGAAACGAATTTGCAGGATGAAACTTCGTACAGGTTTTTTCATTTTCTTTTCGATCCTTTCACTTCAGACAAACGCTTCCGGAGAGATATCCGCCATAGGCGGCAGAGCAGCAGCCATGGGTAATACCAGCGTAGCATTTTATGACAGTTGGTCTGGATTCAACAACCAGGCAGGGTTGGGATGGTGTAAGAAATTCAGTGCCGGCGCATATTATGAAAACCGGTTCTTAGTAAAAGAATTGAGTACAAAAGCGATAGGTGTTATTCTCCCGGTAAAAAAAGGTGCTTTTGGTCTGTCATTCCAACATTTTGGGTTTTCCCTGTATAATGAGATCAAGACCGGTCTGGCTTTCGGAATGAGATTTGGAAATGCGTTCTCCGTCGGTATTGAACTCGATTATATGCGTTTTCATATCGGAGATGATTATGGAACGAAAAACCTTTTCACTTTTGAGATCGGTTTACAATACAGGGTAAAAGAACAACTATGCCTGGGGGTTCATCTTTTTAACCCTGTACCCGTTAAGCTGACAGACGATCCGGTGGAACGAATACCCACATTAATAAGGTTAGGAATCGCATGGCAGATTTCACGGAATTTTATAGCGTCTGCAGAGGCTGAAAAAGATCTGGTGAATACACCCATCATCAAAGCAGGGATGGAATATCATTTCATTAATCCACTATTTATAAGGATCGGATTCCTGACCAACCCGACACAATTCACTTTTGGTTTCGGGTTGGAATTTGGAAAACTTAGTTTTGATATTGCATCTTCATACCATATGGTCCTGGGTTTCTCACCGCAAGGGTCAATAATTTATCTTTTTAAATGATTTTCTTTATGCCACCAAATCACCAAAACACCAAACAATTCAATTCAGTTTCCCTCGAATTGGACCTTATAGGGAAGCAAATTGTCGATGCTGCTTTTTTAGTCCATAAGAAGTTAGGACCGGGTTTACTTGAGAAAATATATGAGATCTGCTTTTGCCATGAGCTTTCTAAAACAGGTATTGACATATTTGAAATTAAGCGATAAAAGGTTAGGATACCTGATAAATTTTAATGTAATCAACAGGTTAAATCTTATTTTGATGTGCTGGAATAAACAAGACTTATATCGCTGACAGGATCAGCTTTTGGAAAGGGATGAAGAAATAATTTCATTTTTTGTATTACCTTTTCAGTTAAGTCCGATTAATGTATTGAAAAGGGTATTTGCCTTTTTCTCGCAGAGTTTCGCGGAGTTAATCGCAAAGTTTCGCAGAAATGAATGAAAATGATCTTTCCTATTTGATTCGCGGGGCTGCTTTTAAAGTTCATACAGCCCTTGGTCCCGGATTATTGGAATCGGTTTATGAAGTTGCTCTTTCCCATGAACTTAAAACAATAGGCCTTGAGGTAAAGAATCAGGTCGGAATCCCATTTGTCTATGCAGAAATCAGGTTTGATATAGGATTTCGCCTGGATATTATCGTTAACGATAAAGTAATTATTGAGATCAAATCGGTTGAAACATTACAGGATGTCCATCATAAACAGTTGCTAACCTATTTGAAGTTAACGAATAAGAAACTGGGACTTCTTATAAATTTTAATATAGTTTCTTTAAAATACGGTATTGTAAGAATAGTCAATAATCTTTAATATCTGCGAAACTTTGCGATTAACTCTGCGAAACTCTGCGAGAATGATTTAAACGTGATGATCATGTTGAACTTTTTCCAGCACATCAAAATAAGATTTAGCCAATCAACATTGGACAAGGTATTAAAAGATTTGTTCTCTAACTTTGGTGTTTTGGTGTTTTGGTGGCAGAACTCCAAAAGCAAAGTCAAAATCTTTCAATTTAGCTTTTATTTGTCTTTGTTTATTTGCAACCAGTCCTATGGTCAAAATGGGAATGAACAAATGGTGCAGACAAAAATTGAGGAACTGTCGGAATCATCTGCAAATGATGTGGATTTCTCCGACTTAGCGGATAAATTGGATGAATTAAGAAATCGCCCCATAAATTTAAATCAAGCAACTGCAGATGAATTGAGTCGAATCCCTTTTTTGTCTCAAAAACAGATCACCAATTTAATTACCTACAAAGAAACCTATGGTGAATTGTTTTCAATCTATGAACTTCAATCAATTGATGGTTTTGATTCTGCTGCCATACAACAAATTCTGCCTTTGATTGCGGTATCAAATGTTGAGATCCGGCATCCGGTAAGGTTTAAGGATCTTTTCAGTAAGGGACGTTGCAATTTGTTGTTACGTTACCAGCAAATCCTCCAGGATCAACAGGGATATTCTGTTTCTGACAGTATGTTAAAGGAGAACCCGGATGCCGGATATCCCGGCTCTCCTCAGAAATATTATTTCCGGTTGAATTATGATTATTTTGACAGGATCAGTATCGGTGTAACCGGTGAGAAAGATCCCGGAGAGGAATTCTTTAAAGGAAGTCAGCCTTATGGTATGGATTTTTATTCAGGGTATATAGCCCTGAAGAACACAGGATTTCTCAAAAGTCTGATCCTGGGGAATTTTAATGTGGATTTTGGACAGGGATTGACTTTAGGCTCCTCTCTTTCTTTCGGAGCGCTACCCTCATCGGGAAACCTGAGAAGGTTCGCCGGTGAAATCAGGCCCAGCCTGTCAACCAATGAGAATAAATACTTCCGGGGTATTGCTGCAAATGTTAAAATCAAAAATGTTTCCATATCTGCATTTTATTCCCGGCACAAAAGGGATGCTAATGTTGTTTCACCAGATTCGCTTACAGGTTATGACAAAGAAGTCAGTTCATTCCCTGAGACGGGGTATCACCGGTTACCTGATGAATTAGCGGACAAGAATGCAATCCGTGAAATAATCTATGGTGGGAATATAAATTTCAGGAATAACTTTTTCAATATCGGATTGACCGGTTTTTACAGCACATGGAATGCAACCTATTCTCCAACCATGAAGCCTTACAATCGTTTTGTATTTTCCGGCAGGTCAAACCTGAATATGGGATTGGACTTTCAATTTATCTTCAGAACCTTATATGGTTTTGGGGAGATTTCAAGGAGCATCAACGGTGGAATGGCATGGTTGGCGGGAATACAAGTAAATCCCGACCCGAATGTAAAATTTTCAATGATTTACCGGGATTATCAACGTTCCTATCAGAATCTGATAAGCAATGCCATTGGACAGAACAGTAATAATGCAAACGAGAAGGGTCTCATTCTTAACATTTCATCACGATTTAATTCAAAGATGGGGATTTACGCATATATTGATATTTATAAATTCCCCTGGTTGAAATACAGGACAGACTTAATTTCAGATGGCAGTGAAATTTCAGTTCAGGTCGATTACAATCCGGCAAAGACAGTCGTCATGTTCCTGAGATACAGGATCAAATCCGGTCAGATCAATAAAAGTAGCGCTGAGACAATGAAACAGTGGATCAACATTAATAACCAATCGCTTCGTTATCAAACCAATTGGCAGATCAGTCCCTCTTTTGTGTTGAGTAACCGGCTCGAAGTTGTAAAAAGTTCAGGAGAAACAAAAGATCCGGAATATGGGTATATCATTGGTCAGGATGTTTCAATCAGACCACAAAAAGTTCCGATAGCATTATCATTACGTTATGCTCTGTTTAATACCGATTCTTATGAAACCCGGATCTATACTTACGAAAATGATGTCATGTACGGTTATTCTGTTCCGGCATTGGAAGGAACCGGAATACGTTTCTTTTTATTGGTTTCGTGGAAACCGTGGAGATTCATGGAATTATGGGCAAGGTATGCACAGACATTTTATTCTGACCGGAATGTGATTGGAACAGGACTGGAAACAATAAACGGAAATAAAAAATCGGAAATAAAAATCCAGGCCATGTTCCGGTTATAATCGGTTTTCATTTATGCATATGTTCACCCTTAATTTTATTCAGGTTATCCATTCCTTTGATATTCATAAACTTTGACATTTTGGAAATGGAGGCAAGATCGATGTTGCCGGTCAGGCTGATTACACCAACTTCATTTTTATCTTTCAGCAACATGACAAACTCACTGATTTTCCCGGCAGATTCCTGCTTTGTCATGAATTTGACAAATTGCCGCCCTTCCTGAACCGTCATCAGTTCCTTATATACTGCTGAAGGATATACTGCTTTAAATTCATTATACATGGCAACTGCTTTTACAACCTGGGTTGAATCAAAGTTGAACATTAACACTTTCACCCCCGATAACTGATCAACGATTTGCTTCATTTCCTTCATGTCACCACCGGTGCTGTCTCCTATTTTCATCTGCTGGATCATCTGAAACATCTCTTTGGTAAAGTTCACAGCAGTGAAACCGTCCTGTCCGGAGTACTTTTCATAGATTTTATCTATTGGACTCTGTGCATGAGTGAGGAAAGATATCATCACAAATGCAGCGATTGATAGACTAAAAACTGATTTTTTCATTGTCATTTGGTTTTTGAGGACCTATTTTCAAATTGGTCAGGGTTAATAATTATGGATTGATATTGATAATATTTTGAAAGCATTTGCATTTTTTGCATGGCTTGATCGAGTTTTCCGATGTAATGCATTTTCTCCATTCCTTTGTTAAAGTTAACTGAGACAACTGCCAGGATATCGCGTGTCTGGTTAAATACTAATTCAGAATCTGTGATCGTATCATTCATTTCCGGTTTGTTGACTACATCCTCACGGAAAGTAAAGATTAAACCGATCAGCAGAAGAACAGTAGCCGCTATTCCAATGGTATAATAAAAACTATTACGGCGTGTATGTAATGGAACTACAGGGATTTCCAACCTTTCTGTGAAAATTTTTTCTTCCAATTCCTTGTCACTTATTTCATCACGGGACGCTTCAGCGTAATAAAGAAACTGGTTTTTTTGACTTGATAGTTCCATCGGGACATTACCGGAAAGAAAGAAGTCTTTCAGCATTTTTTCCTCACCAAGTGAAGTCTCCCCCTCGTAGTACTTCTCTAATAATTTTTCAATTTCTTTGATATTCATAATTTTTATTATATATCAAAATCTCTCTTATTTTTTTCCTTGCCCTTGACAGGTTCACCCGAACTGCATTTTCATTCATATCCAATATTCCTGAAATTTCATCAAAATCATATCCCTCAATATCACGTAGTTGTATTACCGTTCGTTGGAGTTCCGGGAGTGTTTTTATAATATGATGGATCTTTTGAACTACATCTGAAAGATCCTGCTTCTCGTTGTACCCTGTTTCTTCCACTTCATTCCTTAGTTTATCAATGCTTTCAGACGGGTATTTTTTTGCTTTCAGCTTATCCAGACATAAATTCCTTGTCGTAACCATTGCCAGCGCTTCAATACTTTTGTATTCCATCAGGTTATCTCCCTTTTTCCATAGTTTGATAAATACTTCCTGAACGATATCCTTTGCTTCCTCCGGATCATCAAGGATCCTTTTGGCAAAACGGTACAATTTATTCTTAAGTGGGAAAACCACTATTTTAAAATCCTGAGATGTCATAGATCAGGGAAAAGACGAAAAGGTAAAGAAAATATTACAGGTTGAATTAATTATTTTTATTCTTCACCACAAAGTTATACACAGAGACACGAAGACATAAAGCCAAAAGAAGGTTTTTTGTGTCTCCGTATCTCAGTGATAAAAACAGACTTTCTCAGTTAATAAAATAATCAAGTTTTTCGGCGTCGACATTATTGTCAATCCGGATTTCTCCTCCACTCCCTGAAACGATCTGGGAGGTAATAGTATAGGTACCTACTGTAGCTCCTGCATTCCAAACAGCTATAAAACCGAATCTGGAAAAGCTGCCTGCAGGAATTACCGAAGCGCTTTCGAATTTATGGTAAAGCGAATCAAATGTATAGTTCCATAATGAATTAGTTACAACAGAAGTACCAATTTGGGTTGCCTCCGGATCCCAGGTAAAACTCCATCTTGAGTCTATCGGTATAAAAACAGTAATCGTTCCACTGGTAGGAACATTAAGCAGTTCGGTTGCCTGTATGACAATATTAAAATTTTGAACACCATGCATAATATTGGGTTCGGCAGTAATGTTGGGGGTTAAATCCGGATAACCTAAAGTAATATCCAGTGACGAAACAGCTTCGCATTCACCCGATGAACTGGTCTCTGTTACTGTAACTGAACCAGGGCCCGGCATACTGCTCCACCAGATGTCCATGCTGTGGCTTCCTTGTGGACTGGCAAGTGACCCGCCTGTCACACTCCATAAATAAAAATGACCACTTACATCGGGGGTTTCATAGGTTTCGGTTGAATTTAACAAAACATGGTTGTTTCCTGATACAATAGGTGCCGGTATCGGGTTTATATTCACATCCATGGTATTGGATCCATAACAGAGTCCTGACAGGATAGTTTCCGTTACCATAACTGATCCTGAAGAACCAGAACCCCATGTTACCGTTATCGCGTTTGTACCTGTGCCATTTGTGATGGTGCCTCCTGTCACGACCCAGGCATAGGTCCAGTCTGCATTGTACGGAGTTGAATAAACATAACCTCCTGTATTGATACAAACCTCATCGGAACCCGTAATTAATGGGGTTGGAAGCGGGTTGACCGTAATGGGATAGTTGGCCGACACGGTGCCGTTACCGCAACCATTCACTCCGCAGACAGTCAGATTGCCGGAAGTGGAGCTACTGCCGAAGTCTATGGTGATTGAATTGGTAGTGCCATGAATGGTAGCGCCTGTTCCGCTGTAAACCCAGCTATAGCTGAGAGCATTCGTAATTTCCGGAACGCTGTAGGCTACCCCGTTCGTTGACTGACAAAAAGTGGCTGTGCCGGTTATGGCGCCTGCAGCAACAGGCAATGGATTCACTGTAATGGCATAATTGGCTGATATGGTACCATTGCCGCAGATATTCATTCCGTAAACAGTCAGATTGCCGGCAGTGGCGCTGCTGCTGAAGTCTATGGTGATTGAACTGGTAGTGCCATGAATGGTAGCGCCTGTTCCGCTATAGGCCCAGGCATAGGTAGTAGCATGAGTGATAGCTGGCACACTGTAGGAGACCCCGCTCTGCGACTGACACACAGTTTCTGTACCGGTAATGGTTCCTGCAGCTACCGGTATATAGATTATAGATACGGTTGCCGTGCCTGTCAGTTCGGCTGTACAAAGTGTTGAAGCAATGGTTGCCAGCACATTGAAGGTAGTGGTTAAGGTCAGGTTGCCGGTTGGTAAATTGATCGTGCCGCCTGTACCAGCAACCTGTGCACCGACATTGATATCACCTGCATCATTCCTTAACTGGTAGTTGGTACCAATTACTGATAATGCTACGGTAATGTTTGTGCCTGTGCCGGAACAGATGGTGGCTGTGCCGCCTACTGCCAAATTGATAACTGGTAACGGATTCACTGTTACAACTTCTGTCTCTGTTAATTCGGCTGTACAAAGTGTTGAAGCTATGGTTGCCAGCACATTGAAAGTAGTGGTTGCAGTCAGATTGCCTGTCGGCAAATTGATCGTGCCGCCTGTTCCTGCCACCGGTGAGCCAACATTGACATTACCTGCATCATTCCTTAACTGGTAGTTGGTGCCAATTACTGATAATGCTACAGTAATATTGGTGCCTGTGCCGGAACAGATGGTGGCTGTGCCGCCTACTGCCAAATTAATAACTGGTAACGGATTCACCGTTACAACTTCCATCTCTGTTAATTCGGCTGAACACAGTGTTGAAGCTATGGTTGCCAGCACATTGAAAGTAGTGGTTGTGGTCAGGTAGCCGGTCGGTAAAAAGATCGTCCAGCCTGTACCTGCTTTCGGCGGGCCAACATTGATATCACCTGCATCATTCCTTAACTGGTAGTGGGTACCAATCACTGATTGTGCCACAGTGATGTATGTGCCTGTGCCGGAACAGATGGAGCCTGTGCCGCCTACTATTAAACCGACAGCCGGTAACGGATTCACTGTTACTTTTACGCCAGTTGCCACATTTGTACAACCTCCTGAAGTAACGGTCCTGCGGAAGTAAACCTGGGTGCTTGAAGTTGTTAACGTTTCTGTTGTGTAGTTAGCCGCATTATTTGTTCCTGCTGCTGCTGCATAAGTTCCATTCAAAGCATCGCTGCTTTCCCATAAATAGGTATAGCTGCCCGAACCACCTGTTGCAGTTCCTCCTGTTAAAGTCGTACTTGTATTGTTACAGATTGACACAGATGAACCACTCGTATTGCCTGCTATGACAGGGTTAACCGTCACTTTAACCGGGGTCGCTACATCAGTGCATCCTCCCGAAGTGACTGTCCTGCGGAAGTAAACCTGGGTGCTTGAAGTTGTTAACGTTTCTGTTGTGTAGTTAGCCGTATTATTTGTACCTGCTGCTGCTGCATAAGTTCCACTTTCTGTAGCGCTGCTTTCCCATAAATAGGTATATGATGAACCATCACCACCGGTTGCGGTTCCTCCGGTCAAAGTCGTACTAGTGTTGTTGCAAATCGAGACTGCCGAACCACTGGTATTGCCTGCAATGGCCGGGTTAACCGTCATTTTTACAACATTCGATGCGGCAGCTCCTATCCAGTCAATCATGCAGGTTACCCGGGCAAGACGTTTAAACCAAGTAGTAACCGTTACAATACCCGGATCGAAACTAATAGCGTTGCTGCTGGCAATATCGGTAAAGTTGGCAATGCTGCTTGTTGTGGATTGTTGCCACAGGTACTCCAATGTTCCATGTTCACCTGTTGGTGCCGGGCCTGTAATCGCTGTCGGATTAAAACTAACGCATCCTTCCTGATCTTGGGTGATATCACCTGCCACGGTTGGATTTGTACATCCAAATTCAGGATCATACCCAAACTTAAACTCATACGCACCCATGTCAATAGTTCCGGCTGAAGTATTGGTTTTGTTGAGTTTCCGGCTATAACCTTCTCCACGAATATCAAAAGGCTCAGAACAATATGCATCATTTCCGGCATCTGCACAAGGGGAATTGCCCCCCGGGCGATAATCATCCAAAACTTCACTTACAAAAGCCGGATATGTGGAGATGCATGCTGTTGGGGTTATTGGTCCTGAAACATCATTGGTCAAATTGTTGTAACAACTGTTATTAATTACCATAGCTGTTGCACTTGAATTGCCAATTTGTTTCCCGGTTCCCGGGGAGGTATTATTCCAGAGAATTGTATTATTTATTGTAACATTCTCAGAAGCCAAATTGGCTAATCCGCCGCCACCGGTAGCAGCGCTGTTTCCAACGATCGTTGAATTTGTAAGCGTCAGGGTTGCCGTTGCAATTTCGGTAAATAACCCTCCCCCGTATGTTGTTGCAGCGTTATCGTATATCAGGGAGTTGATGATGGTAGCTGTTCCGCTCTTAAAGTAAAAACCACCGCCGGCATCCGAGGAATTATTTTTAATTGTACAATTTTTCGTGGTGGATGTTCCAAGGTTGTGATTGATTGCTCCTCCACCGGCGCCCGAAATCCCGGTAGCGTTGTTTAATTCAAACACGCAATTGTCGTTCACAATGGTACCATTTTCCATATACAGTGCACCTCCCAGTTTACCTGCCGTATTCAAAGTAAATGTACAGTTGTTGATGGTCATCACTGAGCCAGGCCGGTTAGTAAACACAGCTCCGCCGTTTCTTCCGGCCGAGTTGGATGTAAAGCTGCAGTGTATACTTGTAAGGATTCCGTAATCGTTGAAAATTGCGCCACCTTTGCCTTGGGTGGTATTGGTAAGATTGTTGCTGAAGGTGGTTTCCGAAATATTCAAAGTACCGTTAAACAGGTATATGGCCCCGCCTTTTGGACCGTTTGCATCGGTTCGGGTGGCTTCATTTCCTGTAAAGGCAGAATGGCTGATCGTGACCGTTGCATATTCCAAAAACAGTCCTCCGCCATAGTTAATATCTGGATCAACACCATTTTTTGTTTTATTCCCCGAAATGGTGCAATAATTCATGGTAATCGGGCCGGTTGGCGCCGTAAAATAGATACCGCCTCCTTTGTTGGTGGACAGGTTCCCCGAAAGAGTTGTCCTTAAAAAATCAGCATGGCCATTGTAAATAAACACCCCGCCTCCGGAAGTACCTGCTGTGTTTTCTAAAATTTCATCATCGGTTGAAGCGAAAAAAGCATCGTCAGCATGAATATATACCCCTCCGGCATTCTTATCAGCAGCATTGTTTTTTATGTCACTGAAATTGCTGTTAAGATGTCCATGAAAGAGATAAATTGCGCCTCCGTTACCAAACTGAGATAAATAGGCTGCATGGTTCTCTTTAATCTGACAATTAGCAGTCAGGTTTACATTGCCGTTGTTGATATACACCCCCCCGCCTGCGCCATCGGTAACGCTATTTCCCGAAACCGTGCTATTTGTAAGTGTTAAATTGGCAATGGCATTTTCCAGATAGATCCCCCCGCCAAAGGCTACCGAAGTGTTGTTTTTTATCTCACAATCAGTGAAGGTAGAATTTCCGTTCCGTTGATAAAAACCGCCACCCGCAGCGCCTGTACCCAGAGCCGTATTGCCACTGATGGTACTTCTCAAATGGGTTTGTATTCCATCCAGTAAATAGATACCTGCTCCCCAGAGGGCTGAGTTGGATGAAAAACTGACATCAGTCATTGATACCGAAAGGGCATCGGCCTGATAAAGCCCACCGCCTTCCCCGGCAGAGAACCCATGTGTTATATTTAATTTTTTAAGGGTTACGTCTTTACCGGAAGCGTTGATGTTAAGCACCCGTGATGCTGAATTTCCGCTCACCGTAATACCGTTTGCAAGCGCTGAAGCATCAATGGAAAGTCCTTTCGTAATCAATAATTCACCGCTGGTAA
>Ga0247841_10012201_pt1 | contig 11257 bp, 14 predicted proteins | sample LaCruzMarch2015__2_FD_192410 | JGI IMG/M metagenome (GOLD analysis project Ga0247841, IMG submission 192410) | Freshwater microbial communities from meromictic Lake La Cruz, Castile-La Mancha, Spain - LaCruzMarch2015_18m | ecosystem: Environmental > Aquatic > Freshwater > Lake | place: Spain...
TTTACCCGGGTATGACCTCCAAATAACCCCGTGGCTAGGCGCAATCATTTTAATCGGTATATTTAATTTCTGGAGCTCTTGGATTTTTTTTAGGATTACCCCGCCAAGCGGCCAAAGAATATTAGCGTAATATTTTTCTGCTTCATCCATTAACGCGCATTGATCAACCTGGTCATCGAAACGCTCGCCTGTTGCAAAATGCTGGCCAAATGCATCATTAGACATAAGCAAGCTATCGAGCGGGCAATACGTAAACATACTATCCGGCCAATGAATCATCGGCGCCTCAATAAAAGAAAGCGTGCGCCTGCCTAATTTTAACTCATCGCCGGTTTTAACAACCTGAAAATCCCAGTTTTTATAATAATGTTTATAGAGGCCATCTTTGCACTTAGCCGTGCCAAATATTTTAGCTTTTGGACAAAGCTGCATAATACTGGGCAGCGCCCCGGAATGATCAGTCTCCACGTGATTAGCAATAATATAATCAATCTTTTCTAAAGGAATAATCTCTTTAATATTCTCGATTAATTCCTGAGCAAACGGTCCGTAAACAGTATCAATAAGGGCTATTTTTTCATCGATAATAAGATACGCGTTATAGGTTGAGCCCCTTTGCGTAGTATAGGTGTGCCCGTGAAAATTACGCACGTTCCAATCCACTACGCCTACGGAATATATATCCGGTAATATTTTTATCACAGCCGTCTCTCCTCCCAACCCTAGCCTATCTATCAAGAAGGTTAATACCCCTGAAAATTCTCCCTGACTATTTTTTCTTCATCTAACCCTAGCTCTACGGCGAGTATCTTATGCATTGCCTCGACCATCTGCACAGGGCCGCAAAGATAAAACTTTCTTTCCTTGTAATCCGGGATTTCATTCTTTACTATATTTTTATCAATTAAGCCTACTGTGCACTTGAACCCCGGTTCAGTCTCACATAACACATGCGCCACCCTTAAAAGCGGATAATCTCTTTGCATCGTCTGGAAATCATCCTTAAAAACTATATCGCGCACAGTGCGATTTGAATAAACTAACACTACATCTATACCTAGATTCTTATCGACGATATATTTACAGATGCTGCGAATGGGGGTAATTCCTATGCCGCCTGATAAAAAAGCAATTTTTGGCGAAAGCCCATCTAAAACAAATTTTCCAAAAGGATACTGGATAGTTAATTCATCCTTCGCTTTTAAATTATCGAGTGCTTTGGAAAAATTGCTTTCGGTTAATTTCTTCGTAAACTCTAAATAGCACTTTTCAGTCGGAGAGCTTGAAATAGAAAGGTATCTTTTTAATGCAGGGTCACCTCCGATAGAAACAGAAAGAAATTGTCCGGCTTTAAAATCTAAAATTTCGCTAATCTCCAGGCGAAAGCTTTTTACGTTATAATTACGCTGGATTATTTCTTTTATTCTGACCTTGAACTCTTTAGGCATTCTGCTTTCGGTAGCAAGAAAATTTAAATTATTTTTTCGAATTGGTCTTTACCTACTCCACATTCAGGACAGACCCAGTTATCCGGTAAATCTTCAAAACTTGTCCCTGGGGTAATGCCGTTATCCGGATCCCCTAGGCTAGGGTCGTAGATATAGCCGCAAACCAAACATTTATATTTATTCATTTTTACCTCCCGCAAAAAACTTTACCGAAATAATTTATTCTGCCTTAAAAATAATCCCCTTATTACCGTTGCACTTGGAAACTTTAGGAAGCTTTTCATCCCTAACCGGGGCGCTTTTCTCAGGCATAGTCATGTCAGGCATTTTATACTGTTGCATCATATGCGGCATTCCGCAACCCTTCATACTCTGTTGCTTCATAGTTTTCGCTAAAAAAGGGCAGCATCTCAAATTATAGATTGCTCCTGAAAACACTACCAGGCATGCCAACCAAAGAAAACTTACTACCACATAACCAAAAGCCTTTAGCCCCTTCTCTTCTATTTTACGTATAGTCAAGAGGACAAAGAAGCTTATGGTTAACAGAATCGCAATCGGCACAATGGCCATTATATTTGAAAATCTCGGTATAAACATATTTTCCTCTCCTTAGCCTACTTTAATTTCCTTTTCGCTTTTCCAAATACCATGGATATTGCAATAAGCAGTGGCCATAATCAGGCCGCTTTTTTCTGTCTTAAAAGATGTAGTTACGTTGGGCTCAGAAAATATAGAACTGGTATTCGGCCCCTGTGTAGATTCTCCGTGCGTAGTAAACTCGAAGCGTGCCAGCTGATAGGGAAACTTTTCTCCGCTTGCCAAAAAATATACCTCAATAGACTTAATATGATGCTCGGTAGTATTAGGATGCGCTATCTGCTTGCCTACGCTGACATCTATCTTTACAATATCGCCCTTATTTATTTTATCCGGCCCATCAATAAGCGGAACGTGTTTCTCCGTTTTCCAGTCTGCGCTCTGCAGTAAATCTTTCAAATCTGCCATAATCTATCTCCTTTCTACTTTTTCAATATGTTTTTTAAATCTTCATCAGGCGTACTAATCAACTTCAGGCCGAATTTATCTTGCAAGACGCCAAAAACATTTTTACTGATAAACGCAGGCGGAGTTGGCCCGATATAAATGCCTTTGACATTAAGATACAACAAAGAGAGTAAGATGGCAACTGCTTTTTGCTCAAACCAAGAAAGAACTAAGGTGAGAGGCAGGTCGTTTACCCCACAGCCAAACACCTTGGCTAAAGCAACAGCTATCTCAACCGCAGAATAAGCATTATTACATTGGCCCAGATCAATTAATCTAGGGACCCCCTCGATATCACCAAAATCCAGCTTATTGAAACGGTATTTTCCACAAGCTAAGGTTAGAATAACGCAATCCTGAGGAACTTTCTCGGCAAACTCAGTATAATAATTACGCCCGGGCTTGGCACCATCACAACCGCCGATGAGGAAAAAATGTTTAATTTTCCCTGCTTTAACTAAACCGACAATCTTATCCGCTAATCCTAAAACTGCCGTATGATGGAACCCTGTCCAAATCTTTTTACCGGAGGCTTGCGGCAGAGGAGGCAAAGATTTAGCTTTTTCAATCAAAGATTCAAAATTACGTTCCTTTAGATGCGTTGCTCCGGCTAGGCCAGTAATACCAATGGTAAAAAGCCTATTTAAATAGGTATTTTCCGGAGGGATTAATACGCAATTAGTCGTGGCTAATAGCGCACCGCTAAAAGTGTTAAACTCCCTCTTCTGCTCCTGCCAGGCTGAACCATAATTACCGACCAAATGTTTAAACTTCTTTAGCTCTGGATAACCATGCGCCGGGAGCATCTCGCTATGCGTGTAAATATTTACTCCTGTGCCTTCAGTTTGTTTAAGTAGCTCATAAAGATCTAATAAATCATGTCCGGTAATCAAAATTCCCGGGCCGGCAACTGTTCCGGTTTCAACTTGTATAGGTACGGGGTTACCGAATTTCTGCGTGTGCGCTTTATCGAGCATCTCCATTGTTCTTAAATTCATCTCTCCGCATCTTAAAACTAACTCCAGATATTGATTTAAATCAAAACTAACATTGGTTACGGTCTTAAAAAGCGCCTCATGCATAAAGGCATCCACCTGTTCATCATGAGCACCTAACTCACGGGCATGATAAGCATACGCTGCAATACCTTTTAAGCCGTATAAAAGCGTATCCTGCAGGCTTTGGATATCCTCATTTTTACCACAAACCCCTGACTTTATGCAACCCGTGCCACCTGCTGTCTGTTCACACTGATAACAAAACATGCTTAACCTCCCCTGCCTGCCGTCAGGCAAGCCTTTAGTTGTTTCCATTTTTCTTCACCAATACAATCTCGTGCTGCTTTACACCAATCTACACAAGAAGGCAATTTCTCCCTAGAGATTAAATTATTACACTTAGGACATTTTACTTTAATTTCATCGCTAAAGATCTCCGCCGCGTATCCGCAGTTCGAACAATTTATATTCTCTATGCTCGTCTTACGAAAATCCTGGCCTGGACACTTAGTAATCATTAAATCTTCTTTCCTTTAATACTAACGGTGATCTCCTCAAACGGAATTTCTTTACCTGAGTTGTTTATCGCCTCTTTAATCGGGGCAAGTAAACCAAAACAACAAGGAACCTCCATATGTGCATAGGTTACAGATTTAATCTTATTACCGGAAAAAATCTGCTTAAGTTTATCCTCATATAAAGAAAGATCATCTAATTTAGGGCAACCCACCAAAAGAATTTTTCCTCTTAGAAAATCTTGATGAAAATTAGCATAGGTAAAGGGCAGGCAATCAGCAGCAATTAAAATATCCGCACCATTAAAATATGGGGCACTAACTGGAACAAGGCGTAACTGTACCGGCCATTGCCCAAGCTCTGACTCCTGATGCTGGCTAACCGTAGCACTTTTTGCTGCCTGCGGTTTCCTCAGATCAACTGGCCTTGAACCCGGACAGGCGCCTGTGACATTACCACCGTGATTACAGTCTTTATCGAGAACGATATTTATCTTATTCTTTTTTAGAAAATCCATTGCCTGCTGCAAATAAATTAGTGCGTTATGTTCTTTAAGATGCTTTAAGTGCGCCTTAATCACATTGGTGCCCTGTTTAACGATATTAGCCATAACTTTCTTTTCATCATAAGCAGCAGACTCTCTTTCTTCTATGCTAATCGCCTTTTGCGGACAATGACCAATACAAGCACCCAGGCCATCACAAAATAAATCGCTGATTAATCTGGCCTTATGGTCGATAATCTGAATTGCTCCTTCCGGGCAATTGGGGATACATAAAGCGCACCCATTACACTTATCCAGATCAATATTAATAATCTTTCTTAATGCCATATTTATAATCCTACAATAAAGACGCTATATTTATTGCTTTAAGCTGCTTTAGCGCATGCGACTCAATAAAACTTATTTTCTTCCTTAAAACGCATTTACCTTTATTAGGGCAGATATTCTTCTTAAGAAAACATCCGTTTAAACCCAAGTGCCCCTGGAAGACACGCATTATTTCTGTTATATAAATCTTCTCCGGGCTGACTCTAAGTTTGAAGCCTCCTCCTTGACCTTTATAAGATTCTAATATTTCTTTTTTGCTTAAGTGCTGGAGGATCTTGCGCATAAACGGCTTTGGGACACCAAGCTTATTCACCAGCTCATCTACAGTCACAACTCTTTTCTTTTTAGCAATATAGCAAATTGCGCGCAACGCATAATCAGTGTTTCTTGTAATAAGTTTCACAGAGTCTCCATTAAAGTTAAGAAATGTTTAGGCAGTTTTACGTCATGCCCAGGACAACCTACTGCAACCCTCTTTACAGTGAGCCACCGGCCTTAGCATATATCTAATTGATACACCCATCTTCAATCACCCCCTTTTCAAAATCTCTAGTTAATGATACCATATTAGTATCATTTGTCAACAAATTTTTTTACTTTATAAATAAATTAAAAATATAGCCCAACACTACAACCTGCGGCACAGTAACTACGGGCATCCATAATGCTACTTTTCTTCCGACATTGCTCCAAAGTAAACCAATCTCAGTATAATCCGTAACTACCCCGGCCATTAAAAACACAAAGCTGTTGCCTAATGAGCCGGTTTGCCGATAAATCTCAAAGGCCAAAGGGCTTGATCCTTCAGAACACACCTCAATCACCGTAGCCAGAGCTAAAGTTACGATTAACCCCAATAAATTCGGACCCATGAACCTATGGAATAAGTGCGCCGGGATAAAGGCTCCGGCAAGTGAGGCAATAAGCATGCCTAAAAGTATCCACCATAACACCATCTGAGATAGCATAATTAAACCGCTGGTTACTCCTTTAATATCCCTACTTAAATAATTTAAGCCAAATTTATAACTTTTAGCACGAGCAAAAAAATCTGTTCTGATTGAATAACCTAAAGGCACAACTATACTGTTCTTGTTGGTTTCAATTAATCCTTTTTTCTCTAAAAATATAAAAATAAAACCTGTATTTATTGCAATAATTATAGCGGACAAAATAATAATAACCCCCTTTAATCCAAAAAGACTGACCAGCATCATGGATACCGCAATGTTTGCCCAGGGGCTGGCCAAAAGAAAACTTACTACCGCAGGATTACTTGCCCCTTTCTTATGCAGCTGCATGGATAGAGCTAAAATCCCGTGGCTGCAGGCACTCATTAAAAAACCTAAGAATACTGCGTTGATAATAGTTAGCGGAGATTTTCTAGATAAAATCTTTGAGATATATTCCCTCGGAACATAATAATCGATAACTCCCCCCAAGAATAGACCTAAAGCTACCGCCCACCAGATTGATTTAAAATATTGGAATAAAACTGTACGAAAAGCTTCAAAAGCGGGGAAAATATATGAAAAAATCACTAAGATAAGAATAAATGCAGTAACTAAAAATAATTTATTCGTCCACCACTTTTTATTTTTATTAGGGCAGCAAACAGAGGCCTCGGGCATTTTTACCTCCAGATAAACCAGACAAATAAATAAGCAGCAGTTACCGCAGCAAACGTAAAGGGAATACCTATCTTCATAAAATGCGTAAATTTAACCGGATAGCCTTCTTTTTTAAGCAAGCCACAGACAACAATATTCGCTGAGGCTCCGATAGGAGTTATATTGCCACCAAGGCTAGTGCCAATCAACAGGCCGAAAAGGAACAAAGAAGGATTAATCTGTAATTTATCCGACATAATCATAGCTACGGGGAGCATTGCGACCAAGAAAGGAACATTATCAATAAACGCCGAAAGAATTACCGATAGAAACACTATCGCCGTATAGCCCAGAAAGATGTTGCTGCCAACCAGGCTAGCCAGATAATCCGCCAACACCTGAATCCATCCGGTAAGCGATATCCCTCCTACAATAATAAAAATACCGATCAGAAAAAACGTTGTATCCCAATCCAGCTTTCTAAGCCCTAAGGAAATCGACGCCTTATTTACCACCTTCTCCCAGATTAAAGCAATAATACCAAAAGCCATACAAATTTGACCGGCCAGATAACTAAAACTAGAATCAAAAAACGAAGATAGCGCCAACAAAACAATTAAGCTTACTAATAAAACCGTAGGCACCCAGCTTTTTACCTTCTCGACCGGAATAAGCTGAGTTTTTTCTTTATGTTTCCTAAATATAAAATAAAGCACGGAGAAAGAAACTAATGCCCCTAGCTCTACAGCAAAAAATATACTAGGTTTGCCTTTATAAAAGAAGAAATCTCCAAAGTTCATTTTAGCAAAGCCACCTAAAAGCATACTTGGCGGATCCCCAATCAATGTCGCAGTCCCCTGCAAGTTGCTGGAAACGGCAATAGCAATCATCATATTTGTCGGGTTAATCTTTAACTTTTTAGCTAAAGCTAAGGCAATCGGCGCCACAATTAATACTGTAGCAACATTCTCGACAAACGCAGAAATAAAACCGCTTAAAACGCAGATGAATAAAATCGCCCAAGCTGTACTTTTAGCCCTATCCACCACTACTTCAGCAATATAGGCAGGAACACGGCTTTGCATAAACACATCGGCGAGTATCAGGGTACCTACAAATATACCCATAACATTCCAATTAACCGCAAGGAAGGCCTCTTTTAGGGATATTGCTTGGGTTAAAACAAGCAAAAGGCTTCCGGTTAAGGCCACAATCGTACGCTTATGCGGCAAAATTATAAATAATAAATAAGCCAACAAAAATACAACTAAAGATACTATCTTAGGACTCATACCTTCTCCTTAAATTTTAACTTAAACTTATAATAACAATTCCCCAAACAATTAAGCCGGTACCCAACCAACGCAGAGAACTAAATCTTTCTTTTAAAACAAAATGGGATGCTAAAGCAATAAAAATATAATGCATGCTGTCCGCAGAAAAAGCAAAATTAAGGTCTGCCTTGGAAAGCACAAGCAGCCAGATGCATAAAGATATAACACTAAATACAAAACCCAACCAAAGCCGGGGCTTAATCAGCAGCTGAAAGATAAACTTAAAAATTTTTACAATATTAAAAGTAGGCGTAAAATTTAAAGAGTTTATCGCAGACTTTAAAAATAGCTGGTTCATCGTATCGCATAAACTAGTTAAAGCAATCAAAAAAAGAACTAAAAACAACCCTTCTTTCATTTTACCTGCGCAATCCTTTCTTTACTGCTCAAAGAGACCAATATCACCCCTGCAAGAACAAACAATATTCCAACCCATCTAAAAACAGTAATCTGTTCATCTAAAAAAATAATTGAGGTTATCGGGACTAGGATGTAACTAAAGCTAGCAATCGGCACAGCTACACTTAGATCTATTTTTGTAAGAATCGTAGACCAGATAATAAATACTAAAACGACAGTAAATAATCCAGCCCACAAAAATGGGGAAGCAAAAACGGCTTTAAGGAAAACCACAGCGGTCGCTAGATCAACTACGGCAGGGCTGCTTTGAGCTAAGGCGCTTTTCTTAAAAAAAAAGTGTACTGCCGTCTCGAGTATATCGCAAGAAATAAGCAGCAGCAATATTTTAAGCGTAACTTTCTTTTTAAACATATATTTTATTTCCTGATATCCTTATCAAAGTTATCCGGCTTAAAAAGCGGAATGAGCAATTTAATGAAAAAATTAAAGAACATATTTTTATGCTTTAAATAAGCATAAAGGGCAACAAGCTTTCCGCCCAATCTAATCTTCGGCTCATAATCAGTCTGCCCGGGATAATAATAGCGCAGAGAATTATCTATGCACCACTTAATATTATAGGCCCAACTGACAAAATACAAATTATACCGGTTAGATATATCATAATCGAAACCGATAAACTTATCAATGAGCAAATCATTATAAACAAAACAAAGGTTAAAGGCAGCTAACTTATCGTCTACATAATAAAGAAAAAACCGGGTATGCGGATTTAAATCACGGGCAACCTGCAAAAAGAATTTTTTGGTCAGGCGTTCAAACTTGGTTGCTCCCCCGTGATAAGTATTTTCATATAGCTTAAATATTTGATCAATCTGGATTTCTACGTCTTTAGCAATCTTAACTTCTATCTTAGCCCGGCCATAAGCCTGTTTTAGTTTTTTGTTTAAATTCTTACGCGTAGAGCTACCCAGGCTTTTAAGATAGTCTTCGAAAGAGGTAAATTTTAGCTCTAGAAGCACAGCAGGAAAGCTCTTCACCCTCGAATAACCTTGAGGTATTAAACCATTTAAAAAAAGCGTGTCCTGTTTTAAAAAATCCTTAAAGATGACTAGCGGGGCGTTAATTTTAGCACTAAAATTTCTTATTCCCTCTGACAACATCGAGATAAGTTTTAAGGCCTCTTTAAAATCCTTCTTAATCCCCAAAACCCCGTGCTCTCCGAATGGCGAACCGCAAAAAAGTGTTTTTAAAATTAAAAAACGCGGAAAGACTTTACGGATAGACCTAATAACTTTGGCAAGCCAGCCTTCTACGGCAATGTCCAGGTTAAAATCAGCCAAAAAAAGCGGCGCAATAAGCACAATTTCATTGTTAACCTCAACAACCAGATAATAGAACTTAAACTCGGGAAATTCTGAGTTCTCTAGCGCCCTGTAAAAAGGATAGCTCTCGGGAATTTCTCCAAAAAGAGCATCCCATTGCTTTCGCTCTATCTTGTTTATATTATCTAGTATCTTATAGTTAATTTTAGGCATAGGATAGAAAACCATGCTTTAGCTTCCGGCAGCCAAAGCTACTTAAAGAGTTACCTTGCATTTGAGGTTATTTTAGCATAAAATGATTGAATAGAATAATAGAAAAGGAATTATAATTTGAGCTTTATACGAGAGATCCCGCCAACTGCAGGTTGGCCGCTTACAATTAGAAGTCTAATTACTTCCTGCCTTAAAAAACACCCCCAAGGGTTACTAGAAGAAGACTTTAGAAAGCACCTCGGCGCATCAGGCGCCCTGCTTACCTATTCGGGAACCGCTGCGTTTTATCTAATCCTAGAAACGATAAAAAAACTCTCAAATAAAAAAACCGTGATTATCCCTGCTTTTATCTGCCCCCTAATACCATTGGCAATTAAAAAAGCCGGACTTATTATAAAGGTCTGCGATACAGACATAGATAGTTTTGATTTTGATGCAAATAAACTTAAGGAGATTTGCGCTTCAAATAATGATATTCTCGCCGTTCTCGCCGTTCATTTAGGAGGGCTAGCGGTAGATTTTCTCAAGTTAAAAGAAATCGCGCAAAGCTCCGATGCTTTTATTATTGAAGACTGCGCGCAGAGCCTAGGCGCTAAATACCACAACAGAGAAACCGGTTCCCTTGGCCAATTTTCATTTTTTAGCCTTTGCCGCGGAAAAGGCTTAACCATCTATGAAGGCGGCATGGCAGTAACTAACCTGCCTGAATATGCTAGTATTTTAAATGACACCTATAAAGAGATTATGCGCCAGGATATCCTATCAGAGTCTTTAAAAATCGCAGAGCTTTTTGCTTACAGTATTTTCTACCGGCCAAGCTTATTTTGGTTTGCTTTCAGGTTACCACAACTATTTTGGCAGTTACGCCATAACCCGATAAAAGCAATGGGTGAATATTTCAAGCCTGATTTCCCGATACATAAAGTTTCTGCTTTCAGGGGATATGTCGGACACATGAATTTTTGGCGCCTAGAAGAAAATCTCAAAGACCAACGAAAAAAAGCAGCTATTTATTTAAGCGGATTAAAAGATACTCCTGGAATCACGCCAATTATTGAATTGGAGCAAACCGAAGCAAGTTATCCCTACCTTAGCATTATTTTTGAAAATACTCAAAAAAGAAACCGGGCGCTAGATTTATTTAGAAATTCCGGGTTGGGAATATCGCAGGTTTACCTGCATGCAATCACAGATTATGCTTATTTAAAAAATATTGTCCCTAAAACAGAATGCGCCAATAGCCGCAAGCTTTCTAAAAATACAATAACTTTAAGCACGAGTAGTTTCTTAAAAGAATCCGACTTAAGATATATACTTAATAAACTTAAAGAAATTTAAAGGAGAATATGATAATTTTTTCATTAAAAGAAGACCGGCGTTTGATCACCGAAATACCCAATACCAGCTTTTTTCTCTTTGCAAACTTGCCTGCCGGCTCGAAAGATAAGAATCTTTGCTTTTTGATTCACGGCCTTACCGGCACTGCAAAAGAAATGAGCTCTATCGCAGGGCACTTAAATAAACAGGGATTTTCCGTTGCCTGCCCATTAATGGCTAATCACGACAAATCTATC
>Ga0247841_10012202_pt1 | contig 11256 bp, 22 predicted proteins | sample LaCruzMarch2015__2_FD_192410 | JGI IMG/M metagenome (GOLD analysis project Ga0247841, IMG submission 192410) | Freshwater microbial communities from meromictic Lake La Cruz, Castile-La Mancha, Spain - LaCruzMarch2015_18m | ecosystem: Environmental > Aquatic > Freshwater > Lake | place: Spain...
TGTGTCGAGATCAAGTCTCAGTGCACAGATCAGCCTTCACTGCCCATATCAGCCTTGCCTATGGCTCTACGGGTTTTTCATGCTTTGGGCATGATCCCTGCCTGAGGATCATGGGCTCTTTGTGGTGAAAGTCGTAAACCTAATCGAATATCTTATTTCTGTCTATTATTGGGATTTTATCTTTATCTTCAAGGGCCCTGATAATTCCTTCAACATCTTTTTGCAGCAGAATTCCAGATTCCCAGAAAGCTCGGAGAATGGAATACAGATTAATTGTTTCAATCCCGACTGCATCGGCATATCTTAAGGCGGCTTTATCCATCGAAGAGAACGAATATCTTCTGCTCTTGCATATGCATATGGCTTCCAATTCTCCTTTGCCAAGCTTTCTATTCTCAAGGATCAGCAACTGATAATCTTTAGCTTCTTCAAGAGAAGGACATAGCACATTAATCCTATCAAAAATATCCAGAGGATACGTGTACCCGAAATCCAAGGGCACCATTAGCTCTTCATAAATCCTTGGAGTTATAAAGATAGAGTACCTGTGCAGCACCTGGCTGAGAAGCTCCAATTGGTTTATTTTGGCAAAGGCACTTGCGATATCCGTATCCAGAATAATTGATTTATCCAAGGATGAGGTCAACCCCTCGTTGTATCTTCTCTTTGCTCGGAACTTCAACCACCCTGGCAATTCCTTTGATTTCCAGAATATTTTTAAATCCTTCAAAAGATACGCCTGCAATTTCTGCCGCTCTGGAAAGCGAGATTTTTTCAGATTTGTATAGCTCGATTGCCATTTCTGTTCTTATGGACGGCTTAACTTCAAGTAATGTCCTGAACGCTTCCTTGAACAATGCATCTTTATTCCTGTAATGGCCTGCTCGTATCAAGCCTTCCATTCCATCTTTCAGAACATCTACGTCTGTAGTCATAATAAATTACCATATACAGGTACAATAATTAACCTTTCTCTGCATGGCCTGTCTTCAGAGCAGCGCCTTTGCCTTGATTCTCCGCATGGCGAAGCACCTCCGCTCCTGCTAAGGCTGCCACCTCGGCGGTGCGATCCGAGCTGCCGTCATCGATGACGATAACCCGGTTGGCGTACTGGCGGGTGCGCAGGACCACGCTGCTCAGGAGCGCTCGTTGTAGGCGGGGAGCAGGGCGGTGATGGAGGGCATAAGCGTAGGGAACTCCTGGTCGTTCAGGTTAGTGGGGTTTAAGAAGGGCGTGGGATTTGAGCTTACTACTACGTTCACCACAAAGGCACAAAGAACACAAAGGACTCACAAAGAAAATTATAAAATTTGGATCATGACATTTTTGTTTGTTCGTCTTTGTGCGTTCTTTGTGATCTCTGTGTCTTTGTGGTGAAAGTCGCAAACCATCGGATTAAATCCCCCCAGATGGTAAAAATCGTTGTTCTTGAGCTTCGGCTTACAATCATCCGTTAACAAGTCTTCTGATCCCATCCTTAAGCATAAGCACGTTGAAATTCATAATCAGACCAAGCCACGAATTCCTCAATCTCAGATATGTAAGCAGCTGCGCCTCATGAATTGGGGCAATCTCTTCTATAGCTTTCACTTCAATGATGACCGGATCCTCGACAAGCATATCAAGCCGATACCCGCAATCCAGCTTCTGCCCTTTAGAAATCACTGGCAGAGGCAACTGCCGCTTGAACTCTATCCCTCTCAAGCCCAGCTCGCAGCATAAGCACTCTTCATAAGCAAATTCTAAAAGTCCAGGCCCAAGACGCCTGTGAACCTCAATGCCAGCCCCTATGATCTCCTTGGAAAGCCCATCGGCTTTCAGTCTAAGAGCAGCTTCTTGCGATTCTTGAATTACGCCAACCAATTGAGTCACCATCACTTATATGAGGAGGAGAGATCGTCCAAGAAATCCGTTTAAGCTAGTCCAATTCCCAGTCCAGAAGATGCTTCATCCTCCACACCATACTTCTTTGCTCCAATCACAGTAATCCCAACCAGATCCTTGCCCTGATAGTGATAGACAATATTATCTTCCATCTCGCTCTCATTAGCATGCTGCGGCTTCTGAAAGCTTATGTAGAGGACATCGGCATCTTCATCGTAATCGACCAGGATTTGATTTGACGGAATTTTGAGCAGATGTGGCACAACTCCAAATTGCTCATCTATCATATGGTTACGCCCTCCTCCTTAACATTCTGGAGGAAGGGCGAATTGAACTTGTGATAGATCTCTGCAGGATACAGCAGTCCGGAGATAACCACCTCGTTTTCCAATGAATAATCTGCAACTAAATCGTCAACCTTTTGCTGCTCGTTCTTGTTTAATATACCATTTATTATTATGAGTAAATCGACATCAGAATACTCATTAAAGTCTCCTCTGGAATAGGAACCGAAAAGAATAATCTCCGATAGCTTATTTCCCAATGCAACTTTCAAATCGGCCTTCAAACCTTTGAGCATATTTCCAATGTCAGGCATTCTTTATTCTTCCCGGATTATTTGTCTAGATTATTCCCTTTTCTCTCAGAGCAGCTTTAACCTCGACCATATCGTTCTTCAATTCGACGATATCATTCTCCAGTACCTTGTCGAACTTCCGGTTCATATTCCGGACTTCATCCAGATGTTCGACCTGCTTACCGATCATCTGGTCCATCTTGCCGCCCAGGTTATCATTCATCTTTTTAAACTCAAAGACGAGTTCTTTTAAATAGACAGGAGCTATGTCCAGCCAGGTTTCTATCTCGCCTTTGAGCACTATCTTGCCGAAATTGTCGAATTCATTGCATGCAGGAGAGTATTCCATTTCTATGGACGAGACATAGATCAAAGTATTCTTTATATCTATAGCACTCTCAAACCATTTGAGCTTTTTATCCTCGCCCTCAGCTATTATCTTCACCCGGCCATCCTTTTGATTCTCGACCATGCCCTTGAGGCCAAGCGCATTGGCTATATCGACTATCCTGGCTCGATAGCCGACCTCCTGGATTTTGCCGGATACAAATGCAGTGAGCTTCATCATAGGACTATCACAAAAGATACCTTATTCAGCACTCAGGTCATTATCAGGTGAATTGCTAATTAAAATTCTTTCCACTTCAGACAACCTTAAAAACCGGACATTTTTCTCCTCAAGATGCGATTTGAGGCCTTTCTTGGAATGGTGCTTGTCAATTGATACGAAAAATTCAGATTCGGTCAACATTGCCGTTGAGGCATGAATTGCATCTGCTGAATATAAATTATGCTCTATTACCAGCCTTTGGGCGGATTTGATAATCAACCAGTCAACAGGAACTACTTCCACTTTGCAGAGGCTGATGAATGAATCAAGCATATCCGACATCTCATATATCTTGTCGGTACCGCAGCCCGCCTTTTTAAGAGCTCTGGCACTTTCTGAAAGGACGATTGCAGAAATAGCCAGTTTTATTCTGGCGTTCTCAGCCCATCTCCTTAGCTTTATGGCTTCTGCACTGTCCTCTTCGACCTTAAACCATTTTACTACAACAGAAGAATCCAGGCAGACTCTTGGCCTATAACTCATCGTCTTCCTCGCCTCTGGCCGCTAAAACTGCATCTGTGAGGCTCATGGGATGTTTGGCTGCAATCTTTCGAGCGAACTTCTCCATCCTTTCGTCCAGCTCTCTGAGTTCATATACTCTTACCATTTCCTTGATGGCTTCTCTAAGAAACGCCTCTTCATCTCTGAAAGAACCCTGCCTGAGGATATCTTTTACTCTCCTGGCTAAAAGATCATCCACTGTGGTTTTAAATATAACATCTGACATGTATTTTAGACACATCCTGAGCTATTTCCATGGTCTTTACAGACTTGAGTTCACATGAGAGAATAAAATGATTATTATGCTTAATAAGATAGTGGGATCTTATTGCCGCTGCGGTAGCGGCTGCCGTTGACCATATCTGCCTCGCCCCGCAAGATGGGAGCTACCAGGCGGGGGATGTCCGAGGGGTCGTACTGTGCGCCATCAGGGGCACAGTTCGAGCTTACGTTTTAGTAAGCGAGTGCTGCCCGTCCGTGTCGATGGTGACGATCACCGCATCGCCATTGAGGGAATCGAAGCCTGTCCTCAGCGCTGCCCCTTTGCTCTGGTTCTCCGAGTGGCGCAGCACCTCCGCTCCGGCTAAGGCTGCCACCTAGGCGGTGCGATCCGAGCTGCCGTCATCGATGACGATAACCCGGTTGGCGTACTGGCGGGTGCGCAGGACCACGCTGCCCCGGAGTCGCTCGTTGTAGGCGGGGAGCAGGGCGGTGATGGAGGGCATAAGTGTAGAGGACTCCTGGTCGTTCAGGTTAGTGGGGTTTGAAGGTGGGGTTAGAGCTTATTACCACGCGATAATTAAAACCAGTGGTTACGGAAGCCAACCGCAGAGTCACAGAGCGCACGGAGGACGAACGACCGGAGACGACTATTACTCAAAAGCAAATATGCTATTCCTTTCAAGTGCTGGTAATAAGGAGAATTTCACGCCTCTGCGAAGTCTGCGTCTCTGCGGTTAATAATCGTAGATTTATAATAAAACCTGGGTTTGCGAATGGGTTAATCGTCTTTGTGCGTCCTTTGTGAGCTTTGTGCGCTTTGTGGTGAAAGTCGTGAGCCATAGGGTTAATAACCCGTGTGTTGCACAGAAATTATGAAACAATCAATATAACGCTAGGCTGCAGCTTCCTCTGCGAATCTCTTGGCTGCAATGATTGTTAAACCGGTAAGCTTGCCTTCTCTATCGTAATTTCTAATGATCCCATCTTCGTCCTCCTCATGTTCTATGGCATTTGGAGGATAGACAAAGCTGACATAAAGCACATCATCCTCTTCATCGTAGTCAATCCAGACCTTTTTTGTTGAGGATCTGACCACGTGCGGAATCATCTTTATTAGCTCTGCCTCGTCCATATTATCTCCCGGCTAGCAAGTTTTCTTATCTTCGATGTTTTGTACGCCGTGATAATAAACCCATCGTTTGGTGACAGTTCCTTATAGGCAACCATTAGAAACTTTGGTCCTAGATGAGTGTGAGGAAAGAACCTTATGCATCGCAGCTCATCACTGACACCTTTTGTGATGGTTTCCGGATCTTCAATCGTCTTAATAAGCTCCAGGATGTTCCCGTTCATCTCTTTGTGACTTTGTGGCGAAAGTCGTAAACCACTAGATTCTAAAGTTTAAATAATTATATATTAAATGCTACCAATTAGAATATTTTGAGAATCTACATGCTCAATCGGTCACATGTCATTGCATATCTCCTCCAGTATCTCCCTCCCACCTCTCCACCGCCTTCTCGCAGGTGAACTCGCACTCCACCAGAGCACGAACGTTCTGGGCGATCTGCCCTGTCCATTTATCCAAACTTTTGAAGTTTATCCCGAATAAAGGCTAAAAATTGGTGCAGGGTTTCTTCAGAAGCATAACTGATAGAGCTTTCTATTACTTGCTCTTCACTCCCATCGTGAAAATGCTTTGGAAATGTCTTTACCCCTTGCCATCGCTTATGTGGAGCATTATCATGACGATAAATTCTTCCATCTATTTTTCGGATATTGATTCCGAGGTATCCTTTCTGAGAACAGAGATATCATCCTTTATAGCGCAGGTATCGTCTCTGACATCGCTTAAGATGCCTATGCTTGTATCTTGCTTTCCTATCATGATATCCTGTTTCTTGTCAATGCTTATGATAACAGGTACAGCTTTAGCGATTTGCTCAAACTGCAAGAACTGAACAAATTTATAGGCATCCGCTACATGCCCTTTGAAGTTCTGCATATTCAGGGTATTGAGATCTAACAAAATCGATATAAGATGCAATAACATCATCTTCACCTTGCATCGTCTGTCATTATGATATAATCAGTATTCTTAAGTTATAAATTTACCTAAATATTGTGAAGCGTCATCAGTTGCATAAGGTTACTGCTGAATTAAGGGATTTGAAAAAATGTGAGGTTAGAACTTACTACTACGCTCACCACAAGGACACAAAGGCACAAAGGCGAACTTAAACGATTGCACACTCTTTGTGCGTCCTTTGTGGCTTTGTGCCTCTGTGGTGATATTCCGTCGTTTTAGTACAATTGCCCCCGGAGGGAACCAAGAGCCATTAGAAGGACCAAGACGCAAAATCTACAGCCTCCGCTGTGAAGCCCAGGTGCCTCTTATCATGCTGCATCAATTCAGCGGCCTGCTTTGACTCATTTAGTAGGGTGAGAGAGACCTGCAAAGCCATCCCAGATCCTCTTCTGCTAAGGATCAGGCGCCTGCCCGCCTCCTCTCCCACTGTCGTAGTAATTAAGATTAGTATTTAGAATCACAAGATGCATTAAAAAGGTTGCGGTTGGCACTTACCATAAATTCAGCCATTATAAATAAAAACTTGTAAATTAAAATCTAATAAAAAATCATTCTCCTACCAGAGCAGGCAGCGAGGAGTGTCACACCACTGCAATCGCGATCCATCATCAGCCTGCATTTTTTAGCCCTAATCCTCTCTTTTTGCCAATAGTCTCAAGACAGCTACTGCAAATCTACCTTTAGCAAACTTCTCGAAAAGTCTACTACCACAGCCTGGATAGTGGGGTCTTCTTGCTCCGCCCTTCATAGTCCCGCAAAATAATTATATACCCAGGAAAGCAATTTTCTCCCCAGTGCTTCTCTTTGCCCATGTGGGCCTCGCCCTTGCCTCCGCTCGCCTCTTAAACCACGTGAGCCTGGCCTTTCTGGCTTTGGGCTCCATGCTTCCCGACATCATAGACAAACCCCTGGGCCTGATAGTCTTCGGCAGCCCCAACATGGGCCGCATAGTAGCCCACACCCTGCTCTTCCTGATGCTCCTCTCTGCCCTGTCCTTCTTCTCCCGAGACATCAGACTCTTCTCCCTCACCTGGGGCGTGCTGATCCACCTCTCCCTGGACTTTATGTGGAACTCGCCAAAGACCTTTCTCTGGCCGCTCCTGGGGCCATTTCCCAGCGCCCCCCTTCTGGACACCATGAGCTTCCTGCAGATGCTTCTTTCCGGCCTGAAGAATCCAGGCATTCTGATACCGGAAATAGCGGGCCTGGCTTATCTCATTTTTTTTGGCTATGCCAGGAGAAGGCAAGCCTCAGACTGGATCGATCGTCAAATGTGATTCGATTCCTTTATAAGGGAATAACGATCTTACTACAATTACTATTATACTGCCTAAAAAATCATCCTGGGGGGAATGGAAAGATTAGAGCGCGCCGGAGCAAAGACCAGATCATCCTTGAGATTCTGAGGATTTGCGCCAATGGTGAGAATGTTACCAAGATTGTCTATCAAACTAATACCAACTTTACCACCATCAAAGGCTATCTGAATCTTCTCATGAAAAATGATCTCATTGAATGCATGGGCCCCTCCCCGCGACTATTTAAAACCACATCTAAAGGTATAGATATGATGAATCGCCTAAAGATAATGCAAAGAGAGATGGAAGCACTGGTTGTGTAATTTGCTGTACCTATTATTGCAAAAAAACGCAAAGGCACCAAGACGATCCGCCCACATTCTCTCAGCGATCATTCCCATTCTTCTCGTTTTCCACCTCCATCCTGGCCGCTTTCAGTTTTCTGATGCTGATGTAGTACTGAGCTAGCAGGACCAGGCCTGTGAGGGCCAGGATGGCAAGAATAATCATCAAGGCCTGCGGAGCGCTTCTCCGGTAATAGTTGACCTCGATGTACAAAATTTGCGTGGTATTATTCCAGGTGAGAATGCTGCCGGATTCATCTTCCACGAATTCGTCCGGCGCCGGCCGGGCGATGCCCAGGCTGCGCTCTCCCGTCGTGAAGCCTGCCGGCAGAATTATGCGCAATGGGCCGTGATCTCTAATGGGAAGTATGAACTGCTGCCCTTGTAGATGCATGTTGTAGATCAGACTTCCATTGATGGGCCTCTCAAAAGTCAGGCTGTAGATATAGTCTCCCCGCAGGAAGCGATAGCTGCTGTTGAAGGTGACGTTCTTGCCCAATTCGTCAAAAAGCGTCATATTATCCGTCTTCTCGGACAGTGTGAGATTAAAATGGCCGGCATTGACAGGCACAGTGACCTGCGCCTCTTTCTCCCCCAGATGATATGTTGTGCCGTTAAACTGTGTGCAAGAAGAGATCATGCAGATGGCCGTCAGGGCGAGCAGGGCCCAGGTGCCCAATTTGAGGAGATAATCGTACATCGTTTGAGGCAGCTATGCACTCCGGCTTTATCAAGGGCGCGCCCGCTCTTGGCCGAACTTTGGCACGGAATATGAAAGTAGTTCTCCGTTCGTTCGTCCTCTGTGCGCTCAGCGGTTTTATTCCGTAACCCCAAGGGTTTGATTATTCAGATACTATTTGGAAAGGATGGCAGATGCTAGGGTTGTTAAAAACGTTTTCTCGGGCACAAAAGTTAATTAATTGCCCACCAATAGCATTTGAGGAGGTTTCTAATTTGAAGAGATTTGATGCCATACTGGAAAAGGACATATCCGGTTATGAGGGCGAATTTTCCCAGATAATTCACCAGGCTCCAGCCCTCTACAAAATGATGACCAGGCTATTGGATGACCGTGCTCTTCCCAGGTCGATGTCACCGCTGGTCATTGCCGCCATAGCATATTTCATCCTTCCTGAGGACATCATCCCTGAAGAGAAGTACGGTCCTGTCGGCTATGTGGATGATATCTATCTTTGCGCGTTTGTTGCCAATGAGGTTGCCAAGGAATCAGCCTCGCCTGACATCCTGGCCAGAAATTGGGATGGATCTATGCCCATCGCCGCACTGGTGAAGGAGATACTCGATCGCGAGAAAGAGCTGATCGGAGACAAGAAGGATCGCATAATGCAGTACATAGGCTACGATCAACTGGGGTTAACCCCATCCGATAGTATAGATTAATTGCATTCTTTCCGGGCGGGTCATTTCCAGCTAGCCCTTCCCGGCAGGCCGATAAGGGCGCCTCATCTGCTCGCCGCATAATAGACAGGTGGAGGTCAGGACGCCTTCGCGAAGCCTCACCCTCAATGCAGCCGCAGAGAGAAAGCTGCCGCAGTGTCTGCAAAAGAGCCTTTTCAGCGGGCGGGGCATTCTTACTCGGGTGCGGGTGCAAATCTTCCTGGCAATCTGCACATATCGGTCGCTCCTCTCCGGGTGGGCCGCGTGCGCTACCGCTGCCAGCGTAAAGAGCCTCTCCATGCGCTGCAGGGCCAGATCTCTGGTTTTGTGGCTGTCCTTTCTCCGTCTCACGGGCTACTCCTTGAAGAGATCGGGATATTAATACTATTTGATCGGCTGATATCCGGCCTGCTATCCAAAGGTTACGGTGGTTGGATTTTGTAGTCCCCGGGTTCGAATCATCCGTCTCCCGTAAATCAAATCCAAGAAAACCTATTTCTATATGCTTGAGAGATCTGCCCTTCAATGCCCGCCAAACCCCTTTCCCTCAAGATCACTCCCGAGATGGAGGAGTACATCCTCGCCCGCTCTACTGACCTACGCGTGGCCACCACCTGTGAAGGGCCCCTCATGTTCTCCATCAGGATCAGCCCGCCAAAAGCCACCGATCATGTAATAATAGTAGGCGAACGGAAAGTCTATGTTTCTTCAGTCCAGGCGCCCCACATCAAAGCCATCGATGCCGGGATGCTGCCCCGCTGCGCTCTGGAGAAGAAGAGGCAGTGAAGATCGAAATATCGAAAAAAGGATTTCAGTTCATTATTGGATCAATTGTTTCATTTTTTGGTAACGATGGAACGGCTTTATGCTCGCCTGGCCTGGATATTACCATTCCTGATACGGTCAGAAAAGACCACCACAAGCCTCTCGGGACCATATAGATGATTCTGAACATCAAATCCCTCCATAAAAAGTTTAGCGGCTGTCCAGCCATTTTTTTAGAGCGCGCATGGATCCGGCGCGATGGGAGATTTGGTTCTTCTCCTCCAGATCCATCACCCCTAAACTCACTTCGCCCACATAAAATATGGGGTCATAGCCGAATCCCTTCTTGCCCCGCGCCTCAAAGCCGATCTGCCCCTGCACCTCTCCCGAAAACATTACTGTCTCCATGCCCGGCTCAGCGTAGGCGACCACCGATTTGAAATAAGCTGATCGATTCTCCAGGGCCCCCATGAGCCGCAGTATGCCGGCGTTGCCTATGGTCTTTTGCACATATGCCGAGTAAACGCCGGGAAAGCCCTTGAGAGCTTCTACGAAAAGGCCCGCATCTTCGAGCATTACTGGCCCCGGCAATCTGGCCGCGACCTCCTTCATACCAAAGATTGCCACCTCTTCCAGCGTGTCTGCCTGGATCTCAGTATAGCCGATGTCCCTTTGCACAATGTCTCCCAAGATTGCCTGTGCCTCAACGAACTTTCCCTTATTGCTGGTCACAAAATTGATCATTTCTTCTCCTTCAAGCCCAGTCTATGCAAGATAACTTAAGCCTATCTTTCTCTCAAGATCTCGCGGCTCTAAAATAAGACAGCCGGAGAAGACAGAACCACTCCTTCGATTACATCTTCCAGCCCGGGTATTTTCATTACGGTTTGAGAGCTTCGATAAACCATGATGGTTTCGTGATGGGGTTTTCCCGGCTCCAAAAACGCCTTCTCCTCCGAAAATATTCTTACCCCAAATGTCTGCTCAAACAGTTCGCGTGATCCTGATATAGATAATGTGACGCCCTGAGCTTCTATGGTAAAACCGAATTTTCCCAATTCTGCCGCAGCCCTCTGAAACGTCTCTGGGGCAGCCAGGTACGGCGCTATATCGCTGGGGATTGCTCTGCTCTCCAATAATGGCGAGCGGCCCGTTTTTGATTTCAGATAGACCGTCGCCATGATGGTCTCAGAGCCCTGCCTTTCCGGTCCATTTTTTGATCTCATAAGTCTACCGCAACGAGCCTCCGATACAAAATCCGCAGTTGTCAAATCCGCGTTTGTGGGCTTGCTCCAGGTTGTCCAAAGGCATTCGATTGTAGGGGCTCATTTTCTTGACCCAGAGGCAGTCTCTCTTATGAACTTCGCGGCTCCTCCTATTGCCCACAAAAGCAAAGCGAGAGACATTCACAATCTTGCTGTAGCTTCCAATTTTTTTGCCGTCTACCAGGAGTGCGGCAATGATCGAATAGTTGCCGTCAGGCGTATTGTCGGGTACTGAAAAGTATATTGTCACCTTGCTTTTCTCATTGGACTTGAAATCCATTCCTTTCAGTTCACCGACACCTC
>Ga0247841_10012203_pt1 | contig 11255 bp, 7 predicted proteins | sample LaCruzMarch2015__2_FD_192410 | JGI IMG/M metagenome (GOLD analysis project Ga0247841, IMG submission 192410) | Freshwater microbial communities from meromictic Lake La Cruz, Castile-La Mancha, Spain - LaCruzMarch2015_18m | ecosystem: Environmental > Aquatic > Freshwater > Lake | place: Spain...
TAGTGGGTGAACGAATTTCAATTATTACTTCAAAAGCTCAAACCACTCGTCATAGGATTCTCGGAATTGTGAATGGAGAGGATTTTCAGATTGTATATTCTGATACTCCGGGAGTTTTAAAACCAAATTATCGGCTGCAAGAATCGATGCTTAATTTTTCACGTTCTGCTTTAACTGATGCTGATGTATTATTATATGTGACTGATGTATTTGATGAATATGATAAAAATGAAGACTTTGTTGAAAAAGTAAAACTTAATCCGGCGCCTTTATTGCTAATTATCAATAAAATAGATTTAATTAATCAGGAGAAATTAGAACTATTGGTTGAAAAATGGAAAGGATTATTGCCACGTGCGGAAATTTATCCGGTTTCGGCATTAGAAAAGTTCAATATTGATACATTATTCAGCAGAATTAAAGATTTATTGCCAGAATCACCAGCATTTTTCGATAAAGATCAATTGACCGATAAACCTGCCCGTTTCTTTGTTACAGAGATTATCCGTGAGAAAATATTGATGAATTATGAAAAAGAGATTCCGTATTCTGTAGAAGTAGAAGTTGAGCAATTTCAAGAAGATGAGCGTCTGATACGTATCAATGCTGTTATTTATGCCGAACGTGATTCTCAAAAAGGAATTTTAATTGGTCATGGTGGAAAATCACTTAAAAAAGTGGGTACAGAAGCACGAAAAGACATGGAAGTGTTTTTTGATAAAAAAGTGTTTTTGGAATTATTTGTAAAAGTTGAGAAAGACTGGAGAAATAAAGATATTAAGCTTAAAAGTTTTGGTTATAATTTGGATTAAGAACTTAATTTGTTTCTGAAACAACTTATTTATAATATTAATATCCTAAATTTCAATCTATTATTTAAATTTCATATACCACCATATCTTCGCCCAAAACCGTATTTTCAAATATCGCTTTTGCTTCATTCAACAAATCATTTTGATGTATATATCGTGCAGAATAATGTCCGATAATAAGCTTTTTTACATTGGCTTTTAATGCAATCTGAGCTGCTTCACGAGCAGTACTGTGCTGAGTTTGTTTGGCCCTAACCGATTCGTCTTCCATAAATGTTGCCTCGTGAAATAGACAATCAACACCTTCGATTATTGGAATCATTTTTTCGTAATAAGCAGTATCTGAACAATACGCATATCTTTTTGGTAATTCAGGTGCGGTGGTTAAAAAATGATTTAGTATTATTTCGCCAGATTCTGTAATAAAATCTTCTCCTTGTTTTATTTTCGGAATTCGCCAGGTTGGAATTTGGTAGAAATCAATCATTTCCCTGATAATATGCCTGTCTCTGGGCTTTTCTTCAAATAAAAAGCCACAGCAGGGAACACGATGTTTCATAGGTATTGAATAAACTTGAATAGACCTGTCTTCAAAAATTAATTCGTGTTTTCGTGGATTTATATTGTGAAAAATCACATTAAAAGGCAAATCGGCGCAAAAATACATTAATTGCATTTCCATTATTTTTTCCAAGTCAGCATGAGCATGAATGTGAAGATCGGCAGTTCTGTTTAGCATTCCAAAGCTCGAAATCAAGCCTAAAAGTCCAAAACAATGATCTCCATGCAAATGAGAAATAAAAATATGGCCCAATCTATTTGTCTTGATGCCCATTTGTCGCATTCGTATTTGAGTACCCTCACCACAATCAATCATAAATTGTTTGTCGCGGATTTCAATTATTTGCGAAGTAGGAAAATTTTTTCGGGTGGGCAATGCCGATCCACAGCCTAAAATTGTGAGAGTTGCTTTTTGCATTTTTTTTTCAGAATAGACAAAAGTTTATAAATACGTTACTCAAAACTTTAGCCTAATGATTATCTCTGCTCAACAAGCTATAAACATTTAAATCAACAAATCCATGTGAATGAAGTTCACCATCACGTTCAATTCCTTCGAAAGTGAATCCAAGGCGTTCTGCAATTCGCTGACTTTTAAAGTTCTCAGTTGCTGCTTTTAGTTGAATTCTATTTAATCCCATTTCGGAAAAAGCGTGCTTAATTAGTACTTTACACGATTGGGTAATAATTCCTTTGTGTTGATAAGATTCCGTCAACCAATAGCCAATTTCAGTTTTTTTATTTCCTAAATCAACATCCTTAAGTCCTACTAATCCCACTATATTGTTGTGGTACAATACTGTAAAAATTAAATCGTTTGATGTTTCGCCTGTTACATTCTCAATATAACTTTTAGTATAACTTACTTCGGTAGTATCATCCACAAAGGGCAACCATTCTCTAAAATATATACGCCCGATATCGATTATATTGAAAATTTGTTCAGCATCTGCGATCTCAATTTCTTTGAGACGGATATTTATATCAACTTGCAATTCTATCATTTTGTAATTCTTAAACATTAGAACCTAATACCATTCCGGTTATCATTGGTATTAACCATATAATCCAGACTATGATGCTGAATTTGTGGAATTTAATAATCATCGATTCGTCTTTCCGATATACAACAATTGTTGCCCAGATAGCATGAAATAACATTAATAAAATAGCCAATAGTCCTGTCAAACCATGAAAATTGAACTGTATAATTGAACCGGCAATTATTCCCATAGCACCTGTACCTATTGTATCGCAGACAAAACCAAGCCAGAAAACCACTGTGTGCCATGTTTTCAGTCGTTTACTGATTTTCTCAGACCAAACGCCAACTGTATAAAAAATACAAGCTGAAAAAATAAACGAAATTGCAATGAATAACATAATAGTTTTATTTTGATATTTGAATAATAAACTTAACTGTTTAATATGTAGTTATATATGTGTTATTAATAGTATAATAATTTTGACTGGTTTTTAGTATAATATTGTTTGGAATAAACTTGATTTGTATTTATTCTATATATGAAGTCTCATAAATTTTTAAAAAAAACAATCTTGTATTATTATACAAATGTAGTAATAATTTTCACATTCTCATTTTTTCAACAAACATTTTTCTTGTATGTAAAAGATTTTTTTTTGCTAATTAAACCATTTTGAAAATCATCAAATCATAAAAAGTTAATTTTGTCTGAAAGTAAATTATAAATCTTCAGTTTTTTGATTTTATACTCATAATAGTTTTAAAAATACACTTCAAAAATTGAACTTTCTCTCCTTAGAATCATTATAAATAGGTATCTTTGTGGTCGAAATGAAAAATTAAACAAAATTGAAATTATCTGAACTCAAAACTGGTGAAAAAGCGTCCATTGTAAAGGTAATGGGGCATGGTGGTTTTCGCAAACGCATTGTAGAAATGGGTTTTGTGAAAGGAAAAGTAGTACGTGCAGTTTTGAATGCACCACTTAACGACCCGATAAAATATCAGGTAATGGGCTACGAAGTTTCTTTGAGAAGGAGCGAAGCAGCACTTATTGAGGTTGTTAGTGAAATAGAAGCATTACAAAAAAAAATAGATGTCGAAAATCATACAAATTTAATTGACGAAGAAGAGGTTAGACGAATGGCATTAAATCAACGCAAGCATATTTGTGTTGCTTTGGTCGGAAATCCAAACTGTGGAAAAACTACATTATTTAATTTTGCTTCGGGTAGTCATGAGCATGTTGGAAATTATAGTGGAGTTACAGTTGATGCAAAAGAAGGACAATTTGATTTTCAGGGTTATACTTTTACATTAGTTGACCTGCCCGGAACTTACTCGTTATCAGCTTATTCGCCCGAAGAGAAATATGTTAGGGGGTATATTACAGAAAAAATGCCCGATGTAATCTTAAATGTATTGGACAGTACAAATTTGGAACGCAATTTATATCTTACCACCCAATTAATTGATATGAATGTGCGCACTGTTGTAGCTTTAAATATGTATGATGAATTTGAAAAGAGTGGTGATGAACTGGATTATAAAATGTTGGGGAAATTGCTGGGAATACCTTTCGTTCCTACCGTAGCCAAAAAGAAAATTGGTATTGATGACTTGTTTCGTACCATAATAAAATTATACGAAGGAAGTGATGTGGTAGATGCCGATGGCGTTTTAATTTCATTTATTAAAGATGATGATTTAGTTGACAATTATCATCATATTATTGAAATACATCACCAACATGACAGAAAACATTCAGCCTCAGATTTCGTTGGTGTTCACAAAGTTCATGAAACTGCACGGCATATTCATATTAATCATGGTGTTGAAATTGAAAGAAGTATACAAAAACTAAAAAAGCCAATTGCCGAAAATATTTCTTTACGCGATATTTACTCAACACGTTTTTTGGCAATAAAACTCCTGGAAAATGACAAGGAAATTGAAGAGGTAATTAAGAAATTGCCAAATGTAGACGAAATAATTTCTTTGCGTAATTCTGAATCAAAAAGGATCAAATCGGAACTAAAAGAAGATGCCGAATCGGCCATTACGGATGCAAAATATGGATTTATTGCTGGTGCACTCAAAGAAACTTTACATGACGGAAAACAAAAACAAAAACACAAAAATACATCTCGTATTGATGCGTTGGTGACCAACAAATATTTGGGTTATCCTATTTTTATGTTGTTCATTTACATTATGTTTCAGTCCACTTTTTCGCTTGGAAAATATCCAATGGACTTAATTAATGCAGGTGTTGGTTTGTTGAGTAGTTTTGTTCAAGGTGTCATGCCCGAAGGTTCTTTACGTGATTTATTGGTTCAAGGAATTATTGGTGGAGTAGGGGGTGTGATTGTATTTTTGCCCAATATTTTGATACTTTATTTCTTTATCTCACTCATGGAAGATACAGGCTATATGGCTCGTGCAGCATTTATTATGGATAAAGTTATGCATAAAATGGGACTTCATGGCAAATCGTTTATCCCACTTATTATGGGCTTTGGTTGCAATGTGCCTGCCATTTTGGCCACCCGAACCATCGAGAATCGTAACAGCCGCATGATTACTATTCTAATCAATCCGCTTATGTCATGCAGTGCTCGTTTACCTGTTTATTTATTGTTGGCGGGTTCATTTTTCCCTAATTATGCAGGTTTGGTTTTATTTGGAATTTATGCTACGGGTATTACTTTGGCAGTTATTTTGGCTCGTCTTTTTAAACGCTTTTTATTCAACAAAGATGAAACACCATTTGTGATGGAATTACCGCCTTATCGTTTTCCTACGCTGAAATCGATGGCAAGTCATACATGGGAAAAGGGCGAACAATATATCAAGAAAATGGGAACAGTGATTTTAATTGGTTCTATAGTTATTTGGTTTTTAGGTTATTACCCACGACCTGAAAATGTTGGAAAGCTTACTGAAACAGAGCAGATGATACAACAGGAAAATTCCTATATAGGTAGAATTGGACATTTTGTTCAGCCAGCTCTTGCACCGCTTGGTTTTGATTGGAAAATTAGTGTTGCACTGCTTTCTGGTGTGGCTGCTAAGGAAATTGTGGTAAGTACACTCAGTGTGTTGTATTTAGGTAATTCTGATGGTGATGCAGTATCATTGTCAAAACGCTTACAAAGTGAGATTAAATCAAATGGACAATCTTCATTTACACCTGTTATTTCTTTGGGATTAATGCTTTTTGTGCTAATATATTTTCCGTGTTTGGCCACAATTGTAGCTATTAAAAATGAAACAAAAAGTTGGGGCTGGGCAATGTTTGCTGCCGGATATAGTTTGGTTTTGGCTTGGTTAATGGCTTTTGCGGTATTTCAGATATTTGGTTAATTATCATAGACATTTATTATGCAAGATATAATTGTAATACTAATTGGATGTATAGTTTTTGGGTCAGTTGCCCTTAGAATGTATAAGATTTTGACTAGTAAGCCAAAACCAAACGACAAATGTGGAGGCTGCACTGGTTGTGCTTTAAAAGAAAAAGTTGAATGTTCACTTGATATTAATACAAAGAAATTTGATTAATGCAGAATTATTTGAATATTATACCACGAATACAAAAATTTTTGGTAGTATTTTTTCTACTAATTTTTTCATGCACAAAATTGTATTCACAATACGAAAGTAAGCGAGATTCTTCACTTACTTTCGAATTTTCATTTATTGGTGATCTTGTAAATAATTTTCATGGTGGAAAAAAAACGGGGATAACATATCTAGGTTTTGCCAATGTTAAGACTGGTTTTAATACTCAGAAAGCCAATTGGTGGAATGGTGGTTTATTCAATTTGAACATTGGAAATACACATGGAGGTGAACCTTCTGCTAATTTGGTGGGTGATTTTCAAGGCGTTTCGAATATAGAGGCTGGAAACCACACTTTTATATATGAACTTTGGTACAAACAAAATATTGGAAATGTTGATTTTACAGTAGGTTTACAGGATTTGAATGCTAATTTTGCAGCTAGTAAAAACGGTGCTTTATTTACTAACAGTTCGTTTGGAATTCAATCCAGTATTTCCGACAATATATCGATACCGGTTTTTCCTCTGACTGCTTTGGGGGTGAATTTAAACTGGAAAATTGCTGAAGATTTTAATTTTAAGTTTGCAATATTCGATGGTACCCCTGATGATTTTAAAACAAATCCCTTCAACATAAATTGGAAGTTAAGTAAAGCTCAGGGTTATCTTTCAGTTGCAGAATTTCAATCGAATAAAAGTATTTTAAAAAACCAAAATGCGTCATATAAATTTGGGGTTTATTTTCACGAACATAATGACACAGTTGCAGTAGAACATCACAATGGTGGTTTTTATTTTATTGTAGATCAGCAAATTAGTAATAAAATATCTTTGTTTTCTCAGGTTGGTTTTAGTCCAAAAAGTATTAATCTGCACAATCATTATTTTAGTTTGGGTGCAAATTATAGAGGCATTATAAAAAATCGTCCAGAAGATCAGTTTGGATTAGCTTTTGCCTATGCTGGTATTGATGACAATATTATTGGAAGTGAAACTGCTATTGAGTTAACTTATTTGTACCAAATAACTAAAAAATATTACCTAAGACCTGATATCCAGTATATTATTAATCCTGCTGGAACAAACATACAACTTGAAAATGCAGTGGTAGGATTTATCCGATTTGGAGTGAACTTCTAATTTTTTGGCAATAACCTACTTTGTATATTTCTTTTTTCGTAAAATTTGGTACACAAAACCAAAAATCAGCAACAACACTATTGGAATTAATAAATTTGTAGACTGCCAGAATATTTGTTCATCATTGGTGATTTTTTTATTGAGTAGTCGAAGTTTTAAAGATCTGTTCCGAAGCTCCATCCAACCCTCATTATCGGCCAAATATAGCACTGCATTTAGAACAAAATCCTTATTCCCAAATTGTTGATTCATATAGCGGTCGAAACCTAATGGAATTGTAGTACTATCGCAAGCAATTCCGTTTGTTTCATTTCGGATTATATCGCCATCTGCAACAATTATTTGTCGCGTATTTACACTTTCACTTCTGATTGGCAAGGTATTGGTTATACCTTTTGGAATCATTCTGTTAGCAAAATCTGACATAAATTTACCTTCCATTGCTACGGCAACAGGCACAAAAGCAAGGTTAAAATAGGATTTATCATTGGCTTTTGGCGATTGGCTTAAATCAATAGTAGCTGGAATGCCAATAATGTGGGTGTTTTCGGAAGTAGCCAACAATAATTCAGTTTTTACTAGTTTGTTATCGCCAACTAAGTCAATACCAGAACAAAATTCACTACGTATTTCGGTTATGTTTCGTGTTATAGGATGTGCTGATGAAGTAAGCAAAAGTGGACCGTAAAACCACGGTGAAGGTTCAAATTGTGGCGTGGCATTGGCAGGAGCAATATTGATTGGAACTGACACGCATTGAACATCTTGCAAAATTATTGGATTGATACGAACTCCGTATTTAAAAAGCTGATCGCCTAAGTTTAAGTCCAATTCCATAGCAGGAGAAATACCGTTTTTTGAGAAATTTTCCTTCGCTATTTTTACTCCATCAACGAACCAAATAACCCGTCCACCATTCATAATGTATTGATCGATAATGTATTTGTCGGACTCACTAAATGGCAATGTAGGTTTTGCTATGATTATCACTTTATAATTATCCAGAATTGAAGCATCGGTTGCTATAGTTCCTCTATCAACTTGAAAATAACGACTTAGAGATTTGCTAATGTCATAAGTTTCAGCTTCCGAAAGTTCGCCATGACCTTCAATAAAAGCTATTTTTGATACTTCAGTGTTTGTTAACTGACGAATTCCATCAGTAATTTCAAACTCCAGATTTTCGATTGAGATATTTAAATTTTCTTCACCTGAATTTCCATGGATGTTTTTCAATAAAGATATTGAATTTTTTCTGCCTTTATAACTCATTTGTAGCCATGGAAATATAACTTTCTGAATTGATTTTCCTTCTTTATCTCGTTCGTAAACTGCCGTTGGAGTCATTCCAAGTAATTGAAGTCTGGCATAATTATTCTCTCTTTCGGATGCATTTGATGCAATAGAAGGATTTTCAAATTGTATATTTATTGGTTTATTAGCATAAATTGATAATTCATCCAACATTTCTGTTGTTGATTTTTTCAATCGCTGAAATCCAGGATTCAAATCACCGTCGAGATAAATCGTAATTTCAAGTTCTTCATTTATTTTTTCCATCAGGTTTTTACTTTGATTGGAAATACTATACCGTTTGTCGTTCGTTAAATCGATACGAAAAAAATAAAAATAGGAAATAATGACTATTGTTATCAATCCGATTACAAAAATAAGATTTTTGGGAATTTTGATTTTCATTTGTATGAAGAAACTAAAGAGGAATATTTTTTTTATTATCAATTTGGAATATTAGCAGCACGTATTTTGAAATAATTATTGTTGGAATCAAGCAATCTATAAAAACTACAATTTCCCCAAGAAGCAGGCTTGTCGATAATTTGTGTGTCTTCTTTTGTATCGTTATTAACATAAGGACTTACAAAATTTTGCCATTTAATTATTCTAGCCATACTTTTATCGACATGAAAAAAGTCGTAGGTACTATTGCAAAGATTTTTAATGTGACTAATATATTGTGCTTTATATTCGGGTATAGCTATGATTTTTTCCATCAATGGATATGTGATATTTCCCCATTTAAGTACATCTTGTGTTCCGGAATTGCTCATAATTCCAGATGTGCCAAGCGTATTATCATAATCGTATGGGATAAAGTAAAATTTGCCTTTAGAGTCAAAATAAAAATAAAAGTTGTTTTTATTACCCCAATAGTCATCCCACATTCCGCACATTACATTTACCGCATAAGTTTTCAGAAATAATTCAACATCCATTTTTCCTGAAATCCATGTTTTAAATTCATCTCCGGTTTTCGTGTTTAAGTTGAATATAAAATCTGATAACTGAGTTTTGGCTGCAATTAAAGCAGAATCGTTGGTTTTTAAGTCGTAAATTGGTGTGTAGGTTGAAGTGAGTGTAATACTTTCGATTCCCATATGAACAGGGTCTGAATTCTTCAAATCAGCACCCCAATTAGCTTTCCAAAGATTACCTTCACTGTCGGCAAATTTACCTGGACGATTTTTAAGATATTCTTTATCAATAGGTTCTACCAATTGATAAACACCATAATATGCAGCATTTGGATCTTCTTTAATTTTAATTGTCAGCCTACAATAGCTCGACTGTGGTGCTGTCCATACTCCAAATCGCTCAAAAAGATCGTAACAATAAATCTCACGAACATAAGTTGCATCGTCTTTAAACCATTTTAAATTAATTTTTTCGGCTCCAGACATTTTCTGTCCTTTTACAAATTTTTTAAAACTAAGAGCAAAACTTGCATGATGCCATGGCGTATTTATTGCAGTATGTATCTGTCCTTTAGTTCCTTCCGGGCGTCGTCGGCTTGTGTTGCCCCTAATACGTACACCAACATTTGTTAAACTATTTGAAGTTCCGTTTTTCAAAAAAGAGAAATCACTTTTTATATATTCTTCGTTGTCAGGATTTTGATCGAAGTAGGAGAGCAGGTTATTCCATTCGGCTGTAGTTATTTCAAGTCTAATTTCCGGTAGTGAATTTATATCGTATATATATGTTAAAGTATTGTTGACTGTTACAGGTTTTGGAATTGAAAATGTAACACTGTCGATTGTACTTATTTCGCTTTTGTAAACTATTGCACCTGCTTTAAAGATATATAAAGTATCTTGTGCACATATTGAATTGATAATAAGGAAAATAGAAATAATAATCGCATTTATAGTTTTCATATTTATGCTTATATAAGTTTTTAGAATGAACCTGATTATCCAAATATCTAATACTGAAAATCAAAAACAAAGCAGAGATTATCTGGAATTTCTATTTTTAACTCGTTGCAAAGATAATCATTTAATTACTGTGTAATTTAAAAGATTAGCATTTTTTTAAATTCATTCTTTCATGCGTTTATTTTTGTTTTTTTAATATTTGTCGCTTGGAACTCGCAATGAACATGGTCTTAAGTTTGAACCTTTGTTTTTGATGCTCGTTTCATAATTATTTATATGAAAACCAACGTATTCTAAATAATTGCTTGAAAAAATGATTTTTTCAACTAACTTTGTAGTCAAAAGTGAACTGCTTTGTTAAACATTTAAAGACTTTTGATTGTTTTTTGTTCAGTAATACTGGACTAAAAGTCTTCAAACTTATTATTTCCTCAAAAATATGTCAAATACAACAGGAAAATTATTTACATTTACTTCATTTGGAGAATCGCATGGACGCGGAATTGGTGGTATTGTTGATGGCTGTCCATCGGGAATTGAAATTGATGAAGTATATATTCAAAACGAATTAAATCGCCGACGCCCGGGACAATCTGATATATCTACACCACGAAAAGAAGGTGATAAAGTCGATTTTCTTTCTGGTATTTTCGAAGGCAAAACTACCGGAACTCCTATTGCATTTGTAATCTGGAACGAAAACCAACACAGTTCCGATTACGATCATTTAAAAGAAGTGTATCGTCCTTCACATGCAGATTATACTTACCAACAAAAATATGGAATTCGCGATCATCGTGGTGGCGGTCGGAGTTCGGCACGTGAAACTGCATCGCGTGTTGTGGCTGGGGCAATTGCTAAGTTGGCACTGAGGAAATTGGGAGTTGAAATTACTGCATTTACTTCGCAAGTCGGTCATATTGCTATGACCAAAAACTACGAAACTGCTGATTTATCTTTGATTGAGAGTAATATTGTGCGGTGTCCTGAGACTGAAACCGCTGAGAAAATGATA
>Ga0247841_10012206_pt1 | contig 11254 bp, 10 predicted proteins | sample LaCruzMarch2015__2_FD_192410 | JGI IMG/M metagenome (GOLD analysis project Ga0247841, IMG submission 192410) | Freshwater microbial communities from meromictic Lake La Cruz, Castile-La Mancha, Spain - LaCruzMarch2015_18m | ecosystem: Environmental > Aquatic > Freshwater > Lake | place: Spain...
TTCTTCCTTAGAAACCGGTACTGTATCGGAAGGGGAATCCGCCAGCAGGTCGAGCGTCGGATAGCGGTAATCAGGCAGGTCAAGCGTCGGATCGTATGGCGTATCTATACTCCCGCTTACTGTTCCTTTCTGGTTGCCGGCTTCCTCCGGTGGCGTTTCTTCTATTGTTAGCTCGACGCCTTTATCTGAGGATCCTTTTAAAGGAGGATCTGGAAAATTATCCCGGTCATCGGCGGGATCAGGTCTTCTGGTTTCAGGCTGTGGATTAATGGCAAATTCATGCGTGTTGTAAAAATCCTCTTTAGGAATATTGCCTGTCATACCCGCTTTCACATTTTCTTCAACTAATATGGGTTGATTCTTCTTTTTAAATAAAACAGGAATAAGATTAATGATGATAAGAAAGCTGATCAGGATAAAAATCAGGAGAAGGACAGCACCCGGCGGGCCGATCAGCTCAATCAGCCAGTTGGAAGCCTGGTGCCCGAATATGCCGCCTAGCATTAATAGTTCAGGATCATTTCTTAATGCAAATCCAAGTGTTACTGAAATCCAGATCATCCCAAGTATTGAATACCGGAGCGATTTAGAGAAAGGAAGCAGGCTCACCCCGGTTGTCAATCTGAAACCGGCTAGGAATAAAAGAAGCAATAAAAAATATGCCGATATGCCGATGCCTCTTTTTATAAATAGATGGGCAATCCAGGCACCTAATTTACCGGTCCAGTTATTTACAACATCAGAAGGCCAGTTGTTATTATCGAGGACATTGCTGTCAATCTGCCAGGAAAGAAGATAAGAAGTAAATGCCAATAATAGAAACGTGGTAAGAAGCAGTATGAAAAATCCCGTAACCCGGGCAAAACGGCCGTCAGTTAACATAACCGGGATCCGCACTTTACTTTTTCCCGGATCGCGGGATTTTTCTTGTTTGGGTTTTTTCTCCTGTCCAGCCTTAAACTGGTTGGTATTCCTGGCCATGTAAGGGACTTTTAATAAAAAGGCAAAAGTAATCAAAATTGCCCCTACTCTCATTTCTGTTCATAAAACGGAAGAGTTATCAGAGACATTAGATTTATCATCCACCGCCGAACATGCTTTTCATTTCTTTCTTAGTCTTGATCTGGTATCCATTCGGGATGGTAAATTCACTGTCATCGACACTTTTTTTTTCAACGGAGACTGCTGTGAAATGCATGCTGAACGATTCATTCGGAATTTCGAATTCGAGCATCACCCCATTGATGTCTTTAAACTGGGGATTATCGAAATTTAATTCTTTGGAACCAAGCTTTTCAGTGAAATAAACGATTAATTCCATATCATCTTCCGTGTTGGTGATGATAGCTTTTTTGCAGATATAACCCAGGATATCCTTGGTTTCGCTGGTGACTTCGACCTTAACTTCAGGCGATTCAGCCATTTCTTTCATAATATCTTCATTAGTTGATTGAATGGCAATCTTTTGTCCCATCATATCCATCAGGGTGATAGCCGATTTTAAATCCCCGTCGGAAATAGAAACAGTTTTGCCCATGCTCATGATCATTTCAGACCTGGCTTTATTGCCCTTGATCGTCATGGTCATGGTTTTTGGCATCATAGTTTTCATTTCGTCGGTAACGCCTGAACCTTCGTAATTAATTTTGTATTGAATTTCACCTTTGAAATCTTTGTTACTAATTTTCACGGTGTTGACGTTATTCCCATCTTTTTCGCTTATAAAAGTTGTTGGTGCAGCTTTAATGAGCTTAGAAATTGCTTCCACTTTAAATGTCACATTACCTTGAAGTTTTTCTAAATCTGCAAGTACATCCCAAGTTATTTTCTTGCCATAACCAGCTTTTTGCTCTCTCCCAACATCACCAATAACGCTCTTCAATGACTGCCCCCATGTAATACCACCATCTTGACTATAATATACTTTTATTTCAAAAATGCCATCCCCAAAAAGGTCGTAATAAATATTGATCTTTTTACTTACTTGCTCAGGTTGAATATTACTGATTTGCTGTGATTGTAACATGCAGGCCGAAAGAAATAAGATTGTTATAAGAAAATTTTTTGTCATAGATAGCGACTTATTCAATTTACTTAAACGTCCATCCTCTCCATTCATTTTCTATTTGTGGACTCACTATTACCTCTGGATCCTGAGTCTTCTTGTTTTCCTGTAGTGAAACTATTCCAACCTTTTCCCTTAAATAATCAGATAATTCACCATAAGTGACCCCACCTTTGGATTCCTGCAGCTTTTTCAAAAGAAAATATGTGAACATACCATGTTTTTCTTTTTGATAAGGTAATGATGACTGGTCACTAGAGGAAGCCGTAAAAACTACTATATTGCCCTGCAGTAATGTCTCATTAGGTTTCACCCTTACTTGTCGAGAGACAAGCAATCCCTGATTCCTTCCACCACCGGAGAAACACGCATCCAGAAAAATTGTGATTCTCTTTGCACCCGTTTCCGAGAGTTTGAGATAAAGATCACTCAATTCAATAGCATAATTGAGATTAGAGGCGCTAACATCAACTGGAATAAGATAAGGTATGCGTGTGTTTTCATCCGGAAACCCATGTCCTGCATAATATAAAATTAATTCAGCATTGCTTCCCATCCTCTTAAGCAATTCAACTACCACATTAATTTCACCATTCATTTCCCCTGCTGACGCATCCTTAATAAAATGAATATTCTCTTCGGAGACTCCAAGTGTCTTTATGGCATATTCACGGAACACATATGCATCATTTAGAGCATATTCTACATTGATTTGGGCATTAAGAGTGCCAGAGCGGGAATAATTCTGATTACCGATAATCAATGCAAGTCGGTTTAACATTTTTTTGCCTGATTCAGGGATATTATTATCTACTTGAGAAGTCAAAGAACTTGGAACAATAACCACTTCCGTCTCTTTATTACCAATAACTTCCCATTTAGTATCGGATATTTGCTGGTTCAGGGTCAATGTTATGGTCTTGTTTTCAGTGTATTTACCATATTTCTCTTTAATTGAAAATGCAAATGAAATGATATTTGATGAATACTCATTATTAGCTATAAACTGAAAATTAATCTGCTTGCTTTCATTAGGTTGCAGAACGCCAATCGATGTATTTGCATTTCCAAGCATGTCAAAAACATTTGCTGGAACAGGCAATTGAACACTAACTTCACTAGCAATTCCTTGTCCGATATTCTGCACTAATATCTGCAAATCGAAAGGCTCTCTTTTTTGGAGAGTATTGTCATTCTTGCTACTTACTACATAATCCATGATTTTGACCATTGGAGTCCGAAACGCGTGGGTTTCCAATTTAATATTTACTGGATCGGAATCAAAGCCATTAGTTTCATCGATCCGGATTTCAAATTCTGCAGTTCCATCGGGTATTGACATATTACCAGTCACCGGAATTTCAACTGTTATCGTTTTTCCAGGCTCCAATTCACCAAGTGAAATAGATTCTTTGAAATTAAGCCCATTTACTGGCTTTATCAGTCTAGTGGTTGCCTGTAAGTCAAGACCAGGGCCCATTCCTGAATTGGATATGTCGAACCTTATAGTGACCGTTTCACCAGCGTCAATTTTACGATTTCCATCTGAATCAGTGAATTGCATCGATTCGCTGTTGATTTCGAGGAAAGGTGGTTTGGGCGGATCTTTTGTGATATTAACATTAATGCTTTTGCTTACTGCAGACACAACTTTTTGGCCATCAGTTTGACAAGCCAAAAAAAGTAAAAGCAGAAATAAGCCTAATCGTTTCATGTTACTTATGACAGTCATAAATGAAAATATAGATGACCCTAAAAATAGGAATTTTCTAAAACATGGAACTTATTCTAATTTACATGGCCAAAGTTCGGGGAAGATCACATAATTAACAGAAGAAAGCGCCTATCAACCGCCACCCATCATTTTCATCATTTCTTCCTTTGTTTTGAGCTCGTAACCTTCAGGAATAGTGAATTCATTGTCATCAACATTCTTCTTTTCAACATTAACAGCTGTAAAATGCATGTTGACCATTTCATATGGGATCTCGAATTCGAGCATCACCCCGTTGATGTCTTTAAACTGGGGATTATCGAAATTTAATTCTTTGGAACCCAGCTCTTCAGTGAAATAAATGATTAATTCCATATCATCTTCCGGGTTGGTGATGATAGCTTTTTTGCAGATATACCCCAGGATATCCTTGGTTTCGCTGGTGACTTCTACCTTAACTTCAGGGGATTCGGCAATTTCATTCATAATTTCTTCAGAAGTTTTTTGTATGGCAATCTTTTGTCCCATCATATCCATCAGGGTGATAGCCGATTTTAAATCACCGTCGGAAATAGAAACAGTTTTGCCCATGATCGTGATTATTTCAGACCTGGCTTTATTGCCCTTGATCGTCATGGTCATGGTCTTTGGCATCATAGTTTTCATTTCTTCTGTAACGCCCGAACCTTCGACAGTGATCTTGTAAGTTACAACTCCCTTAAATTCCTTCGCAAAGGCCTGAAAGGAAAACAATACGAAAATGGTTAATGCTAACCAGCTAAAAGTCAGATTTTTTTTCATGGGTTTGATTTATTAAGTGAAACAAAATTAATTAACGAAGCGGAATAGTTTGTTCCATCGGATCTTGCCATCCAGCAACGATTTGTTCTTATCCAGCGAAAACCAGACGAAAACGGCTTTACCAACGATATGATCTACCGGGACGTAACCCCAGTATCTTGAATCAGCCGAGTTATGGCGGTTATCACCCATCATCCAGTAATAATCCATCTTAAATGTATACTGGTTGGATTCTTTTCCATTGATATAGATTTTACCATCTGTGACTTTCAAGTCGTTCTGCTCATAATTCCTTATCACACGCTCGAACAAGGGAAGATTCTGCATGTTGAGATCAACAGTAACCCCTTCTTTGGGAAGGACTATTGGTCCATAATTATCACGATTCCAGGTATATTGAGGCGAATATGGAAAAGTCTCCTTATCCCATTTTCCAGCCGGTTCCAGGAGAACATCAACTGATTCGATCCCTTTAACTTTAGCCAGTTGGGTTGCTGCCTGATCTGTCAGTGTGGCAACGAACTCTCCGGGTCCAACCGGCCACACCTTGTCAGTCACATCAAGTTCGTTAAGCATACGGGGATTAAGCTGGTTTCCGGAAGCCCTGACAAGGTATTGATATTCCATGATCCCGGGGTTGAATACTTTCTCCCCGTTGATGTAAACCTGCCGGTCAATGACCTGTAAAGTGTCGCCTGCTATGGCGATGCACCTTTTGATGTAATTTTCACGTTTATCAACCGGCCGGGAAATGATTTCGCCAAATTCCCTCGGGTTCCTGTTCACCTTGCTCCAGCCATATTCCCTGACCATCGAGTAATAACTTCTGTTACTCTGGAATTTGACAGATAAGGTATCTCCATCAGGATAATTAAAGACGACGGCATCATTACGGTTTATTTTTCCAAATCCGGGGAAGCGGTAATAAGGTGATTTGATCCATTCCAGGTACGACTTTGTCTCAGTTGTCATCGGGAGAGTATGATGTACGAATGGAAAAGAAATCGGGGTCATAGGTACACGTGGCCCGTAGCTCATCTTGCTGACAAACAGGAAGTCACCCACCAGTAAGGTTTTTTCCATAGAGGGTGTCGGAATCGTGTAAGCTTCGATAAGAAAGGTCCGGATGATGGTTGCTGCTATCACGGCAAAAATGATTGCATCAACCCATTCCCTGATCCAGGTTTTCTTCACTTCATGCCTTTTGGCCGGATCAATATACTTTTCTTTTACGGAAAAACCCAGATAAGGAAGGTAAGCGAACGGGAACAGCACCCCCAAAGCCTGTTCGCCAAGACCGAATTTGTTAAAACACTTCAGAAGCTCCACGATCATTAGAAGGATCGTAAACACATTAATGAAAGGGATCAGGAGGAAAATATACCACCATAAAGGTTTTTTAATGATCTTCAGCCAGATAAAAAAATTATAGAAAGGAATAAGAATAATCCATCCGGGATAACCAGCCTTGATAAAAATTTTCCAAAGACCTATAATAGAACCGATAAAAAAAATGAGGGAAAGAATCAGGAAAAAATTCATGGGAATGTAATTTGGTTGCGAAAGTAACGAATTTAAAGCAAATTGCTGTTAATCGCCTATGTTAATTTTTGTTAAGCCTGTCTGATTATTCAGCCAGTTGCAGCAAGTCTTTCATTTCGAAAAACCCTTTTTTATCTTTCAGCCATTCTGCTGCCAGCAGAGCGCCTGTAGCGAACCCCTTCCTTCCTTTGGCTATATGCTTTAATGTCAGCTTATCGGTATCCGATTCGAAGCTGATTTTATGGATGCCTGGCAATTCACCTTGTCGAACAGATAAAATTTGAAGTTCTTCCGGACTATCCTGCAGGCGGTTAACCCACCTTTTTTTCCGGTCGACAGCATCCAGGACAATTTCCGCGAGTTTTATAGCTGTTCCGCTTGGAGCATCCAGTTTATGTATATGATGAATTTCCTCAAGGTAAATCTCGTAATCATCAAGCTTATTTATTATTTCAGCAAGGTGCCGGGTCAGATTATTAAGAAGGTTCATTCCAATACTGAAATTGGTAGCGACAAAAATAGCCTGTTGCTCATCAATACACCATTTTTTCACAAGGCTTTCACTTTCTTGCCATCCGGTCGTTCCCACGACCACCGGAAGATGAAGGTCAAAGCAGCGCCTGATATTATGGAGAACGGAATCTGGCGTACTGAACTCGATAACCATATCAGCCTGGCTGATCATGGTTTTCTGTGCCGACCAGTCATCAGGTGTGTCTAATTTTGCCAGTACTTTATGCCCGCGTGCAAGGGCAGTCTTTTCAATCTCCCTTCCCATCTTACCATATCCTGAAATGATGATGTTCATCTGTTAAAATTTAAATGAAACTTTAATTCCCGGCGCAGGATGAATTGGCGCCAATGGTAAACTTATAGCAGCCGGGCTTACCCGCATTGAAAGGTCTTCGCTGATATCATAATCAAAAAAGTGAGCATCTACATAAGCCTCAAGAATATTCAGCGTATACCATAATGCTCCGATAATGATCGAAAGGTCCCTGTTCCGGCGGTAGAAATCCATTGCATCCTTGAGTTGTACCTGGTTATACTTGATTACATAAGGATTATCAATAGGAATGGTGTCTCCATTCGCTACGTATAAAAAAGCCTCTTTATATTGCAAATATTCATTATTGTTAATAACGACAAAATACCCGATGGCAGCAAACCCTGCATAAATAATGGGAATTTTCCAGTATTTTTTATTGTAGGCCTGACCGAGTCCGGGCAGCACGGTTGAAAAAACAGCCGCTCGCCCAATTGAATGTTTTGGGGGTACTTTTTTAACTTTCAATGGCATCTCCTGACCTTGAATTCTGAAAGTAATAAGGAGCATTGTTCCAAGAATCAAGCAGGCCAGGACTCTGATTAAATGCGGCATTAGTTTTATTTGTTTTCCTATTAACCGGCAAGTTTATTCTTCCGACGGGTAAACCCATCGGTTCCAATTCTGTTTCAACCGACGGATTTACCCGTCGGTAGCAAAAATTAAGTTATCCCTTGTTCAGCATTCTTAAAATTCGTTCCAAGTCTGTTTCGGAATTGAATTTAATAACGAGAGAGCCTGCTCCTTTATTATTGCTCCTGATGCTAACAGCAGCTCCGACTTTTTCATGAAGGCGGACGCAGGCCATTTGCAGGCTTTCCTGCAAAGGGATTCCCGGATCTTCCTTTTTACGCGGCATTTGGATTTCCCTGGCAAGTTTTTCCGTTTCCCTGACAGAGAGCCCTTTCTCAACGATCTGCAAAAGCGCTTTAAGTTGGTGTTCCGGTTCCGGGATACCGATCAATGCCCTTGCATGTCCCATAGATATCTGATCATGCCGAAGGGCGTATTGCACTTCCGGTGGTAATTTCAGCAACCGGATGTAATTGGAAACGGTAGCCCTGTCCTTCCCGACTTTTTGGCTTACGTCTTCCTGTGTAAGGTCAAGCTCTTCGATTAGCCGCTGGTAACTGATGGCAATTTCAACGGCATTGAGATCCTTTCGGTGAATGTTCTCGATAAGCGCCAGTTCAAGCATCTGTTCATCATTGGCAACGCGGATGTAGCATGGAACTGCTTTGAGACCTGATATTTCGGCTGCTTTAAGCCTTCGTTCACCGGCGATAAGCTGGTAACGGTCATAACCGATCTTTCGCACCGTCAGAGGCTGGATGATGCCTTGTAGCCTGATGGATTGAGCCAGTTCCTCCAGGCTTTCGCTTTCAATATTTGTCCTGGGCTGGAACGGATTAGCCCCGATCTTCGAAATAGCTATTTCTGCGATGGCTCCTGCCACATAATCCCCGGATATATCACGGGAAGTAATATCTGTTTCCGGGCTTTGCAGAATGGCATCCAATCCCCGGCCAAGCGCTTTTTTCTTAGATGTCATTTACAATATCGATTGTTTTGTCAGCTTCGCTCAGGTTTGTAAGTCCGTTCTTCTGAAGGATTTCCCTGGCAAGATTCAGGTAATTAACCGCCCCAATACTGGTTGCGTCATGCATGATCACTGTTTCACCGAAGCTTGGTGCTTCACTCAGCCTCGTATTGCGGTGGATGATGGTGTCGAAAACCATTTGCTGAAAATGCGACTTAACCTCTTCCACTACCTGTTTCGATAAGCGAAGACGAATGTCGAACATGGTCAGCAGGATTCCCTCGATGTCGAGATCAGGATTCAGCCTTGTTTGAACGATCTTTATCGTGTTGAGTAGTTTACCTAACCCTTCCAGAGCAAAGTATTCGCATTGAACGGGAATAATAACTGAATCAGCTGAAGTTAAAGCATTAATGGTAACCAAACCCAGTGAAGGCGAGCAATCGATCAGGATAAAATCGTATTTATTCTTTATTTTCTGAATGACCCGGCGCATCATTTTTTCACGGCTCGGTAAGTTGATCATTTCAATTTCGGCTCCGACCAGGTCTATATGAGCAGGTAATAAGTCCAGATTTGGGGTTTGCGTATTCAGGATGATATTGTTTGGATCCAGATCATCGATGATGCATTCATAGACACTGGTTTTGATGTTCTTTGGATCAAATCCGACACCTGAAGTAGAATTTGCCTGGGGATCAGCATCTATGAGCAAGGTTTTGTATTCAAGAATAGCAAGACTCGCACCCAGGTTGATGGCAGTGGTGGTTTTTCCAACTCCTCCTTTTTGATTGGCTATCGCAATGACCTTGCCCATTATTTACATTTTTTCTTCAAACGGGTCAAAAATACAATTTAAATCAGCAAAGGTCTGCCGGGAATTATTATAATTTATCAACTAATGAAATGAATTGCCGGAGTAAGATGAGCATGATTAGCTCCGCTAAACATCTTCATGTATCACCAGGAAACATCAGCAATACTCTTAATGATCCGAGTCCTTGCCAGTATCCCCGAGATCATCAAAATCCAGGTCGGTGTGAGTGTCAATACCATTAACTGGTTCTTCCTCTTCACCTTCAGGTTTTTCACCTGTGTCTACGAAATGCATCACCTCGTTAAGGCCGGCCAGAAATTTATCAAAATCTTCCCGGTAAAGGAAAATTTTGTGCTTTTCATAAAAAAACTTGCCTTGTTCGTTGTCAAAGCGCCTTTTACTTTCAGTGATCGTAAGGTAATTTTCACCGGACCGGGTAGCTTTGACATCAAAAAAATAGGTTCTTTTTCCTGCCCGGATAACCCTTGAAAACACTTCTTCTTTCCTTATCTCTTTATTTTCAAACTCTTCCATCATCTGTTCCGATTTATATTCCTTCAACTTCGTCACAAAAATAAAAATATTTATTTACAAAGCGTATTCCTGCTTTTTTTAGGCTGTATGGGTTTAATATTTTTAATAGACAGGAAAAATGATGGAAAGGTTGCATGAACGTGCCAAAAGCAGATAAAATTAAAATTACTTGGCAACTTAAGGAATAGTTTTACCTTTGCTCAGGCAGATATTTTAAGTTCATTTGGAATCATGCTGAGCAGAAGGCATCTCAGGGTCAAAGTTTTACAAGCTTTGTACGCGTTTTTTCAGTCAGATGGCGATGATATTGCCGTTGGCGAAAAACAATTGATTATCAGCGCTGATAAGCTTTATGAACTTTATATCTACCAGCTTTCTTTCCTTATCAAGCTGGTAGATTTTACCCACAACCGTATAGAAGAAGCAAAAAAGAAGTTTTATCCTTCGGATGAAGATCTGAATCCGAATACCCGTCTGGTCGAAAACCGGTTTATATTGCAGATGGAGGCGAATAAGGATTTCCTCCGCTGGCGTAATAAATTGAAAATTAACTGGAAAGATGAAGAAAACCTTTTCCATAAACTCCTCCAGGAGTTGAAATGCGGTCAGGATTATGTTGAATTCGTTAACCAGAATGCGACAGGTTATGGAGAGGATAAAGAACTGATTGCCCTGATAGTCATGAATTATTTACCTGAATTTGAGTTCCTTAGAAATTATTATGAAGACCAAAGCATATACTGGTCGGATGAGGATTACGATATTTCTTTGATCATGCTGATTAAAACGATCAAGCTATTTAAGGAATCCTGGGGGCCTGAACATCATCTTCCACCTCTTTTTAAAGATGACGATGAGGATGATGAGGTGGATGAAGACCGTCAATATATGCTTAAGTTATTCAGATATTGCATTTTACGTAGTGAGGAAAATGGAAAGCTGATAGAAGAACAAGCTGAGAACTGGGATTTGGAACGAATCGCCATAATGGATATCATCATCATGAAAATGGCTTTGACCGAATTGATGATTTTTCCTTCCATTCCTGTGAAAGTGACAATCAATGAATACATAGAGATTTCCAAATCATACAGCTCAATTAAAAGCAAGTTGTTCATCAATGGAATTCTGGATAAATTGGTTGTAAAACTGAAGGAAGATGGCAGGATCAGGAAGACTGGGAGAGGACTTATGGAGTAAGACTGAATGTATATATTAATTATAAACGTTACCACAGTCCTCGGGATGCGCTAACCGGAATAAATAAAAAAAAGCAGCCAACATTACTGCTGGCTGCCTACTATCGACTGACGACTTTTTCTGTCGGGGTACTCAGATTCGAACTGAGGACCCCCTGCTCCCAAAGCAGGTGCGCTAACCGGACTGCGCTATACCCCGTAACTAAAAGAACACCT
>Ga0247841_10012207_pt1 | contig 11254 bp, 5 predicted proteins | sample LaCruzMarch2015__2_FD_192410 | JGI IMG/M metagenome (GOLD analysis project Ga0247841, IMG submission 192410) | Freshwater microbial communities from meromictic Lake La Cruz, Castile-La Mancha, Spain - LaCruzMarch2015_18m | ecosystem: Environmental > Aquatic > Freshwater > Lake | place: Spain...
CTAAGCTTAATGGCTTTCTCTAATAAGATATTACTTATGTCATTTATATAAAGATTGGGCAACTCTAATAGAATATATCTAGAACCAGCTTCCCAAACCAACCTGTTTATCTTTTTCCTTTCCAAAAACATCCTCAATCATTCTCTTGGTCAATTCCAATGACTGTTTTAAATAAGTGCTTAAATGATATTTCTTTGCCAGACTAATACTTGGCTCAAGATATTTTACAATAGAACCTTCTGAAATTGTAAAGATTATCTTTCCTCCGCATTTAGTACATTTTCCTATCAGGGGAGGCCTGCGGAATTTTTCATTGCAGCCAGAGCACCTGAATTGCTGCATTGAGAATTTTCTTAAATTACCTTTAACATCCCTGAGCAAATGTTTTTCTATAACTAAACGAGCTACATCATTTTCATCAACTGCCCTTATTTTTTCTGCCAAATCCATTTGCCCAGATAGTTTTTCCTGCATTGTTACAAGAGTTTTATATGCAGAGCACAAAATTCCTGAATTAATATTGGAAATTTTATGTGTATAACCAAAACCTTCATATTGTTTTTCTGTTCCTAAAACATGGTCAAGTTGCTGTATATGGACTTCTGAAGGATTTTTGAATTGTAAAGCTGCTTCATACAAATCAAGAGGATATTTCCATACTCTGTCCAAGCCATGAACTTCATCATCAACTTCGCTTGGAATCAGCAAAGAAGTCAAAACTAACGGGGCATCCATTGTTCTGCTTCCTCTTTTATCAGGCAAAAATGACCTTGAAAAATTAAGGACTGCATCCATTAATAAAATGCAGCATGCTTCATCGCCATCGCAGTTCCTTCTCATTGCTGCATGAAACATTGGATGGCAAAGCATTCCCTGATTTTTTGAAAAGCCTATAATCCTTCCTACTGTTCCTGCAGAAGTATGTGGTGCCAATCCAATTACCAAATGCCCTAAAATATCCTGTTTTGTCTGCAAATTATAATAAGGGGGCAACTCATACAATTTTACCAAAAGTTCATCAACATAATTTGCTATCCTGAATAAAACTGCATCCGCGGGCTCGTCCGGAGAATCTGGAGAAGCAGGCAAAATAATATCCTGGGGGAATAATTCAACAACCTGTTCTTCATTTTCTAAAGGTTTTCCGTCAATATCAAAAAGATAACCAAGTTGTTTTAATTTCTCAACATCTGTTTTTATTTCCTTGGCTTTAAAATGAGTAATAGGCAATTCAGTCATATCATATCTTGTTGTTCCATCTTTATTTACATAAACAGAATGTTTTGCTCTCAATATCCCCTTTATCAAATGTTCTGGTGTGTGGCTTTTGTTGGATGTTCCTTTTACGCCCTTTATCAAATCAGGCATGGTTTTTGTGTTTAATTTTTTCATCAGAGAATCAAATATATGATTTATATCTATCTCTGTTGTTTTGTGCATTATTGGCTCATGCTCGCATTTTTTATCAATCATTCCGCAAATGTTGCAGAAATACATTCTCTGAGTTTTTTTTCCGCAGATTTCACAGACACTAAATATTGTGTCTTTATTGCAGGAAGTGCATTTAAACATCGGGAAATCCGCTGTTATTTTTCCTTTTTCAAGTGTTGCCTGAAAGCACCTTAGTCTTCCTCCTTCAGCACCCACAGGAAACAAAATATGCGGGCTTCCTGTTAGTTTTCTCATTTTTGCTTTTTCGGGCCTCCCCATTCTTGCTCCAATAAATGTTCCTAATTTGTCTTTTATTTTAATCCCGGAAAATTCATTTATAATGTTAAGAACAATTTCAAACTCTTTTGGCTCTTTTTTATCGCTGTTTTCTTCCAGCAAAAGAACCCTTGCCAATGTTTCAGCAGCATCTTTCTCAACAATTACAAATTCTTCATTAAAGAAAATATGCGGCACTCCAAGCAATTCCAGGCTTCTTTTTGGGTTTTCTTCATATGGAAGAATAAGTTTAGAAATCTTGTCCTCTTCTTTTTTTATTGTTGCTTTTTTCATCCAGGCATATAACTCAAAAAACTGCTGCGCTGTTATTGAATTCCAATAGAATGTAAAATAGGGATGCAACGGAAGGTTTAATTTTTCTGAAATATTAAATGCAGCTCTCGCAGAGATTTTTGTTTTTATAGGCTCTTTCATCAGCAAATCAAGATGCTCTTCTTTTATCTGTATTAATTCAGAAAGTTTTGCTAAATCAAGGGTTCCGAATAAATCAACTGTTGCTTTTTCCAGTTCCTGTATCCACCATTCTTCACAGTAGCCTGCCGGAACTAATTTATGATTGTTCTCAGAAAAGTCGCCATAGTTAATAAGTAAATCTCCCATATAGATTATTTCTTTTATTTCATTAACATACTGTCTTGCTTCCTGTTCTGATTCCAATTTAACAACATTTCCGTTGGTTAATTTTATAATTGGTCCATCAATATAATCACAAGGCGTAATGACTGTCGCTTTTCCCGGTCTTTCAACTTTTAGTTGTGTTCCTATTGCAATATATTTATTCAGAATAATCATTGTTGCAGGATGGATTGCATCAGCAGAAAATCCGGACATCCTTGTTCTTCCGTATCTTAATCTGAACCCCCCGTTTCTCAGTGGGTGCGTCAGTATCGGTCTTCCTGCAACTAAATCTTTTATATAAGTATAATTAGGAGTTAATTTGTATTCTTTTGATTCCTCTACTTTTCCTCTTGCCTTTATTTTTTTCTGCAATTCGAGGAAATCTTTCATAAATTCCCAGTTCAAATCAAATTCTTTACCCCACTTTCCAAGACTCTTATATAATTTCGGAGCTTTCTGCGCTGTTTCTGAAACAACAAGGCAAAAACCTCCTCTTATTCTGTTTGTTTCTATTCTTGGCTGATCTTTGTAATTGGAAACCTCAAATTTTTCTGTCGGGTCTCCGTTAATTTCTATAGGTATATTTTTTAACAAAAATTCAATCTCTTGCGCAGAAGGCAGATACTGCAAATTGGTAACCCTTTCATGATAATCAAGAACTTCTGTCTGCGCTCTTTTAATCTCCAAATCCTGAGGGTCAAATTTTTCATAACCCATTTTGATTCTTATATAATCTGCTATTACAACAGTCAAAGCTGCTGCTGTTCCTCCTGCTGCCCTTATCGGGCCTGCAAAAAAGCAAGAAAGATATTTTTTATTATTCGCTGTATTTTTAATTTTCAATTCTATAAATCCTTCCAACGGTGCAGCTATTACTCCCAGAGTTATATATGCCAACCCGGTTCTGATTCCGACTTCCATTGCCTCTTTTTCATCCTTGAATTTGCAGAATTTCTGCTTCGCCACTTCTTCTGCAATTTTTAGACAAACTCTCCAGTCCAAAACGCCATATTCCTTTTCTAATTTCTGTATTCTTTGCGCTACACCTGAATGCAATATCTGCGGGGCTGCTGCAGAAATCAAACCTTCAACTCTCTCTGAAATTCCTTTTGCCAGAGGTATGTCTATTTTTTCTTCGGGATCAAATCCTTTTTTTCTTGCATCAGTTCCTACTTTGTAAAGTAAGTCAATGTCCCTTTCTATTTCATTAAAATACTTTTTTATTTTTTCACTTGTTTCCATTTTAAGCAGTATTAATTAGTTTCCTTTTCCTGTCCAAATTTCAGTATTTTTATTTCTCTGGTCTGCAAATTTGTAAGCACTGCTCTTGCCGGCTGTGGAATCAAACCAACTTTCTCCTGGTATGCTGTCTGTGCCAGCCAGGAAGAGCAATTCAGCAAAGATACATTCTTATAAGATGAAACAGAAGACCTGTGAATATGCCCTGTAATAAAAAAATCAGGGACTTTTTCTATAACTAAAGTGTCTTTTTTATCAGGAATGTACAGTGTGGAAGTATGTGTCGGAGCCAAATGCCTTTTCTGCAGCAAAAATTTCATGATTAAATCGGGTCTTTTTTGGCCCCCCGCAGTTCTTATTGATTCTACTGCATCAGCATAATAAATGAATGAAGATCCATGATACAACAAAACATCAAACCCAGGAAAAAAATCTGAGGAAAGAATATTAACCATACCTGGATTTGAAACAAGTGTAACATTCTCCAGCTTATAGACAGGCTCTGCAAGATCTTTGTACAATATTGGCTGAGGCTCTGCTATTCTCATTGCATCGTGGTTTCCTGGGCAGACAATTATGTTGATGTGTGAAGGGATTAATTTTAGATATTTTACAAATTCATTATATTGCTCATAGATGTCTTTTATATCCAAATCATCTTCCTGGTTTGGATAAATACCAACACCATCAACAACATCCCCTGAAATAAACAGGTATTTGACTTTGCTTGAAAGTTCTTTCTGTTTTTCATCACCTAACTCTCCCCGTATCCAATGGATAAATCTGTGAAATTCATTCTTCAAAAAATATTTTGAGCCAAAATGTGTATCTCCTATAAAAACCGCATAAACTTCCTCTGGTGCTTTTTTCAGTTCTTTATTGGGTACATCTGGAAAAATAATCTTATTTGCAAACAGAATGTTATTTCCAACAGAACCTGAAACAGCAAGAACTTCATCCTCTACAATATCAGGAGCTAATTTAAACAAATCCGGCTTATTTTTGTTAATCATAACACTTATTGTTCCTGTTGTATCTTCAAGGGTCATTATAAAATTGTTGTTTTTTGTAATGCTCTTCTCGCTGACCATGCCTATTATTGATGCAGTTTCTTTTTTTTCCTTTGATTTTAGTCTAGAAATTGAAGTCAGCCCCTCAAGTTCAGGCCTGTAAGAAAGTATCTGCTCAAGTAGTTTATATCTTGATGTAAAATGCTGGACAAAGTCCTGAACAGTCCTTTTTGTAGATTCGTTGCTGTAGGAAAAGATAACCTTTACCTCTTCTTTTTTTTGCTGAGGAAGCATTTCAGGGGTCTTTGCTTTTTGTTCATCAGAGGTAGCCAAAAGTTCAAGTATATTTTCTCCTATTTGATTTGGACCTGCCTCTGAAAAAGTTTCACCAGAGTTTTCTTTGATATCTATAACCCCTTCAAGCAAAGATTTATCAATAAACAATAAACCCAGAGTTTTTGCTTTTTCAATCATTAAAAGAAGCTGCTTGCTGCTTATTTTCTTATTTTTTATATCTTCTATTATGTTCGGAGAAACCAAAATATTATTGTCAAATAAGTCTCCTAAAACCTTGGTAGAAATTTGTTCTGTCATTTTTCTTTATGAGCACTTTACTTAATGTATTTTATTCCACACCCAACTCCATTTGATTTAAAATAGTACGAACCTGCAAATTATAGGGAAAGGTCTTTAATCAAAATTTCATTTATTTTTGGCTCCAGTGATGAAGGAACAGACATTGCTATTTCTCTTGTTCTTCCGTATCTTCCCTTGCTGATTAATCTAGCATTTATTATACCCAGCATATCAAACTCTGCCAAGATGTCGCTTATCCTTCTTTGAGTTAGGGGCCTTAGGTCTGCTTTTTCGCAGATTGTCCTGTATAATTCATAAATCTCCCCCGTAAAAATAACATCTTTTCTTCCGGAATATATTTTTAAAATAGAATACAAAACAGCTTGGTATTGTTTTGGCTGAGATTCAACAAGCTCAAGAACCCTGTCTTTTTCAATCTTTTCCTCTGCCTCATCAATGTGCTCAAGCTTTATTTTATCAGAGTTGGTTCTTTCTGCTATTTCTCCTGAGACCCTCAACAATTCCAGTGCTCTTCTTGCATCTCCGTGCTCGTGCGCTGCATACGCTGCACATTTTTCAATAACCCCTTCCTGCAAAACAGACTCTTTAAAAGCAACTTCTGCCCTGTCTCTTAAAATCTGCTGTATTTGTATTGCATTGTATGTCGGAAATAATATTTGTTCTTCACTTAAAGAGGATTTTATTCTCGGCTCAAGTGAACTAATAAAAACAACGTTGTTGCTAATGCCAACTATAGAAAGCTGTGAATTCTTTAGTTCTGGGTTTATTCTTGTAAGATTATATAAAACTTCATCACCTGTTTTTTTAACAAGATAATCAATTTCATCTAAAACTATAAGCAGATTAAATTTATTCTCGTCGAGAAGCTTGTAAAATATATTATAAACTTCATCTGTAGGCAATCCTGTAGGGGGGACTTCTCTCCCAAGATCTCTTATAAATTGGGCTATTAGCCTGTATTCTGTGTCTGCCACTTTTTTAATTTTGCAGTTTACATATATTGCTCTCAAAGGAACTTCTCGCTCAGTTGCAAGAGTCATTAATTGGTGTATAACATATTTCATTGAAACTGTTTTTCCTGTTCCTGTTGTTCCGTAAATAAACAAATTTGAAGGCTTTTCATTTCTCAAACAAGGAGCTAAGACCTCTGCTATTTTCTTAATTTCTTTGTCTCTGTGGGATATTGTTTCTGGTGTATATGACTCCTGCAGTGCTTTTTTATTCAAAAACAAACTGTCCTTATCGAGGAATTTTTCGAAAAATCCTTTCAGCCCTTTTTGGTCTTTTTGTTGTATCATAGAAAAGTTCCAAAAGAAACAGAGGTTTAAATAGTTTTTTGTTTTTTAATATATATAACAGAAAGCTATCCCTGACACCTTGATTTCCTTTGAAAGGAGAAAATCAATAAAAACTTTAACTCATTTCTGAAAAATTAAGCTCTTTTCAATATTTTCATTCCTATTTTTCTGCTATTTTTTGTTATATTTGCATCTTTTTCTATGTTTTTTTATTTTTTTCTTTGTTTTTTATTTTCTTTTCTCGACTTATTTATTATTTATTATTTATTTTCTATATAGAAAATAATAATATAGTATAGTAATTGGAATATATAACAATATAATAGTAATAATAAAACATATATTTTGTAATAGTTACAAAATAATGTATATTATATATAATACATATTAACCAAAATTTTTCAAAAAGTAACTTAAGCATTCAACAAAGCAAATGCTCTTTCTATAAGAAATCAAGGGGTAACTCATAAATGAAGAAATAAAAACTTAATAGTTTAATAGACATTTCAGGTCATTTAAATCATTCATCACTAAAGAATAATAACAAAACAGAAAGCTTTAAATATAAGTTAATAATATTTTCATAAATCCAGGAAAAGAGAGGTATATTTTAAATTAGGCTAATTCAGCTAATAATTCGCTAGAATATATATTTGAATATAAAAATATAATTAAATTTAAGGGGGAACTCAAAATGCTTGTGCAAAAAGACCTGATAAACAAATTAAAACATTTCGGATTAAACAGTTATGAAAGCAAGATATGGACTGCGTTGCTTTCCAGGGGAGTATCAACAGCAGGAGAATTAAGCGATATAGCAAACGTACCAAGATCAAGAAGCTATGATGTTCTGGAATCTTTAGAGAAAAAAGGATTTATTGTTATGAAACTTGGAAAACCTATAAAGTATATTGCAGTCGACCCAAATGAAGTTGTGGAAAGAGTGAAGAAAAATTTTAGAAATGAAGCAGACGAATCCATTAAAAATTTGGAAACATTAAAGAAATCAGAAGTAATACAGGAATTGAATACATTACATACACAAGGAATAGAGCTAGTCGAGCCAACAGAGTTAAGCGGAAGTTTAAGAGGAAGACACAATCTTTATAATCATATTGAATTGACAATAAGGGGTGCTGAAAAGACAGTTACAATAATGACAACCTCCTCAGGTTTCTTAAGAAAACTCGAAGGTTTGAAACCTGTATTCGAGCAGTTAAAGAAAAGAGGAGTAAAAATCAGAATTGCAGCTCCAATGAATACAGAAACAAAAAAAGCAGCCAAAGAATTTGGCAATATAGTTGAAGTAAAACACACAGCGACAAAGGCAAGATTTATTATTGTCGACGGAAAAGAATTAATATTTATGGTTCTTGATGACTCAGAAGTGCATCCGACTTATGATGTAGGTATTTGGGTTAATACGCCTTTCTTTGCATCAGCTTTAGAAGGTTTATTTGAGCTGGCATGGAGAGAAATGAAAGCGATTAAAGAGATTTAAATCAGTTAATTTTATTTTATATTTTTTATTTGCCAACTTTTTTGTTTTCTAATATTTTTTAATAGTAATTCAAAAGATTTTTATAAAGTTAAAATTTTATTGTACAATTAAAGACAAGTAATAAATGCAATTAATGAAAGTATAAAATGGACACAGAAAAGACAATAAAAACATTACATCCTCTTGAGAGGAAAGTTTTGCCTGTTCTTGATAAATATACATCTCTCGATGAAATAACAAAACAGACTAAATTGCAGGAAGTAGAAGTGATGAGGGCACTGCAATGGCTGCAAAACAAAGAAATTCTGAGAATAAAAGAAGAACTGAAAGAAGTTGTACTCCTGGACAAAAACGGAAGAACTTATCTGAGGAAAGGCCTGCCTGAAAGAATATTTCTGAATTCAGTAAAGGAAAAACCTTTGACCCTGCAGGAAATAGAGAATAAAACAGAATTAGATAAATTTGAAATCAATGTTGCTCTCGGAGTTTTAAGAGGGAAACTTGCTGTCGAAATTCATAAGGATAAAGATGAAATAAAAGTTTCCATAACCGAACAGGGAAAAAAATTACTGGAAAAAACTTCTTTAGAAGAGGACTTTCTGAAAAAGAATTTTCCAATAGAACTTAAGAGCTTAAAAGATGAAGAAAGGTTCGCCCTTGATAATTTAAAGAAGAGAAAAGAGATAATAAAAATCGAATTATTAAAACTAAAATCTGTTGAATTAACTGATTCCGGAAAAGAAATTCTGAAAAAAGGACTTGCAAAAAAAGATTATGTTGATACACTAACTCCTGAGATAGTCAAATCCGGTTCATGGAAAAAGAAAGAGTTCAGGGCTTATGACCTTAATGCAGAAGTTCCCAAAATATATTTTGGAAGAAGACATTTTGTTAATCAGGCAGTAAGATATGCCAGAAAAATTTGGCTTGATATGGGATTTAAGGAAATGGAAGGCCCAATTCTTAATACAGCTTTTTGGAATTTTGACGCTTTATTTGTACCGCAGGACCATCCTGCAAGAGAGATGCAGGACACTTTTTTTATAGACGAGCCGACACACGGAAAACTTCCTGATAAAGAGCTGGTAAAACATGTAAAGGAAACCCATGAAAATGGATGGACTACAAAATCAAAAGGATGGCAGTATCAATGGAGTGAAAATACAGCAAAACTGCTTTTGCCAAGAACCCACACCACAGTTCTTTCTTCATTAACTTTATCCAAACTAAAAAAAGAAGATTTGCCTGCAAAATTCTTCGCAATTGGCAGATGCTACAGAAATGAGGCACTGGACTGGTCGCATTTATTTGAATTTAACCAAACAGAAGGAATTGTTGTGGATGAAAATGTAAATCTAAGGCATTTAATGGGATATTTGCGTGAATTTGCCAAAAAAATGGGCTATCCGAAAATAAGATTCAGACCTGCTTACTTCCCTTACACAGAGCCAAGTTTAGAGGGTGATGTTTATGATCCTGTACATGAAAAATGGGTGGAGTTTATTGCAGCAGGCATATTCAGGCCTGAAGTTGTAAAACCTTTGTTCGGAAAAGAAATTCCTGTTTTGGCATGGGGACCGGGTTTAGACAGAATGATATCTTCTATTTATGGTTTAACTGATATAAGGGATTTGTATAAAAATGACATAAAACAATTGAGAGAAATCAAGGAGCTGGTGAAATAAATGCCAACACTAACAGTCAATAGGAAAGAATTTGAAAAATTAATAGATAAAAAACTTCCTCTGGATATTTTGAGGAACAGAATCTCAATGCTTGGCACTGATTTGGAAGATATAAATGATGATGAGATAATTGTTGAGATATTCCCCAACAGGCCGGATATGTTGTCCATGCAGGGATTTGCAAGAGCATTGTCTTCTTTTATCGGGGTTAAAAAAGGCCTGAGAAAATATGAAATAAAAGATTCAAATGAAAAAGTAATTGTTGACGAATCTGTGAAAGATGTAAGACCCTATACTGCCTGTGCTATAATAAAAAACCTGCATTTTAATGATGAAAAAATAAAGGAGATAATCCAATTGCAGGAAAAACTTCATATTACTTACGGAAGAAACAGAAAAAAAGCAGCCATCGGAATTTATCCCTGTGAAAAAATAAAATTTCCAATACGATTTATGGCATTAAAGCCAGAAGAAATAAAATTTCAGCCGTTGGAATTCAGTTCTGTCCTGGACGGAAATGAGATTCTGGAAAAACATCCTGCAGGAAAAGAATATGGCTATCTTTTAAAGGATCTTGAGAAATATCCTATTTTTGTTGACGCAAACAACCATATTTTGAGTATGCCTCCTGTTATTAATTCGCATATGACTGGCAGAGTTACAGAGGAAACACGGGATGTTTTCATCGAATGCTCGGGATTTGATTTCAATATTCTGAAAAAATGCCTTAATATGATTGTTACAGCTTTATCTGATATGGGGGGAGAAATATTTTCAATGGAGTTGGATTACAAATATAAAACATCGGATAAAAAGGTTATAACCCCAAATCTCGCGCCTGAAGAAATGGAGATTGATTTGAATTATGTAAATAAAATGCTTGGTTTAAAATTAACAGAAAAACAGGTTCAGGAGTGTTTGGAAAAAATGGGCTTTGATTATGAAATTAAAACTAACACAGTTTCTATTCCTGCATACAGGGCAGACATTTTGCATCAGATTGATATTGTTGAAGACATAGCAATAGCTTATGGTTATGAGAATTTTGAAGAAGTAATTCCTGATGTTGCAACAATAGCGCAAGAGGCAGGGATTGAAAAACTAAAATCAAAAATAATAGAGCTATTGATTGGTTTTGGATTTTTGGAAACAAACACATATAATCTTGTCAATAAAGATATACAGACAAAGATGATGGAATATGAAACCGAGGTCATAGCCTTAAAAAATTCGGTTTCGACAGAATATAATTCTTTAAGGGCATGGATGATTCCTTCTTTGATGCAGGTTTTGAAAGATAATAAGCATTATGAATATCCGCAAAATATATTTGAAATAGGAGCAGTATTCAAGAAAAATGAAGAGTTTGAAACAAACATAGAAGAAACTCAGAGACTGGCTGTTTTATTGTGCTCTAAAGATGTGGATTTTACCCGAATAAAGCAGGTAATGGACGCTTTAATGAATGCTTTTGAGTTAAAGTATCATGTTGAAGACGTTGTGCATAACTCTTTCATTCCGGGAAGGGTTGCAAGAATCTCTATAAATAATAAAAAAATAGCCTATATTGGAGAAATA
>Ga0247841_10012208_pt1 | contig 11254 bp, 10 predicted proteins | sample LaCruzMarch2015__2_FD_192410 | JGI IMG/M metagenome (GOLD analysis project Ga0247841, IMG submission 192410) | Freshwater microbial communities from meromictic Lake La Cruz, Castile-La Mancha, Spain - LaCruzMarch2015_18m | ecosystem: Environmental > Aquatic > Freshwater > Lake | place: Spain...
CAATTCATCATCACGGGCAGCATCGGCATCATCAGGCCCGGGCATGCGCATATGCTCCCTTTCGTAATCTGCAACCTCGTCAGGCTCCGAGGGCACGGGCGCCTTCCTTTCCTGAAGCGGCTTTGGAAGCGAGCCTGCTTCTGCATCAAGCGCAGCCTGCTCCCTCTCCTGCGCGGAGACGAATTTGTGGAGGTCGTTTTCCATCTGCTGCTCTGGCGTGAGGCGGCGCGGGCTTGCCACCTCATCTTGCTGGCTGGAGGAAATTGCATCCACATTGAGCTGGCGCTCGATTTTCTGCGCCTCGAAAAGCAGGAAGCTGTAGGTGTATTCATCGAACTCGCGGGGGAAGATTCCGAAGTTCTCGTCAAGCACAAGCTTGCCGTCTATTTGGCGGGGCGGGATGGAAAGCGGCTTTTTCTCCACATCGCGGGCAGATGCGCAAAGCTCGGAAAATGACGGGAATATGTCTGTTTTTGCGCCCATTTTATCAGCCAGTGACGGAAATGCCTTGCCTTGAGGCTTGCCGCGCCTTTTTGCGAATGCGCCGCGCAGGCTTGGAAAACGGGCTTACTCCGGCCCGTTCCAGTCCGCGTTCTTTGCAGCCAGCGAGACCACCGCGTCGGGGTTCATGTAGTATTGCGACACCAGCGCCCCCACGGTGTTCACGCTCTTGTAGCCTTTCTTCACCATCCAGGAGAAAACCTTCGCCTTGTCGGATACGTCCTGGTCTATCTCGCGCTGGGTGAGCCCGGCGTAGAGTGAAAGCGTGGCTGAGAGCGAGACCATCTTGCCGACCTCGGCAATCTTGTCGCTCTTCACGTCCCAGCGGTAAAGCGAGTTGATGTCCCCGCCTTTCTGCACCTCTGCGAATTCGAGCGTCCTGCGGATGTTCAGGCGCCTGTGGCGGAACTGCACTACCACGCCCGCAAGCGCGGAGAGCGACTCCCTCGGCATGGAGATGGGGGGAGTGGTAAGCCTTGTCACGGCCTCTGCCGCGTTGTCCGCGTGCAGCGTCGCATAGACCGAGTGGCCCGTATGCATTGCCTCGAAAAGTATCTCTGCCTCGCGCTGCTTCCTCACCTCTCCGACGATTATCCTGTCAGGGCGCTGACGGAGGGAATTCACCAGCAGGTTGAGCATGGTTATCTCGCCCTTGCCCTCGGCATTGGGCTCGCGCGTCACCATGGGCACCCATTGCAGGAAGGAAGGGAGGGTAAGCTCGCGCGTATCCTCAATCGATATTATGCGCTGGTTTGCCGGGATAAGGCAGGAAATTGCATTGAGGAACGATGTTTTTCCAGAGCCTGTGCCTCCTGCAACCAGCAGTGACAGCTCGTTTTGCATGCAGAGCCAGATAAGGCCTGCCACCTGCGGCGAGATGCAGTTGAGCTCGATCAGGTACGGGATTGTCCATGGGTTTCTCGAGAATTTCCTGATGGTAATCGTGTTTCCGAACGAGGAGACCGGGAACATGGTGGCGTTCACACGGTCGCCTGACGACAAATGGGCGTCCATCACGGGGTTGAGCGTGTTTATCTGCTTGCCGATCCTCCGCCCTATCATTGCAGATATGTCGTAGATGGATTCCTCGTTCTTGATGTGCACGTTGGTCTTGCACCAGCCGTATTTCTTGTGGTACACCCACACGGGCTCGGCTGAGGAATTTATCGCAACCTCTTCAAGCGCGTTGTCGTGCATAAGGGGCTCCAAGTCGCCCAACCCCAGGCTGTTTTGCAATAAGTAGGCTGTGAGCACCTTCTTGTCAGCCTCCGAGAGCGTGGGGAAGTGCTTGGAGAGCAGGAAATTCGCGCGCGATTCGAACTTGACCCTCACCTCGTCGCGCTTTTTCGGGTCGATGATGTCGGTGATGTCAAGCTTCACCGTGGTGATGAGCTCGCCTTTCAGGGTGTTCAGAACAAGGCGCGTGCCCTCGGAAAGCTCGCGCACGTTCACTTCGTACTGGGGCACATACTCGCCTTCCTTGGTGAATATCTTTGCAAGCACCTGTATGCCCTCGTTGTCATACACGTAGGAGTCGAGAACGCCTTCCTTTTCAGGCATGCGCTTTTTCTGATCAGCCATGAAAACACCCGCCGCGCCCATGCGCGCTTCTAATACGGGGCATTATTCGGCGGGATTGTTTAAAAGCGTTGGTGACGGGCACGAGAGGAAAACCTCGCAGGCGCGCGCCAAGGCATAAACTGGGCAAAAAGAAAAATGAAAAGAAAGGGTTACTGCTCCTTTTTGGAAAAGTCCAAAAGCGCCTTATCGAAGTCAGCGAGCGCAGTCTTTATTGCCTTGCGCTTCCCGAACAGCCCGGCAGTGGCGAGGGTCTCCTTGGCATGAGTTAGATAGTCCAGGGCCGCCTGGGCTTGGGCATGCTTCAATCGCGCAGCCGCGACTTCGGAGTGGAAGAGATCGACCTTGCGCCTAAGATCTTGCGCTTCTGAGGCAAGTGCATCCTTCTTGACAGCCAGGGAGGTATTCTTCTCCACCAAGAGCTTGTTGACCGCGGATACGTTGGTTTTCCTATTTTCCTTGGCTTCCTTATTCTCAACCGGGCTCACCAGCACGTTGAGGACGCCTGCCTCATCGTGCAGGAATTTCGCTGTTTCATATGCATAAGGATTCATATCATAAGAAGTGCTCACAAGGATTACCATGGTGTTATTGTTTGTTGGAAGGCGCGCGGCGCTGGAGCCGACAGGCCCGCGATTGACATCCTTGTAGTTTGGGTCCAGCGTCCAGGACTCGTAATAGGAGCTGCTCCTGACAACCTGGCCGGCAAGGAGATAGACCGCATCCTTATTTCTTGAGAACTGGAGCAGCGAGAACATGCCGACCTTATCCGCGCCTTCATCCTGGAGGCCAGAGAACATGTTCACAAGAGCCCACTCTATGCTTTTCCTGTGCGCCTCTGGAAGCTCTTTCCTCAAAACCCGCACATCGATGCGGTCAGTTGACTCGCGTTCAATCTCCAGGAAATATTCGCGCCCCTGCGTGTCAACGAATTCCACGGACTTGCCAAGAAGAAGCGCTGACGCATCCGAGACGATTTGCACCTGGTCGGACGCAAGCACGACATTGTTCCCTCTAAGCATCGGAAGGAAATTGAGCGTGCCTTTCTTTATCGTGTAGATGTAGTTGCCATTATACTTTAACAGGTGCCCATCCTTTGAGAACCATTTGCCCGAGTCAAGGTCTACTATGTCGGCAGCGTCGGGAGTGAACTTGAACTCTGTCCAGGGCTCTTTTTTGGTGACCACGTGGACCTCGCGCGGGTTCTTCCTGTCCAGCACGTATTGATTATTTCGTATTTCAAAGCCTGGGCTGCTGACGCTGGAGATGCTATCTGCGCCTTCAGAGACCAGCCGGCTTGAGAATTTGCGATTTTTCTCGTAGTAGGAGAGGGAGAGGTAGCTTTTCACGAGCTTGCAGCCTAGGGAGGCAAGAGTGGGAATGCCCTTCAGGTCGGGGTACACGTATTTTTTGAAGGTTGCCTGCTGCTTCTCAGCCGGGCTGAGGTTATGCCCAGGGTTGCTCTGCGAAATCGTCTGTAAGGCCATTAATATCACCTTGGTGTAAAGTGTGTTAATAAGGGTTTATAAATGTATTTGAAGGCAAAGGGATATTTAGCTAGCGCGCAAAAGCAGGCGTATGGACCTGTTTGCAGTCGGCACACCCGTCATGGACTTGTTTGCGCGCGTGGGCAGCCGCGAGCTTTCCGCGCTAGGGGTTGCCAAGGGCGCGACGAATTTCTTTCCAGCATCCGAGCTTGCGAAAATCGAGCGCAAGCTCTCCAAGAAAATCACTTACTGCTACCCCGGCGACAATGCGCGCAATGTCTGCGAGGGGTTTGCGGCGCTTGGCGGCTTTTGCGGCTTTGCAGGCGCAATAGGCACGGACAAGGCAGGCGCGCAGTTTGCAGCCAACCTCTCTGAGTGCGGCATTGGCAGCTTTTTGCAGGAAAGGAAAGGGGCAACAGGAAAAATACTCGCGCTTGTGACGCCTGACAAGCAGAGGACTTTTTGCGCAGACTTGGGGGTTTCCATAGACTATGACGGAGCAGAAGGCATTGCCGCAAAAAACGCGCGCATGCTCTATGTTTCCTCAATCACGCTTTGCGGCGACCATCCTGCCTCGCGCGCATGCAAGGCGTACATGGAGGCATTTCGGAAGGCAGGCAAGAAAATAGCAATCGCGCTTGAAAGCCCGCCCATGGTGGAAAAGAACAGGGCGCAGCTCCTTTTCCTTGCAAAAAGATATGCCGGCGCGCTTTTCCTCAACGAGGACGAGGCGGTTGCGCTGATGGGAACTGATGCGGAAAAAAAGCTTGCATCGCTCATGCCGAGCGTGCCAGTCTACCTCAAGCGCGGGAAAAATGGCTCCACTCTTTTCCTGCACAGCCGCGCGCATCACCTGCCTGCCATGAAAGCAAAGGTGCTTGACACCACTGGCGCAGGGGATGCCTATTGCGCAGGCACGCTTTACGGCCTTGCGCGCGGCTACACGCCATATTCGTCCGCGAAAATAGGCTGCTATCTTGCGACAAAAGTGGTGTCAAAATTCGGCGCAGGCATACCGCTGAGGCATACGCGGATGGCACTGAACGCCAAAAAAATACGCACTAATTGAATTCCAGCTTTTTCGGGAGGATTATCTTGAACGTTGTGCCCTGCCCGATTTCTGATTCGGCATGGAGTTCTCCATCGACAAAATCCAGGATATGACCGATCAGATTCATGCAGGCTCCGCCGGATTCGACATATTTTCCAAAAAGCGTTGATTGTGAATTGGATGAGAGGAGGTTGTAAAGCATTTTTTTGGGCATTCCAATGCCGTTGTCGGAAACCGAGATGCTTATTTTATTGCTGCCCTCATCGTTGATTACGACTTCGACTTTCGGAGATGAAATTGGAGATATTTTCTTATAAGCCGGCTCGCCGCTTGCATTTGCAAGGCATTCTCCCAGCCTTATTCCTCTGGTTTGACGGTCATGCGCTATCGTAGTGGCTTTCAGGGCATTTGTTATGAGGAACATAGGGAGGATGTGGAGAAGCGGCTCAAAGCCAATGACAGAACTGCCATAGTTGTCCTTGAATGTGACCCCCAAATATTCACGCGGAAGTTCGTTCTGGATTATATCCTGGCGGCGCGCGTAGCTTTCATCTTGTGAAAGACCCAAGGGATAATGATCGTTGTAGCTTTTGAAGATGAATACCTTTTTTTGAACCTCAAATACCTGTGACAGCAGTTGGCCCAGCCGAACTTCCTTCAAGCTGGAATCCATGCTTTCTGAAAGCATACAGAGATAGGAACGGCACACTTGAATTGCCTCATTTGCCCGCTCGCTTATGAAATGCTTGTAATCTCCTAAAGACCCCATTGGCAGCAATGGCTGTGTTCCATGCTCCGCAGCGAGTTCTACGCGGCACCTATAATCAAACATATAAGAAAAAAAAGGGAGCACGGTATGGTCGTTGGAAGCAGTGCGTTCAAGGAATAAACGCAGAATATCATAGAATTTGTCCTTTGAAGAATGCCAGCCATCTATGCACGATGAGCATGCTCCAAGTGCCAATATATATTCATTGCGGATATGGAGGGCTTTTTGATGGGATGCATATACTTGTTGAAAATCAAGGGTTTGGGCCTTGTCAAAGTCGCGCTTGAAAAATATTAGCTGGCTCTCAATTTTCCTAAGCCGGTGATAGACCTCGACGTAGGGAGGCCGACCAGTAGGATAAACCGATACTTTCCCATTCATCTCTACGTGCATGATGAAAATATTTTACATAGTATTTAAAAATAGACCACTTGATTTAGCATGTCAGCCTTTCCGCTTCCTTCTGCGCGCGCTCCACGACTTTTTCCTCGTCAAGCGTGAGCAGCTTCCTCTCGCGCATCACCACTTTCCCGTTTATTATGCTGTCCGTGACATTGCCTGCGTGCGCGGAGTAGACGATGTTTGCTGTGACATCATGCGAGGGAACAAGGTTGGGTGCACGCGCGTCAAGAAGAATGATGTCGGCAAGCTTCCCGATCGCCAGCGCGCCTGCGTTTATGCCAAGCGCGCGCGCTCCGCCTTCTGTTGCAGCGGAAAGCATCTGGTGCGCGGTGCCGGCAGTAGCATCCCAGCGCGCGTTCTTCACTGATAGCGCCATGAACTTCATAGTCTCGAACATGGAGAGCGAGTCGTTGCTTGCGCTTCCGTCCGTGCCGAGGGAAACATTGACACCTAGCTCCTCCATCTCAGGCAGTGGCGAGACTGCCCCGCCTGCAAGCTTTGCGTTTGATACCGGGTTTAGGGAAACCGACGCCTTGCGCAAGGCAAGAAGCCGAACCTCCTCTTTTGTGAGCCATACGCAGTGCGCAGCCACTGTGCGCGACGAGAGAAGCCCGAGCGAATCAAGATAGGGAATCGGGCGGAGCTTGTGCGCAGAGAGGCAATCAAATACTTCCTTGCGCGTTTCTGAAAGATGGATGTGAAGTGGCACGCTGTATTTTTTGCTCATTGCCTCGCTTGCTTCCAAAAGTTCCTTGGAACAGAGGTAGAGCGAGTGCGGAGGGACGGACGTCGTTATTCTTCCATCCGCTTTTCCCTGCCAGTCCTTTATGAACTGCTCGCATATTTTCAATTCGCTTTTCCTTTTGCCAACATCGCCCATGTCCACCGTGGAATAGCCAAGGCAGGCGCGCATGCCGCTTTCCTCCACTGCCGATGCGACCTCGTCCATGTGGAAGTACATGTCATTGAAGCACGTGGTGCCCCCTTTTATCATTTCAATTGCCGCAAGCTCGCTTCCTGCGCGGATTTGCGGAGGAGAAACTTTCACCTCCACTGCGCGGACAGCTGCGAGCCAGTCGTGGAGCGATGCGTCCTCGCCAATGCCGCGGAAAAGCGTCATAGCGGCGTGCGTGTGCGTGTTTACCATGCCTGGAAGCACAATCTTGCCGGTTGCGTCTATCTTTTCGTCTGCGCACGCGGCTATGGAGGGCGCCACTTTGGAGATGGCATTGCCCTCGATGAGAATGTCGGACTTCTTGCCTGAAAGCAGGGTTGCGTTCCTTATGAGCAATGACATATGAAGGGATTTTAATATTGCGATTTAAAACAGTATACATTATGGAGATTGATGAGAAGAACATTGCACTTGCCGCAGCCGTGTTTGCAGTGGCAGGCATATCCCTCCTTTTTTTCCTCTCAGAAACCCCGCGCGAGGCTTCCGTCGCAGAGGCGCTTGTTGCGCCTGCAAACTCCTACCTTGGCATAACTGGCATTGCGCAGAACATCACGGCTGACAAATTCTACCTATGCCAGCACGCGCTTTGCATAAGCATGAAGAAAGGCGAGCTTGTTTCCGCGCAGCTGGTGGCCGAGGGAAGCGATCTGCGAGTGCTTGGAAGGGTGAAGGAGTACAAGGGAAGCAGGTATTTCGAGGCTGAAAGGATAGAAGTGGAAACGAGATGATGCGGGGTGCGAGGTTCCGGGGCTGAAATGATAGAAGTAAGATGAGGCAGGTGAGGAAGTGCGCGCGATTGCGAGGCTGGAAAAATCGAGGTGAAATGAGAGAAAATATTCCGTTATAAGATGATTTCGTGCTTGCTGTAATTGCAATTGCATTCGGTCTTTTGCTTGGCATTTTCTCAGGCCTGCTGCCAGGCATACACTCGAACACCGTGGCATCCGTTCTTGCCACGCTGCCCGTTCCTCCCGAGGCGCTTTCGCTCGCAGTTGTCGCAGTGGTGGGTGCGCACCTTCTTTTCCAGTTCCTGCCGTCGATATTTCTCTCTATACCGGATGATACCGTGGTGGCATCCGTGCTGCCCGGGCACCGCCTCGCGCTTTCCGGCAGAGGGAGAGAGGCGATTTCAGTCTGCGCGTTTTCCACGCTTGCAGCTGCGGGCGCATCCGTGCTTCTTATCCCTGTTTCGCTCGCCATCCTGCCTGTCGCATATGCTATTATTGAGCCGCAGATGGCGCTTGTGCTCATTGCCGCCTCGCTTATCCTGCTCTGGTCTGAGCGGGAATGGAAAAAAATAGCTCTTGCCGCGTTTGTTTTCCTTCTTTCAGGCGCGCTTGGCATTGCCACGCTTCGCGGCGCGATAAACGACCCGCTCTTCCCGGCATTCTCAGGCCTGTTTGCAGCAAGCGGCATCCTCCTTTCCTTCACCTCGCGCACGCGCTTGCCTGCGCAGAAAAGCGAAAGGACCGAGCTTGATTTTTTGCCATACGTCGCGGCAGGCGTGCTGTTCGGCATGCTGTCTGATTTGCTGCCAGGCCTGGCTGCGCCTGCGCAGATTGCAGTGTTTGCGTCCGCAGTATTTGCCACCAACGACGCAAGGAAATTCCTCGCGCTTGTCTCCTCCATTGCCGCCGCGCACGCAGTGTTTGCATTTTCCTCGCTCCTTTCCATTGGCAAGGCGCGCGAGGGCTCGCTTGCAATAATAAATGAAATCAAGCCTATTGGGGCAGGCGACTTGCCCGTTCTTTTGGGCGTGCTTCTGCTCTCCGCAGGGATAAGCGCTTTCCTTCTCATGAGGCTGTCGCGCCATGCCTCCGCGCTTTCCTCATTTGACACGCGCGCGCTGAACCTCGCGGTGCTTGCCTATCTTGTGTGCGCGGTTGCGATAATTTCAGGAGGGGAAGGCATGCTGCTGTTTGCCACTGCCACCGCGGTCGGCTTGCTGCCCCCGTTGCTCGGCATAAGGAGGACGCATGTGATGGGGCTCATCATCGTGCCGTCAATATTGCTTGCGCTGTAGGAGAAAAATAACAGAAAAAGAAAGTTGCGGAATTTACAAAAGCTTTCCGTTCACGACACAGTCGCTCTTGCGACTTATAGCCAACGGCAATTAAAGCAGCTTGCCGTTGACTACCCCATCCTGCCCGACGCGGTTGGTGATTTTCACCTTGCCGATTTCGGTGTCCACAATTGCGCCGCGCGTTAGGATGTTCTGGCGCGCGTAGTGGCGGTTGTCAGGGGTCTCAAGCACTGTCCTTAGCGTGACTTTCTTCATGCCTTCCTTTGTAAGCACGTTGACGAACTTGGCGGTGCGCAGCTTCACTTTCCCGGTGTTCCCGCGCCCGCGCTTCACCAATCGCTGCTCCTTTGTGCTCACCTTGGTTGCGGTGAATGTCCCGCCCACGAAGCGGAGCTTCTTGTCTGACGCCTTGCCGCGCTTGCCGCCAGTGCCTTTGGTAGTCGAGCCGCGTGCGCCGTGATAATTCTCCATTATATGACCTCCGTAAATGCAAAATCTCCTAAAATACGAATTTGCAGGCACTATATTCGGTAATTGTTTTTTAAATGTTCGGTCAGGGAAGCTCCCATGCAGGTTCTTTTGTGCTCGTCTGAAAAGCCGCTTGGCGCCATTGTGGAGGCAGCCGAGGGGCTGATGGTGCCCTGCTTTTTGCTTTCGCCCGAGGCGATGCATGGAAAAACAGGCATGGAGCTTGAGGCCGCATTCTACCTTGCAGCGCGCGCATTCAAGGGGAAAAGCAACATCTCCACAAAACTTTCAAACGAGGCAATGCTATTCCTGGCGCGCGAGATGAATTTTGCCTCAGCGCTTAGGAAAATAGGGGCGACGGACGCGCGCGCATTCGTGCTTGCCTGCGGGAAAAGCGTGCCCCTTGCAAAAGTGAAGCGAAAGCTTTGGTTGTCTTCTGCGAAAAAAATGCATCTTTCGCGCATGGGAAGGAAAAAGGGCGCGTATTTCGAGGGCGAGCGCGCAGTGGAAGAGATGGCTCTTGCAAGGGTGAGGAACTAAAGCCCTAGGTGTTGCGTGACAGGAAAGAGCCATGCTAGAATCTTTTTATTGTCTTCAGGTCTTCGTTGTGCCGTTTAAGAATTTCACCTTGCAAACACTGAGCATGCTCAACACTGCAAAATGGGTGGAACGCGCTCCCTTCGTCAAAAAATTTCCAGACGTCTTCAACCCCATATCGCCCGGTTTCATAGTTGAGCGTCATGCCCCTATAATCGGCAAGTATACTATAGGAGATATAATCAGGCATTATCTTGGCTATCTGGTCCAGCGTCTTTTTTGCCCACTCGAAATCAATTTTCTCATCAGGATGAACACCGAACATCGCATATAATCCAATCTTCATGCCCGCATCTTTAGCTACTTTGCATTTTTGGGCAACGACCTCAGGTGAAATCCTTTTGTGCAATCTCTTCAAGGCGTCCAAGGAAACATTCTCGATTGAGAAAGATGTGTATGTGCAACCGGCTTCAGGCATCCTCCAAATTAAATTATCAGGCAGATTTGAAGTTGCTGTCGTCTGGCAGCCCCATTCCAGGCTCTTTTCAATCTGTTCACGCGTAATGGCATTCATCAGTTCCAGTGTTCTCCCAGGATTTCCTGCAAAATTAAGGTCATTGAAAAAAAGTGCGTTGTAGCCCATGTCGATTATTCGTTTAAGATGCTCAACCACAGTGCCAGTTGCCAAAGGAACATAGTTGTCGCTTGGGCAAAAATTGCAGCTCATGTTGCAGCCGCGACCGGACATATAAGTGAGCATTCTCTTCCCTTTGAAAAGCGCATCGTCAAAACGGTAGCTTTTATCATCCATATTTAGCAGATGATACGCTGGAAAAAGCATCTTCCAATCCATTTCTATTTCTTGTCCGCAGATAATCCGAAGAAGCTCTTGTTCGGCATTTCTTTGCGTGACCACGTGGTCTATCCAGGGGTGGTGCAATTTTGTCAGTTCTCCACGATAAACCTCTTGAGGACCGCCAGAAATGGTGATTATATCCGGATGCTGTTCGTGAAGTTTGAATAGTATCTCTTTGGTCTCGATATTGTTTGGAGTATAACTAGTGATTCCGACGTGAGTTGGCTTGAAATCAATCAATTTCTTTTCAAGAACATTATTGGGGGACACATTAAGGTCAATAAGCTGCACTTCGGCGTGTTTTTCTACAGCCGCGGCAAGATACGCAAGATTTAGCGGAAGCTGACCTGCGTTGAGCCTCTCGAAAAAAGGGTTTATGAGCAGCAGGCGGGCGGAGCCATTGTTTTTCGCGCTGGAGCGCACAGGCGCCTTCAGATTGACAGGTTTCATCGTATTCGTTGTATGTAGAAACCTTTAAAATCGGTTATTATTGGTGTGACCTAGGGCGTTTCCTAATTCGCCGGGGCAACCGAAAGTGTCTTGCTTTTTTTCTTCGTAGAATCAGGTGCGACCAGGAATCTGCCTGAAGCTTCAGACGTCATCTTCCGGTCACGGTTGTGATGTCTA
>Ga0247841_10012210_pt1 | contig 11253 bp, 12 predicted proteins | sample LaCruzMarch2015__2_FD_192410 | JGI IMG/M metagenome (GOLD analysis project Ga0247841, IMG submission 192410) | Freshwater microbial communities from meromictic Lake La Cruz, Castile-La Mancha, Spain - LaCruzMarch2015_18m | ecosystem: Environmental > Aquatic > Freshwater > Lake | place: Spain...
ATTATTAAATCCGGACAAACATCCGCGCGTCAAAAAGAAACATGAACAGCCTGCAACAAACGCTTGAGTATATTCTCAAAGCCATCATCGAAAAACCTGAAGATGTTTCTGTCGAATCGGTTGAATTGGATAATTTCACTACCTTAACCATCAGCGCTCCAAAAGAAAAAATTGGTCAAATCATCGGCAAAGAAGGCAAAATAATTAAATCAATTCGTACCATTCTCGGTATTTCCTATCCTAATGTCAGATTTAATCTAGAAATTAAGGAGTAAACGGACTAGTTCGTCCATAGATTACTCCACTTCTCGTCGCTACCCGTTGCTGTTCACCGCTCAATATACCTCTATTGTTAGCATAACCGGAAAGTAATTGGATCATTTCCGCTTCATTTTTATCTAACTGTAAATCGGCTAAACTCAAATTCTTTACTTCAGGCTTTGTCTCTTCGTTAATATAATAAGCTGAAATTTCTAAATCCATTTCTGCCACATCACCCCTCGCCCTCATCTCCATTTTTTCAATCGACAAAAGCGGCATACTCCTCTCCAATCCCTTCAAAAATTCTAAATATTGCACTTTTGGACCCAACATACTCAGTGAAATCGGTACTCTCTTGTTGCCACTCACTTCTTTGGCCATATCACCATCTTTTAATTTACCCGGAGACAAAGAAAAACCCTGAACCACATAACTATACTTGTCGGCAATTTTTCGAATCACACCAACCATATAGTAAGAATCCTTTTCATACAACATAGAACCATTCAAAAGCGCTTCATTCTTCTTTAATTCATCCATCGGCACACTGTTTACATATTTTATTTTTTCAACAATTTTATCTTTATTTACATTTACCTTACTGATTTCTTTTTTTATACTACTTGTCTCACTAATTTTTGGAAATACTGCCAGATTAAACAACATTAACAAAAAGATAATCAAGACAATTGGCTGAATCAAAAGTTTTATCAACACCGAATCGATTCCGAATATTTTGTCAGGCAATATTATTTCCATTATTCTGTTTTTACCTCCATGCTAAATTTCCAAATTCCCTTATCCAATAAAAGAGATTTTAGGTCCGCCGCCACAAAACCTTTAACTTTTTTGCTCCCGATTTCATTAATTTTTCCTTCCAAAATATCTATATTTTCACCTTTTCCCGTCATGTAATTTATTGTAAAAGAATTTTTTCCAATAATTTTAAAATTTTCAATCTGAATATCACTTGGTAACAAACTATTTATATTTGTGATTGCCTCACCATATTCAAATCGTGATGCCAAAACCTTTCCCACCATTTTTGCCTGGTATTTTAATTTTTGACTAGTAAATAAATCATCCTGTCTTTTGTTGTATTCCACCAAAACACTCTCATAACTCGATTTCGTTTTTTTCAGTATTTGGTTATTCACAATCCACCATACCCAAATCGACACCGAAGCCACTAACCAAATCGATAAGGCACTGACCATCACCACCAACAACTGCGCTTTTAACTTAGTCTTTGCCAACTGAAACTTTGCTTGTGATGGTAATAAACTTACACTCATTTTTAATCAGCTAAGCCCCTCAAAGCCAAACCAACTGCATAACTAAAACGACAACCTTCGGTACTTAAATTTATTGGTACATTTATTTTTGTCGTATCAATATTCAAAAACGGCTGTACCACCTGTACTTCAACTCCCAAAACCTTTGTCAATTCTTCCGCTAATCCAGGCATATTTGCCCCACCACCAGACAAAACCAAAAGCTCTATTGCCTTGCCTTGCTCTTCCAAAAACAAAGACATCGTCTTCCTAATTTCTTCGGCCATATTCATAAATATCGGCATCACCGCATTTCTAATTTTTCCCTCTAACTGCGCTTCTTCCATACCATAGGCTTTTTTATATTCCTCAGCGCTTGGCATATCTAATCCCAAATTTATCGAAATTGCCCGAGTTATTGATTCACCACCAATTGGCATTGATCTTGTAAAACAGATATTTCCATTATAAATACCGATAATATCTGAATACTTTTCACCATAGTCAACTGCCACTATCGAACTAACACCCGATGTAATCGATGATTTTATCACTCTCCTCATCGCAATTGCCGGTGACTCTAAGGCTACTAATTCCAAGCCAACACTACGAAATAGATTAACAAATGCTTTAATCAAATCATTTTTTGCTGCCACCACAAATATTTTTAGCCTACCATTATCATCCTTTTCTACAATCTCATAATCAATCGTCACCTGATCCAATGGATAGGGAACAAAAGTCTCGGCTTCAAACTTAAGCGCATCCATAATTTCATTATCTTTTAGGGGCGGTAAATTAATCAATCTAGAAACAACCTCGTCTTCCGGAATACACGCTACCGCTTGTCTCGATCGAATTTTTAAATCACTCAATAATTTTTTTATCGCTGCTGCCATTTCCTTCATTCCACTCACCTTGTTTTGACCTCTTACCCAATCAGCCCTCGGACCCTTGGTTTCTCCCAAGGCATCCAAAACAAAAGTATTTCCTGACTTCGACAGGGAGACAGCCTTGATCATCCCCACCCCTAAATCTAATCCTACAATATTACTCATAAATTAAGTATAGCAAATATTAATTATTAATTACTAATATTCCCTTCCGCGCTTATCGCTTCCAACAAAAATCCCGGTACCTTGTAACGATCAATTACCTTCACGCTTCGATTCACCGGCATACTTTCTATGTTACCCGCTTGTCCCACTGATGTAATTTCATTCCCTTGACTAGGAAAATCTTTTCCACCGCTTTTATTGACCACACTTATCGTTCCATCGCTAAAAACCGGCGTTATCGCCAACAAAACAGAGTGCGGTAAAACCGCAAAATCCAAATTACCACTACAAACCGCTCCAACCCCTAAATCCGTAAAACCCTCAACTCGTTTAGTTAAACTATTACCAATATTAAAACCATATCGTCTCACTTTATAATCTGTTCCATCAAGATAAAAATAATCGATTTTTATTGCCCCAATATAACCTGTACTCATACACACTTCCGCTACATCATCAAAATATGTACTTCCTAAACTCCCATCTCCACCATGATTCACTAACCAAAAATATTCACTATTGCCACTACTTGTCGGACTAAAAGAAACCGAATTTTCGACAGGTAATGCCGACACTGCAATATTTGCCTTACTCGTACCACTTTCATCTTGAACATTGTATTCCGCCTGATCTGTTTTTTTGTAATAATTTATTCCTGATTCTGCCGTATCAAAGGCCTTTTTTGACAACTCTTCATCGACATCAATTTTTATTTCACCTACCGACCTCTTTGACAAACTCAAACCTAAGGTCATAATCACCGCCGCGATCAACAAAACCAACAAAATCATTTGACCGCGTTCTCTCATATCCCCTGTCTCCAATTCGACATCACCTTGTAAACCTCGTTTGGCATTCTAAAAATCAAATTCGGGTCAAAAGTCACTTTCACTGCCGGTTTAGAATTATTCTCGCTATGAGTCTTGAAATTTCTGGTAATACTTATATTTCCTCTTGAATACAATATACCATTGATAAGCAACTGGGCATCCAAAGCCGATTCACCATCGATTGTAATATTACCGTCGGCCAAATATATTCCCTGAACACTAGTTGCACTATCACCAATTTTTAAATTTCCACTAATAATTACAATCCGATAATCGGTCGCTCCAAGTAGGGGAGTACTATCTTTTTCGATATCCAAATTTCCATTAACAAAAAATACACCGGTACTGTTTCTGATATTATCCCAATTGGTTTCTGTTGTTCCAATCCCTTTTTTGATTTTGAATTCATTCAAAAAATAGTTATAACTCACTCGGGTTCCAAAAAATCCGCCCTTACTGTTTACATCCTCAACCTTCCAATCGCTCTCACTATAACCAGTATCTTTCCCCATATCCAGTGTCCCTCCCGCCGCAATCCAACCAGCATCACTCGTCCCAATATTCTTCACCATATAAGCCGAACCGTTTAATTTATTACTAATTCCTCCCACCGCTTTAACTCCACCGCCAAGCACCTGATACCACTGATCCGAAAACTGCTCCAACGAAAAATCTAATTTGATCGCCGGAGAATCAACATAAGGATCAATTGTATATCTTGGTATGTCAATTTCATTATATCTTTTTGTATTTATCTGGCTATTGGCCATGCATGATGTCGTTCCGACACTTCCAGTCAAATCTATCGTTCTCGCCAATAAACCGGCCGTATCGCAATTGATATTGTCATTAAAAACCGAATTATATGTTTTACCCCATATTAATTCACTCCCAGATGGACATGTAAAAGTATTGTCCGTAACTGTCGCCACCACCGAATCTCCCACCGCCTGAGTATTGGTAAATTTAAGCGATTGAAAATTAATTGTGTCTGATGCTGGTGTCTGATAACCATGAGTTTCACATACACCCCGATCCGGATCTCCCGAGTCATCAAACAAGGTTCCGTCATAAGTCACCTTGCAATCCCAAAATTTAAATGCCTTATCGGTATAGGTCCAAGGTAAAAATCCCATCTGATCATCGACCGCACTGACAAAAATATTATTCAGATTAAATGGAAAATCATTTCCGCCGCCATCCTTAATAAAAGTAATATCAAGCGTAATCTCCCGTTCCGTATCACCCGGAAGAAGTGGCGATGCATAGGGCGTTATAATCACCGAATCTTCACCCTCTCCTAATTTCACTATATCCCAGAAATTCGGATCCAAATTCAAATTAAATATATTATAAATCAAATCATCCGTCCCATCATTGGTAAAACCAAACGATACCCCTTCAATTTTGTCCGCCCCCCGTGCACTAGACAAGGTCACCACAAATTTCGCTCTGGTCGGCGGTGTTGTCGATCCGACAAACCAAAACTTATCGTCGCAAATATGAATCCTGCCCTCCGTATCCGTCGCTCCAATTTTGGATCCATCCAAGGGATTTTCTATAATCAATCCCGGCGGATCAACGATTGATAAACCACATTCCTTTGTTCCACCACAAATCGTCCCGCATTCATCAGTACAAACTTCAGTTGTACAAGTGCTCGCACCACAAACACAAGGATTTGGACAATTACAACCCGCTTGACAATTTTCTTTTGCATTATCTCCCGTATATACCCTTGACAAACAGCTAGGATCAACTCCCATCATACACACCTGTGTTCCGCACCCTGTCATACAATCTAAAGGCGAACCGTATTTAGGAACACATCCATCTGCTCCAGCACAATAGTAATAATTCGAAGAAGATGGCAGTCCTGTTGGTGTTGGCACCGGACCTACCGCTCCGTCACAACCTGGAACCGCTCCTAAATTACGCATATCACACATATAAGCACACTCGGTTGCCCCTTTTTTCCTCGGCAAACAATTAGACGCCAAGCGATCCGCCTGCCAATTATCCCAATTTTTTTTATAACCATGAAACGCTCCTGCTCCAAATTCACACTCCAACCCAAACTTTTTTATACAAGCTTCTACGTCACAATCACAATGATACCAACCTGCACATTTCCAATACGGTTGACCTTCTGCCACACATTCATCATAAAGTTTTTTTATAGCTCCACATCTTGTCGGACAATATATTTCCTCACACCACAATTTCCCTCCATGTTGAGGAAAACCTCCAAAACCATCAAAACCACTTCCCGAATATGGACCACAGCTATTATAACGATTACTATTTTCACCACTAGGGGGCCATTGATAATAATTCAATCTATGCAACAATTCATTACACTCTTTTAGGGTTCCCGGTTGCCCAGTATCCGGATCCAAATAAACTTCACAAGTTCGACAACCAGGTAAACAATAAACTACTTCTTCGCTCTCATCTGGAGTATCCCAAGGTTCACAAAACGTATCACACAACTCTTTATCTTCAAAACAATTGTATGCCTGATATCTGTACCTATTTATAAAATAAAATGGCGCCATACTCAAACAACGCTCTCTTATGTTTTCCCCTTCCCATACCTTTTCACGCCAACAAGTCCCTACCGAAACATCTTCGGCTTCCGTAGAACACAACCAAGGATCTGCTGGTGTCCCCGGATCCCCCATAACACACTCATGATACCTACAGTGATACATCCATTTCATCCCAGCCCCAGGATCATCCGGGTCCGGCGCCGATGTCGGAAGGCGTATATCAGGATTATAAATCGTCGGGAACACCCCACCCCCCGGCGGATTCCCCCCACCAGGAGGAAGTGGCGGCGGATCAAAAGGACCACCGCCACCTGGATCATCCTGATCCGCAAATATCCTCATTGGAAAGATAACTACAAAAATAATTAAAAAAAATAAAATCCTCTTCATCACTATTAGAATAGCATAATTACTCATTAAACTTAAGCAATGTCCCATAATATATTGAAAATATATAAAAATTATGCTATAATCTCCAAATATGGCTAATTCTGAAAATCTCAAAAACACTGTCATTAATACCGGGAAAAAAATAGCAACTGGGACTGTTATCACCGGCATTCTCCTTTCCACCTTACCAATTCAAGAATTATTTGGTGACGAAAAAAATATTTCCTGTCCAACATCAATTACAACTAAACTACTTGGTTTACCAGAGAAAAATAATGGTGAAGCAGGGTTAAAAAGATTTTTAATGCAAAATAATAACGAGAAGTTTTTTTCATTTGTAGTACCGTATGGTAATGACCCATGGACAAATACAGACACAAAAACACTTGCGGCAGAAATTTTAAAAAAGAAAAATTGGATACCACAATTAGTAGTAAACGATGATACCTCCGCTAATTATCCCGGTAAAATATATGAACAGTATGAAAAAGTTATTATTGAATCAACAAAAAAAAACCAATCTTTAGGCACTTTTAGTGCCAACCTGGAAGGTAAAAAAGTTAATGTAGAATTCAAACCAAACGAAGGCCAATCAATTGGTAATACCGATTTAACCCTCGAAGCTTATGTTTATCGAAACTGGGTTAATATTAGTCCACCCAACGAAAATGGACAAACTACTCACGAAAAAGTATTAATCGAACTACCTATAGGCTTAGAAAGAAAAGTGAAACCAAATGAAAATGGCCTTATTGAAGAATCATTTGATATCAAAAGATTATCGGAAGAATTTAAGAACCAAGAAGGTGTTGTTGTCGTCCTCAAAAAAGCAGGAAAAACTGTCGGTACCGGTCTATTCGAATTCGCCAGAGCTGAAGGTATTGATAAACCTGCTAGTTATAATTGGAAAGATAAATATGGTAAAGAAAGACCAGAAGTAACTATTGACTTAAGTAAAGCAGATACGCCAAGTTTACCGGAATACCTCGAAGAAACCGGTTTAACAAAAATGACTTTATCGGTTAAAAATGTTAAAGGCTTAAAAAGATTGGAGTTTGAAATTAATCAAACCAAATTAGAAAAAGATCGATACGAAATTCTAGCCGGAGAAATTAACAAAAAATTGAAAGGCAAGGCAAAACTTAGTTTTGATCCAAAAACCCGCAAAGCTGTTCTTGACTTTTTCGAAGAAATTACTGCCGAAGAGTTAGATCTTATAGACATTTATGAACACATAACCGTTGGTGATCCTGATCATTCCTGCGGTCATGAAATGTGTAAGTTTAAGGCCACCGGCACAAATGGAAACGAAACATACTCAACACGAAATGAAATAATAAGATTTTATCCAAACCAACGAAATACAAAAGAAAATCCAAAAGATTTTAACAAAGACACCTGGTTAAATGCAACAGACTTCAAATTACTATACGATGTCTTCGGTAGTCAGGAAGGGGATAAAAACTGGAAAGCGGAATATGATATCTACAAAATAGGCGCTAGCGAAGGTAGAATCGATCTTAATGATATTCTCGTCATGCTCAAAGCCGTCGAAGAACAAGACAAATTAGCCGCCGAGATCAAAGCCGCCAATCCCAATGCCATTCTTCCCGAATTATCCATCGATGTCGATAGTTTATTGCCCGCAATCCAATTAACCGGCAACAACCAAAAAGATATCGCCACTCTCGGTCAATGGATGCAAAAACGAGATATCTACAAAGACACAATCGGACAAGTCAAAGAAATCCGCAAAGCCGGCGAACTACAAGCGGTGTAAAAAATTAATTACTAATTTCTCCTGCCGCCACAATCCCATCCATCAAAAAAGAGGGGATAGCAAAGATCCTATCCGCCTTGATCTGCGTTTTTACGCCCTTGGCATTATTTTTATCAGCAAAACCAATCACTGTCAATCTCTCCGCTCCAGGTTGATTTATTCCCCCAATCGACGGAATTATACTGATTTTTTCTGCATTACCGTTAATTGTAATTATTTTCAAATGTTTTGCCGTTCCGGCAATATTTTGCAAAAAACAACCATCAAGATCATATTCCGAAAAATTATCCGGATGATCTTTGCCGCGTTCAAAATAAGCATTACGCTTAACTTGAAATTGACCTAAAGCTTGATAAAAATAATCTACCCTAACCAACGATTTATTTTTTACACAAACTTTAAGACTACTACTCCCCACATAACTCGACAAATCCACATCCGCCACCGCTCCCGTAAATGTCAAAGTCTCCCCGCTACCGATATTCAAGGGTTTTGCATCTACCTGCGCCCTGGTCGTTGTACTCGTCACTCCTCCTTTGTTCCCCGTCTGAATATAATAATCAATTGCCGATTCAGCCGCATTAAATGCCTGTTTCATTTTTTCCGAATCAGTCCCTATTTTTATTTCCGCAATCGTCCTCCGACTCATTGTCAGTCCCACCACCATCACCAAGGCCCCCACCACCAACAATAACAACATCACCTGCCCAGAGTAATAATTTCTAATTTTTAATTTATAATTTTTATTCAATTTTTATTTATTAATTATTAATTTTTAATATCTACGATCTATAATCTACGATCTAAATTCCCTGTTTCCAGTTGGTTAAATCCATAAATATATTTTTTAATTTGGTATCAAATATAAAACTCGGATCATAAATTACTTTAACCCCAGGATCTCCGTTAGATCGGTTAAATTTAATATCTCCGGCACTGTATAGCATCCCGGTAATCACCAATTGCTGCAAGCCACCGTCCTCAAATTCCACAAAGGCTTTATCGCTACTCGGCACGACTATCAAGGCCCCTTTAATACTATTCACATCGGCCTTAATTTTTGCCTTGCCCGCAATCACAAAAAACTTACAACTTGGATTAAAATCACTTTGAGAATAATCCCCATTATCGTTTTTGAGAAAACAAAAATACTGGCTTCTATCCGCCACCGGCAATCTCGATTCCAACTCCTTCATTTTACCCAAAGTCACCACTTCTGGTTTAATCACCTTGGATCCATCAACCCGCCAATCATTTGTTGGACTCCCAAATTTACAATTAACACAATCTATCGTTCCTCCCATTACAAAACCGTTATCGGAGTTTATCCCCACCGAAAACGCTTTTGTATTATCACTAATTGTATTTTTTATCACATTTGCCCTGACCCCACCATCCTGCACCTGATACCAATTTGCACCAACGGCTCTAACTACTACTACTTTTATTAAAAATAAAAATATAATAAATAAAATTATTTTTTTCATTTTAATTTCTCAACACCACCGTTGTTTTAAATGATTTTTCAGATTTATAATCAACACTTTTATTTTCACCGGTACTTAGGGTAAATCCAACATTTAAAGCCCCATCGGCACATACAGCACTCAGACTACCCTTGACTAAAACCTCATCTTTTTTTGTCAGAGACATCGTTTCTCCTGTCCCACCATTCACCAACTGCAAAATAAAATCACTACTCACCGTCAAAGCGTTTGTATCGCAAACCGACTGACTCAAATAATAGCGCCTGATTTGCTCAAGGGCATAACTGCCATTGTCATTTACTTTTGACATTGCCGTTGTTCGATTATTCGCCTTAAAAGCATTGGCCATTATCGACATAATTATCGTCATTATCACTGCAATAATCGCCACCACCACCATCAATTCCAATAACGTAAAACCATTCTGCCGGCACTTCATAAAATAATTATAAACTAGTTTTTGGCAAAAAAGCGACTAAACGACACAAATTTTGTCGAATCGTTATTCCACCATACTTTTATATTTGCATTGACACAACTCATCTCCGCGGGTGCCGCCACACATGGAACCGAATCATCACGCGTATAAATTCTTGAATATTTATAACCCGCAAAACCTTCACCTGAGGCATCAACTTCACTTTCATTATTAGCCGTTACAATCGTTGTCCAAAATTCACTATTATTTTTTTCCAAATTTATAGTTTCTTCAATTTTAATTTGTGCCAATTCCAAGGCCTTTTTTCGCTGAAACGTTTTTGATTTTGATGCCAGCGACGTCAGCATCAATGGTACCACTCCCGCCAATATCAAAACAATTATCGATACCGATACTAGCACTTCAATTAATCCCTGGCCCCTCTGATTAGTTAATTTCAAATACTTGTCCATCTTTGTCCACCTTTAATTGATAAGTTCCGGAAATCGTAATTATTTTGTCACCCGTACTACCGATATCACAGGCATTTTGAACTGCCGTAAATGGAGTAAAGCATATTGCTGAAGCATCCATGCTTACCGTCAAACCCTCACTATTGTATGTCGACGGAAAAGTTGATTCGCTTCCAAGCGTAAAACGAACTAAACTGGTAATTGTACTACCGATCTTTACTTTGTAATAAAGCGGTGTATCCGGTGCCGCCGCCGTCGGAAATTGCATCGTCGAGGCATAATTCTTTGCCATATTTATATTTAATTTTATCTCACTTCTCACCCCCAAAGCCTTTTGTTTAGCCATATAAGTACTCGTCGTTACTATCGTTCCTCCGGTAAATAACAGCAAAACCACCGTCGCCACCATTAGTTCTATTAATGTAAAACCTCTTTTCATTACTCTTGCTGCCCCTTGTGACAATAATAGAGTGTACCAGCGCTCGGTGCCGCCAACGTACAACTCTTATCGGTCGAATTTCCTCTTTTGTCAGGAGCCTCCACCGCCACACAATAACATCCAGCCAAATCGTAAAAAAAGTCATATCCTACTTTATATGTTGTCGGTAATTGTTGGATATAATTCGGCACCAAAGCGGCTTGATTTCCGGCGACCGGATAGGCAGCAGGATTACTGTCACTATAGTACTGCTCCAAAGCTTTTCCCACCGCATCGACATCCTGAATCGCT
>Ga0247841_10012211_pt1 | contig 11252 bp, 7 predicted proteins | sample LaCruzMarch2015__2_FD_192410 | JGI IMG/M metagenome (GOLD analysis project Ga0247841, IMG submission 192410) | Freshwater microbial communities from meromictic Lake La Cruz, Castile-La Mancha, Spain - LaCruzMarch2015_18m | ecosystem: Environmental > Aquatic > Freshwater > Lake | place: Spain...
CACCACGCATTCCAGGGGGTGCACACCAAAAGTATCTGCTGCTTTTAAATAAATTTCAGGATCGGGCTTGCCTTTTTTCACATGATCTCTCGCAAGTTTTAAGTGAAAAAACTCATGAAAACCAAGCTTGTCAAATATTATTTCTACTTCCCTGTGTCTGCTGTTTGTCGCAAGACCAACTTTTAAATTTTTACTGACTTCTCCCAGCAAATCATAAACACCCGGAAGAGCCTTTACGTCTCTGCTCATAGTCCTTACATATCTTTCTTTTAATGTATTCTTTATGCTCTGCTTATATTCAAATCCTCTGCTTTTAAGTATTTCTTTGACCAGATCCTTCCAGTTAAGACCAAACATCGCTTTTTCTTCTTCTCTTGTCATAATGATTCCGCGTTTCTGGAAAAATTCCCTGGTCACTCTTTCTGCAATTTTTTCACTGTCGGCAATAGTACCATCCATATCAAAAACAACTGCTTTTATCATTTGTCAGACTCCTAAAAATATACTTTGGTCGTAATTTGTTATAAAATTATATTAATATTTTATCCGTAACTTTCAATTTTAAATAGATTTATTGTTTAAATTTTAAAAATTTTTATTTTGCCAAAAATATTTATAAAAATTTTTTAACTGCAAGAAGATATATATCTAAATATTTGAAATAATTATCAGTATTTTAATAATTTTAATACTGCTTAAAGAGTTCACACATATGAAGCAATCTGATAATATAAATTACAGCGCCTTAAAAAAGACAAGAGTGATTGAAGGTAAAATACTTATAAGACCTCTTAAAAAAAAGGACCTTCCTCAGACACTGGGCTGGCTTAAGGATCCGGAAATAAATAAGTTTTTAGCTGCAGCATATGCCGATCTGGATTTAAAAAAAGAGCAGGACTGGCTTAACGAAATGGATAATTCACTTACAGACTTCGTTTTTGCAATAGAAGTTAAAAGCAATAAAAAATATATCGGAAATTGCGCTCTTCATAAGGTTGATTTGAAAAATCGCGAATGCGAATTCGGAATAGTAATAGGTGACAAAGATTACTGGGGTAAAAAATTCGGAACAGACGCAATAAATGGTATCGCAAAAATAGCTTTCAAGAAGCTAAGCCTGCTTAAAATCAGATTATCCGTATATGAATATAATAAAAGAGCTATAAATGCTTACAAAAAATGCGGGTTTGAAGTCAGGGAAATTTTACCAGAGGATCATTTGTTTGAAGGCTGCTACCGGGATACTATTGTCATGGAAAAATTATTATAAATAATTTGTAGTTAATTTTATTTAAAATAATTGCTATACTTACTGATTATTGATTTTATGCAAACAGGTAAATCAAAACCAGACCAGATAAAGGGAAAGTAAAAATTCAGAAAAATGTATGAATACAAAAAACGCAATAAATTAGGTTTTGGCTCTATTATACTGATTATTCTTTTTGTTCTCGCAATTATAGGTCAGGCTGTCCTTTATTTTATAAATAAAGGTAAATTCTGGGATATTCTGCCTATTGCAAGTATAGTTATAATCGTATTAAGCCTCATTTTTGCAATTTTTAATATGGCAAGAAGGGCTGAAGGAGGATTTGTATTTATAATATTTTTTATTATTTTTTTGGGCGGGCTTGTTTTATCGAGCCTCTATGGTCCGTTTGCATTAAACAATAATGCACAAAAAGCAGTTGACGGAGGCAATTACAGCGCTGCCATAAAAAATTATACAGAGATTATAGATAAATATTCAACCAGCAAATATTACAATACTGCGCTAAAAAGTATTGCTGATAATTTCAATAAAATAGGAGACAGCGAAAATACCATTAAATATCTTTCACTGGCAATTGAGAAAAAAATCACAGACCCCGAAAGCATAGAAGCAAAGAGAATGTATTCTGATTCATATTCAAAAATTGCTGAAAAAGCTTATGAAAGCGCGGATTACAACAATGCTTCAATAAACTTTATGCTGGCAATTAATGTTTTAAAGGAAATATATAAAAATTTCCCCAATAGCGACGAGGCATTCATTTCTACTTACAAAATACCGCAGTATTTGTACAAGGCCGCGGACAGCTATAAAAAAATTGAGAATTTTAACCAGAGTATTGAAATTCTAAAAGAACTTATAAGGGATTATCCGGAAAGCGACTCAGCAAAACAATCCGGGGACATGATTTTTAACAGTTATTTTGAGGACGCAATGCTGTTAATCGAAGGCTCAAAATATAAGGAAGCCCTTGATGAATACTTTGTCGCTCTTGAATATGCATCCTCAGACGGCAGCGTTTTTTCATCCGGTCCCTATGATACTCAGATATTTTCCAAAATACCTGAGGTAACTCTTCTGGAGTACGCAGCAGGACTTTCTTCTGCTGGCAAACAGGAAACTGCTCTTAATATTTTCAACTTTATGCTTAACAGATACCCCGAAATGAGCCAGTCAATAAATCCATATTATGCGGTATGTAAAATAGCTATTATTTCAAAAACAAATTTTGAAAAACTTCCTAAAATAGCAGGGCCGTCTAAAATAAAAAACCCTGGCAATTTTGTTCTGTCTTTAATTAATAAAACAGAAAAAGAATATATTTTCTATTTCAGCGGCTCAGGTGAGGGTGTTTTTGTTCTCCCGGCTAAAGGAAAACTTGACATTACACTGCCAATGGGAAGCTGTGAGATTGCCGTTGAATCTTCTGATGGCACTCCGCCCCTTTATTATGGTCAGTCAGGCTTTGAAGAAAACAAAAGGTACACAATGACTTTTGTAGTTATTGCTGATACAACTACCACAACAACCAAGTAATATCATATCGGAATAAAGCAGAAAATTCAGCGGCTGTAAGATAAATAAAAGGCAGCCCCCGGGTTTTAAACCAGTCCCTTCAGAGCATCATCAATAAGGTGCCTTATATTATTATCCATATAATTTTGTACCATTGAGATATCAGTTTCCCTGTTTACATTTAGATTTGATTCCATTTTTTTTATCAAATCTTCAAGAACTAGAGACAGGTTTCTGGCATTTTCCTCGTAAGAAGCTTCGTCAGCATTTTTTAATTCCTTAATAAAGTTGTCAATGGACTTATTAAAGTTTTCATATGCTATTTTGACAGGGCCTGAAAATGTAGCTTTCTGCCAGAACCATTTACCTTTATTCTGGTCGTTGTAATAATTAAACAATCCAAAAAGATATTCAAGACTTAAGCCAAGAAGCTCACAATTTTCTTTTAAAATATACATTCTCTTTGACATATAAGAAGCTTTTTTAAGTTTGTTTATATCAGCCATTTAACCTCTCTTATTAAATTTTTTAATACAATAAAATTACCTTAAATTTACCTTATAAATTCTGGTAAAAAACGTAATACTTCTGACAAACTCAATATTTGGCTTAAAACACCAATGTTGAATTCATCAAAACAAGCCCTTAAACTAAATTTCTGCACTAAGGAGCATTTTACAGTTTATGCCTCAAATATTTACCAAAAAGTATTATATCATTTTTAAATATAAAAAATTATTTAAAAATAAAAGTAATAGTTCAGCCATGGACCATATTTGCTTAAGATATCCTGGTTTCAGTCAGTCTTAATACTAAATTACCTGTCATAGCCACATTTTATTGAGTGCATCTTAAATAGCTGCAAATAAAAACGATTAATACTTAAAAGTGCTTACAGAACTGAGTACTCGGATTTGTTTAACGCTGTGCATCGAAATATTTATATAATCTACAGATAATGCAAAAATTTTTTTATCAGATGCCTGAAAATCCACTGCTAATTACGGTATTTTTTAAGTGCGAATTATTTTATAACTAGAAATTCAATTAAAAGAAGCAGAAAAACAAGCCCTAGATATGGACTCGAAAGTTTAAACAGAATCCATGCATATTTTTTGCTCGATCTGACTATCATGATTATGCTTATAACAACAAGTGCCAGGCTGAAAGCCAACACAACACCCAAATAAATGAAGCTTAAAGAATAAACATACCATAATATAATTGACGAAATTATCATCAGGACATTTAGCGATGCAAGCAAAAAATGATTCTGTCTTTCGGATAAAAAAACGGGAAGCATCGGAATATTTGCTTTCCGGTAATCTTCTTTATAAAAATAAGCAAGGCTCCAGATATGCGCAGGAGTCCAGATAATGACAAAAACAAACAATATGGCTGCCAGCCAGTCCACCCTGCCCGAAGAAATCCCTGCCCACCCTACAAGAACTGGAAATCCCCCTGCAAAAGAACCATATAATATATTAAATTTTGATTTTCTTTTTGTTAAACCGTTATAAATAATGGCGCTGTCAAAAAAACCAAGAAATAAAAAAACTGCAGACAGCCAGTTAACAAAGGCAGCTGTGGTTATGCCCGAAACAATCAGTATTATCGCAAAAATCAGTCCTTTTTTAGCCGGATTTATTTTTCCGGATGCAATTGCCCTTTTCTTTGTCCTGTCCATAATTGCATCAATTTTCCTGTCAATATAATTTGTGGTGGCATTTGCGCCCATTACACCCAGTATTACGGCCACAGACAAAAGAATGATTTTTTTTATATCAAAACCGTATATTGACGAAGCAATCAGCATTGCAGTAATGGAGGTAAAGTATAAAAGTATCACGGAACGAGGTTTGCTTATCTCAAGATAGTTTTTAAAAGCATACTTTATTTTTTTTATTGAAAAACTTCTTTCCTGTATCTGCATTAAATTAACGCTATAATTATTAGTTGTTTTTGATAATTTTGCACAGTTTATCAAAATTTTAGTTATAAAAATATGTTTTTATTGTAATTTGCATATTCTCCTTAATTTTTAGTTAAAAATCAGTTAATGATATCTAATTAATATAATCTTAAGTTTAATTCAAACAAATCATCTGCTGAAATTGAATTATTAACCGGGACTAATGAATTTTTGGTGAATAATTATCTAAAATGGTCTAATTGAGAATATTTTAACCTTAATTTAAATAAATAATTCACTAAAAGCTGAGTTAATCGCCCTTAACTGATTAATTTTTTGGTTTTTTAGACTAAAAGTGTACTAATTTTAAAATGCTTATGTTCAATTTATTTTTTACTTTATTAAATCTTTTTATTTGCTTAATATTAATATGTTTTTATTGTTTAAAATAAGAAAATCAAAAGAGGACTATGGAATATATAGATTTTAGAAGTGATACAGTCACAGAGCCGACATCAGAAATGCTCGATGCAATGCGAGCCGCAAAAGTAGGAGATGATGTTTACGGAGACGATCCGACAGTTAATCTGCTTGAAAAAAAAGCTGCAGAAGCGGTAGGTAAAGAAGCAGCATTGTTTGTGCCGACAGGAACTTTCGGAAACCAGCTTGCAGTACTGACTCATACAGAAAGAGGAGATGAAGTAATAATACCCCAGAATAACCATATCGTTATTCATGAAGTTGGGGCTTCCGCTGTTATTGCCGGAGTCCAGCTGAGAACAATAAATGATGATTGCGGCATACCTTCCATGAATGAATTAAAAAAAGCATTCCGGGAAGATGATATTCATTTTCCCAAAACAGGCCTTGTCTGCATGGAAAACGCTCATTCATCAGGTAAAGTTATTGCAACTTCCGTTTTAAAAGAAATATCTGAGTGCTCAAAAAGTCATAATGTTCCTGTTCATCTTGACGGAGCCAGAATATTTAATGCTGCACTGGCTTTAAAAACAGAGGCATCTGAGATAGCAGAACAGGCTGACTCGGTTATGTTTTGTCTTTCAAAAGGTTTGTGCTCCCCTGTCGGATCAATGCTTGCAGGGACAGAGGAATTTATTTTAAAAGCAAGAAAAAACAGAAAAATGATGGGTGGAGGACTAAGACAGGCAGGTTATCTTGCTGCAGCAGGCCTTGTTTCAATTGAAAAAATGACTGCAAGGCTGTCTGAAGATCATGAAAACGGCAGGTATCTTGCAGAAAGACTCTCAGCAATAAAAAATTTTAACGTGATCAAAAACAGGCTTGACATAAACATGGTGTTTTTTACAATCGAAAACATGGATTATGATGAGGACGCCCTAATCTCATTTCTGCTGGCAAAGAAAATCAAAATAAGTGCTGCGGAATTCGGAGAGTACAGATTTGTTACTCACTACTGGATAAATAAAGAAAGCATTGATTTTGTAATAGATTCAATCTGCACCTTCTTTAAATTAAAATAAATACTAATAAAATAAGTGCTTAACCCAGGCTAATTATTTTTCTTTTTTTAGGTTAAGTGATTAAAGTATATTGGTCAATGGCTAAAGTTTGTGGATAAAAAGTCAGGGCCGGTAGAAATATTTGCCACCATAAAAAAATCCTGCCACCAATTTTTGAAGCCTGATTATAAAATCTCTAATATTTAATCATGTTTGGTTTGCGTGAAGGCAGGTATTATTTAGTGGTTTTTGTGTATTTTGAAACATTTAATAATTGTGGCAAATTATACATTGTCTCTGAAATACTTCTGATTATGTCAAACTATGCGTCCCTTTGAATTAGATTTGAAACACCGGAATGCTCTATTTATGTCAAACTATGCGTCCCTTTGATATACCGGAATAATTCTGATTATGTCAAACTATACATCCCCTTGACATATAGATTAGCTTTCTAATTTCCAACCAAATAAACCGTTATGGTTCTCCTTCCGAATATCCTGCATTCCTGAAGTGTGTCAAAGCAAAGGTCTATTTTGTTTCCTTTAATCGCGCGTCCGATATCAGCTGCCAGCGCTTCCCCGTATCCTTCAATGTATAATTTTGTTCCAATAGGTATCACGCTGGGATCTACTGCTGCTATTCCTCTTCTTGCCTGCACCCCTGTTGCAGTTCTTCCTCCGCCTACATATGCAGTGGCAATCATTTTTAATTCGCCAATAATAACAGCTGGTAGCAGCCCTTCTCCTGGGTCAAGCTGTCCTGCTTTAATACCTGCAGCTGTGCAGATATTCTTAAATTCTTCTGAGTTTGCAAATCCTGCAAGAACAAACTGCCTCGACTGGCCATCGTTCAATAAACTTACCCAGCTATCAAAGCCTGGAGCATCAGGCTCTCTGTTATAACAGGATCTAAATAAAATACTTATAAATTCTTCATTGTTTTTATTCTTTGCGCTAAATTCAGCGCTAAAGATAATAAAGCTTGCAAACTGTGCGCCTGTTATTTTATCAGCAGACAATTGGCTGACCCAGCTATTTAAACCGGCAGTGTCAGGCTGTCTCCCTAGAGCCTGGGTGTAAAACCTTGTTACGAATTCCTTGATTTTAGTATTAGAGGCAGCAAATAATGGTGTGGTGGCCGTGGATAACACAAATACAAATACCAATACAAAAACAATAATAAATTTCAAAAGCCTGCTTTTCTTATTCATATATAGCCTTTCAGGGCTGATTTTTAATTAAATTAGTTATATGGAATTAATCGTAGGATTATATATCAAATCAAACTCGATTAGAATAGCAAAAGAATTTTGCAGCTTAGGCTGATAGTTTGACAGCAGTCAGTGTTGCAACTAATAGTTTGTTTATTATTAAACTCATCTTTTAAAAATCCGTAATATAAAATGAAATCTGCCATATTATTAAACCACCTTGGACAAATGATGGGTGACCACACATCGAGAACTTGAAGTTGTAAGTAAAGAATGCAATAATTACGTAATTTATATAATTGGTGCTGATATTTATCGTGCTTAAGCAATATCAACCATTGAAGCCAGGAAATCTGATTGAATTAATGATATCAGGCATGAAAGTGTTAAAAATGGTTGGTGTCCGGAGTTGATGGAAGCTGGAAATATGAAAATAATATCGTTGAAGCCAGCAGATTAGTGTAATATATTTACAAAAAATTACTGTACATTCTGATTATGCCACTATGCAGGTTTTTATAGAAAACATGCATGAATTTTTGTGATCAAATAGAGATTCGACAAGATGAGAGAAGAAGTTGGAAATGAAAAATAAGCATAATCCCACCCCCACGAAACTCAAAAAATGGATATGGACATCCTACCTGAAAACAGCTTTACTTCCCTTGATATTGGTGGAATTCGTTTTTATTAATATTTATTTCTTGTCTAATAACTGGTCACAGCGTGAAATGACAAGTTTTATGACTTCGGAAGTTAATGGGGAACTAACACATATCTCAAATCTCGAATCTTCAGATATACAGCATCAATTATTGAATATTTCTTATATGACGCAAATATACGCAAATCAAATAGGAGAAGCGCTCGCTGTCGGGGCTGAAATCAGTCCAGAAGATTCACAAAGACTGGCTTATTCTCCTGATGGTGCTTATTATTCAACGAAGGATACCTCTGAAGGTGGAGCGGCAATTTTCTACAGCGGTATTATGCCTGTAAACGAGACGGAACGCGAAAAGGTGGCTCACGTACTTTCCAAACAGCAGTTAATGAAAGATATCCAGCAGTCACATCCACTGATTGCCTCGATTTATTTGAATACTTATGACTCATTAAACATAATATATCCCTATTTCGATGTTATTGATCAGTATGCCGTTAATATGAATATTCCGACATTCAATTTTTACTATGAAGCAGATGCTCAGCATAATCCCAAGCGCGAAGTTCAGTGGACAGACGTATATCTTGACCCGGCCGGGCATGGATGGATGATTTCGAGTATTGCCCCTGTATATAATGGCAATTTTCTTGAGGGAGTAGTGGGTATCGATGTTACGATCAGTATTATAACTGAGCAGATTTTAAACATGGAGGTTCCTTGGAATGGATATGCAATACTGGTAGGCAAAGAAGGTACTATTCTGGCTTTGCCAGAGAAGGGTGAAGCAGAATTTGGAATAACTGAGCTTAAAGATCACTCTTATAACGAAGCAATTCTGCAGGACACATATAAACCGGAAAATTTTAATATTTCTAATATAGAAAATTTTTCTTCTATTGCAAAGAGCATGACGGAGGGAGCAAGCGGTTTTTCCGAAATGACATTAAACGATGAGACTAAAGTAGTTTCCTGGGATACTATCGGAAATACAGGCTGGAAATTAGTCCTTATTATACCTCAAAAAAACATCTATATGAGAGTTGATAATATGGGGGCAAATCTTTTAAAAATTGGTTTATTCATGATAGGCGGACTGATTTTATTTTATTGTATCTTCTTCTATTTTCTATACAGAAGATCTCAAAATATGAGTAAAAATATTTCACAGCCTCTTATGGTAATAAATGAAATGGTTAAAAGCATTGGAGCGGGTAATTATTATCCAAAACAGCCGGTTTTTAATGTAGTAGAGTTGCAGGAAACATCTTTAAATCTTGCAAAAGCAGGTGAGGAGCTTGGCAGGACTAATGAAAATCTGCTGGCTACACAGAACATGCTCAAAAATCAGGAAGCCTATCTTCAGGCCCTAGTTAATTCAGTCGGCGATGTAATCATGGAGGTAGATGTAAACGGGATGTTTAGAAGTGTTCGGGCAAGTGACTCTTCCAACCTTGCAAAGAATTACGTCAGCGGAATTGGCAATTCCATTTCGGCAGTCATGAGTAAAGAAGCAACAAGCAAACATCTGGAAATTATAAAGAGGGTTCTGGAAACGGGCGTAGTCGAGACTATAGAATATGAGCTTGAGACAACAAAGGGCATGCGTTGGTTTCAGGCGCGAATCGCGTTAATTGGCAATGAAACAAATACCGTTGCAATATCAGCACATGACATTACTGATCGGATTGAAATGGAGCAATCCATTAAGATTGCATGGTTTGAGGCGAATAAGGCAAATATAGCAAAATCACAATTCCTTTCCAGTATAAGCCACGAACTGCGAACACCACTCAATGCCGTGCTGGGTTTTGCTCAGGTTCTTAAAATGGATCCAGTTGAATCGTTAACAGTGTCTCAGCAGAAAAGTGTTGATGCAATTAATAAAGCGGGAGAATATCTTCTTAAGCTTATAAATGAAGTGCTTGACCTTGCAAAAATAGAATCTGGTAAAATTGATATTAAAATAGAAAACGTTCATCTCCTTACTGTTATTAATGAAACACTGAATATAATTAGCTCGCTGGCTGAAGAATATGGGATCGCTATCGTGTCTGCGCAAAAAGATTGCAGTAACTTATATGTTAAAGCCGATAATATGCGACTCAAACAGGTTTTTATAAATCTCTTTTCAAATGCAATCAAGTACAATAAGAAAGATGGGTCTGTCACTTATTACTGTGAATTATCAGGTGACAAGGTATTATTCCACATAGTCGATACAGGTGTGGGTATACCCAAAGGTGAACTAAATAATATTTTTGAGCCTTTCCACCGTATAAAAACTTCAAAAACTACCGTAGAAGGAACGGGAATCGGACTTTCCCTGGTCACACAGCTTTTGGATCTAATGGGAGGAAAAGTTCATGTGGAAAGCATCGAAGGTTCAGGAAGTCACTTTTATATTGAGCTTCCACTTGCTGTAGTTAAAGATGCTGATACTTCATTTTCAAAAGATGAGACTATCGAAGTTGGAACGGAAAGTATATCAGAGCGAGAGGTGCTGTATGTAGAGGATAATATTGTTAATTTTGCTCTAGTAGAGCGAATTTTGAGTTTTATTCCCGGTATCAGAGTAATTTCTGCTCTATCGGCGGAAGTCGGAATATCTTTGGCTCGAGAGCATCAGCCAATCATTATATTGCTGGACATAAACCTTCCCGGGATGGACGGCTACGAAATGCTAAAGGAGCTAAAGCTATACAAAGAAACAAAGAGCATACCTGTAATAGCAATAAGCGCGTATGCAATGAAAGAGGATATAAATCGTGCATTAAAGAGTGGTTTTAATGATTACATCACCAAGCCAATCAATGTACCGCTATTTATGGAAAAAGTGAATAAGCTGTTAAACGAGAAATAAGCTAATAAATAAAAGCTATTCACTCACGCTCTGCGTCATAAAATGCGCCATCTGATGCTTCCACCAGACCAAAGATATCAAAACAATTCTTCGAGAAAACCCGGTAAATTCATACTTTTTGTGTGGTCTTTTAGTCAAAATATGAATTCTATAAAAATCCGGAATAAATTAAAAAAATATTTTATTTAATTTATTTGAATTGCAGCAAAAAATTATGTATATTACTTATAAATTAAGCCTTGTTCTGATGTGTGGCTTTATTTATTAAAAAAACGAAAGGAATTAAATGGAAGTAAGAATTGACGAGGATCTTTGCACAGGTTGTGGACTTTGT
>Ga0247841_10012213_pt1 | contig 11250 bp, 9 predicted proteins | sample LaCruzMarch2015__2_FD_192410 | JGI IMG/M metagenome (GOLD analysis project Ga0247841, IMG submission 192410) | Freshwater microbial communities from meromictic Lake La Cruz, Castile-La Mancha, Spain - LaCruzMarch2015_18m | ecosystem: Environmental > Aquatic > Freshwater > Lake | place: Spain...
TCCTCAAGCGCCGGCCGCACGTCGTCCGGCAGGTCTTCCTTCTTCGCCCCGGCGAGCAGGAGCCGCGTCGTCGCCTCGTCGAACGACGGACCCTCGAAGTAGGAATCGAGGAACGGCCGGTTTTCCGGGCAGACGCGCTGGCAGATGAGGCAGCCGACGAGCGCGTTGTGCCACCGAGGCTCGATCCACTCTGGGAATGGTATCTCGCCCGACTTCTCGTTCCAGAACGTGATGCACCGCTCGGCGTGCAGGAGGAAGCGGTCCTCGCCGATCGCACCGGTCGGGCAGGCGTCGCGGCACGCGTGGCAAGTTCCACAACGGGCTAGCGTCTCCTGCGCCTGCGGCGGAGAGTCTTCGCACTCGAGGTCGGAGACGAGTGCGGCCAGGGCGGCGAAGCTCCCGAGGCCTTGGACGTAGGTAATGTTGTTGCGGCCGTAACGCGAGAAGCCGGAGATCGTTCCCATCGTCTTTAGCGGTCCGTCAATGCGCGCGGCGGAGTGCCCGAGGGGGCCGAGGATCTCCGGAACGCGTTCCGACGGCCTCGGCTTGGGCGCGCGCAGGTAGCCGGGCGCCGTCGTGACCGTGAAGGGCGCCCCGTCGAGCGTGAACTGCATCCGCACGGGTCGGTCGGGAAGCGCAATCAGGACAAGGGAACGAGGAGTAGGAGCTTCCGGCGCGGGCTCGCTGAGCAGAGGCGCGAGGTACTCCCGGTAGAAGGCCTCGTCGAACTCGCCGCGCTCGTGGCGAGCAGCGATCTGTTGGATGGCTTCGGCGCGCCGAGCGTACGGCACGACGGCCGCATGCCACCCCAACGCTTCGATCTTCTGAAGCAGCGTCTCTGTGGCGGACACGGTTCCTCCTGTCTCAGACGGCGCAAGGCGTCTTCCGCGCGAGAGCCGCCCCTCTCCCGCCTTCCTGGCGCAACAACCCGGCGCAGTATACGAGCCAGCGCACGCACCGCAACCGCTGCGCCAGGACCTGACCCGCAGTGCCTTCCCAGAACCGAACAACCTAGAGGGACCCGGTGAACGCGACGGCACGGACGGGCGAGCCGTTGACGCCCTCCAATTTCAGAGGGAAGCAAGCGAACCAGAGAGTCCCCGGCGCGCTCGACAGCGTGCCGAGAGTGCAGAGCCCCTCTACGATCGGAGTTCCCGCGCCGAGCAGAATCTGGTGACTCGGACGGCCCAACGCAGGGTCAAGCGGATCCGCGCTCGGTGTGTCAATGCCGACGAGCGCCGCGGGAGGCAAGTTCCCGCGCCAGTTCCGGTGAGACGGTCGAGTACCCCTCGAAGTAGGCGCGGGACTCGGGGCCCACGGTCCAGTCGATTGGGAGGCCACGCGAACGGCCTCTCTAGGCGGAATCGGACCCACCGAAGTGGCGGGGTGCCCCCGGCGGGAACGACAAGAGCGCGTCAAGCGTCCTTCCTTCCACTCCCCTCGTAGTCTGCCACAACGCGCCTGCAGTGACCACAGAAGCCAAGGCGTTTGTAGAGGTCCATCGCCTCGGGCTCGGCACGAAGGGTGGCTGTCTCTTGTGCCTCTCGCGACGCGGAATCCTGATGCCTACGGCTTGAAGCGACTCGGCTCGCCGCCGGTGGCAATCCATACGGTGCCGCCGCCTTCGAGGTGGAGAGAGGCTCCCCTCCCGGGCAGGAGACGGCGATGGGCCGCTACGTGGACCTTCCCGGGCAAGGAGCAAGCTACACGCTGGAGTTCCTCAAGATGCTCGAACTCCGGAACAGGATGGAACAGGCACTCGGGGCCGACTCCCGTCTGCGCGAGTTCCACGACGTCGTGCTGGGCAACGCCCGATCCTCGAATGCCTGATCGACGAGTACATCGCGCAGAAGCTCGCGCGTTGAGTGCCCGCGTGAAACCGAGGCCCCCCGCGCCCGGGATTCGCCGACACTCACGCGGCAACGGCAACGTCAAACCCGCGCAGCAACGTTTCGAGACCCGGCACGACGACCCCGTCGATCGGCTTTCCCCAGGCGGCGACGAGGTAGGCATAGACGCGGAGAAGGTCCCGCGTCGCGTTGTCCAGCGCGCGATCCCGGTTCGCCGCGATCGCCGCATCCAGGGCAAGACGAAGGAGTGCTTGGACGTTCGTCGCAGCGCCAAGGAGGACTCGCCTCGGCTCCGGATCGAACGGGCGCGAGCCGATCCAGTCCGCGAACAGCGCCGCCTCCGCAACGAGGCCGGGAATCCCGTCGTGCGCGTCGCCTCGCAGGAGTGCGATCAGGCGTTGCGCATGCCCGTGGGCGTCGCTGACGGTCGGCGAGAACACGGCGACGGAGGCCATGGATAGGCTGAGACGCATTCGGTCGGCGAATCCCGCAAGGCGTTGCTCGATCGGCTGCGGCGGCTCCGCCTGCCCGAGAGCCCCTTGCGCGAATCCGGCGAGGAGCGCGGCCACGGCAATCACAGTCCATGCCTGTCTCATCTTCGACCTCCATTCGTTCACGTCATCCTCCGTGTCTCGCCTTCCCTCGTCCATCGCCTCTCGGTCAACGGCCGGTCAACGCCCGTCCTCCAGGCGATAGCCGAAGCCGGGAACCGTGACGATGACCTCGCGGCCGTCGGGGCGGATCTCCGACAGCCGGCGACGCAGCAGGTACACGTACTGCTTGATGTCGCGAGCATCGGCGTAGGGTGAGTCGGGCCACGCTGCCGACAGGATCTCCGCCTCGCTGAACACGCGCCCCGGCTCGCTCGCGAGCACGGTGAGGAGCGCGTATTGCTTCGGCGTCAGCCGAAGCGGCCGTCCGGCGAACGACGCAGCGCACCGGGTGGGGACGATGACGAGATCGCCGACGACGACATGCTCGGCGGCGGACTCGGCGGGCGAAGCCTCATCGCCGATGTCGTCGCCCCGACGTCGACCTCGGAGGGCCCACGCGAGGAGCCCAATGATGCCGGCATCGAACACGACCGCGCCGACGGCTCCGAACGTCGCAGCAAGGCGGATCGCGGCATCGGATGACGCCGTGTCCACCACCATGCGAACGTGCCCTCCGGACGACGCAATGGGCGTCGTGATATCGAGGTATCGCTCGTGAGAGGGTCCGCGACGCACGACGGCGACGCTGTCCTGGTCTCCGGCGGGTCCGTCATCGATCGCCGAGCCCCAGTGGATGGCGACCCCGCTGGGATCCACGACGTCGACGGAAACGACGCTGCCCGCAACGAGGAATTGGGCCAGGATCTCGACGACATCGGCCTCGCCGCGCGCAAGCCACGACCCAGCGGTTGCCGCGAACGCCTGTGCGTACGTCACGGTGCGCTCGCGAAACGACGACCGGACGACCGACGCATACGATGCAAGGAACAGCCCAACGGCGAGACCGGTACAGACGATCACGACGCTCGCCGCAACGATCAGCCTGCCGTTCCGCAGCCAGACGGGGATCGCGTTCACGCTGAGAGGGTAGGGCGGTTCCGCGCTCCCGGCAAGGAGCGTCAGCGCGCGTTGATCGATTATTGACTGCCTGCCGATTCCGACGTGACGCCGAACACCCTACCGTGCGGTCGGCATCTGGGGGCGTCCCCCGACGCCAGGAGGAACTATGCGAAGAACCATCTCAGCGAAGGCCGTGATACTTGTCGTCGTGGCTCTCTCTCTGTTCGCCGCTGTGCCCGTCGTCGCTGCACAGGACGCGGCGGCCAACGAGCCCCGTCCGCTCGAGGTCACTCTCGAACGTCTGGCCGGCCTGCTCACGCGCCTCGAGACCGAGCTCGCGGCCGTCGACCGGCCGGCCGCTGACCGGCTCGAACAGCGCGTTGCGGAAGCGGTGGGGCTCGTCGAGGACGTGCTCGCGTCGCTCGGCGGCGAGAGCGAGGACCCCGCGTCCCCCAGGGGCGTCGTCCGGCTCGACCTTACGCTCCACCGCCTCGTCGCGCTGCTTGAGGAGATCGTGGGAGAACCTCGCGACCGTCCTGAGCGCGCCAAGGCGCGGATGACGCTCGACGAACTCCGCACGTGGGTTGACGGGTACGTCGCCGCCGCGGCGTCCGGGATGAGCGCCCGCGACGCCGAGCGCTTCGACCGCGCGGCCCACGACCTTGCCCGAGCCCTAGCCGCGCAGCTCGCGCGCGTCGCGAAGAAGGCGAACGCCGCGGAGCCGAGCGGCCCGAAGCTTCCGCAACTCGTCGAACGCCTCGAGGAGCTGGCGGCCCGCCTGGACGGCGTTCTACTGCGTCAGACGGCGCGACCCGAAGCCACCGAACCGTAAGGCGCACAAGTCAGGGCGGCCGAACCCGCGAGCTCGGCCGCCCTGGCACTCGTCCCAGCGCCTTGGCGCGCTCCCGCCTCCGGCCGCCCCGGCTACGAGGACGCCTTGATGAACCTGTCCACGTCCCCCTTGAACGCAACGAGGGAGTCGACGTCGAGGTAGAACATGTGCCCAGCCTCGTAGTACGCGATCTCGACATTCTTGCGAAGGGCCGGGTCGATGTTCATGTGGCCGATCATGTACTCGGTCGCGAAGAGCGGCGTCGCGAGGTCGTAGTAGCCTTGCCCGACGAGCACCTTCATGTACGGGTTCTTGGCCATCGCCGCGCGCAATTCCTCGCCGGTCGCGGGCAGGGCGCCGTTGCCCCACTCCCACTTTTCGTTCACCTTACCGCTCATGACTTCGTAGTCAAGATCGGTCTTGATTCCGAGATCCGCTCGCGCGTACTGGTTGAGCATCGCCGTGTACGGCGGCGTGATCGCCAGCATCGACGGGTCGAATTCGGGGTTCTCGGTGACGGTCAGCGCCTCGATGCCCTTGAAGCGTGAGTCGATCCGGCCGACGCTGCGCCGCTCCCCGCGCAGGAGCTCTTTGCAGAAGCGGAAGATCTCGACACGCAGGTTCGTGCCAAGCACGTAGTCGAAGTCCAGTCCCGTGTACTCGGCCAGCTTCTTGGCCACAACCTTGCGCTCGCTCGCGGCGAGGCGATCGCCCTTCATGAGCGCAAGCGTCAGTTCGCCCTCCGACCACGCCTTGACCTCCGTCACGAGGCTCTCGAGGCGCTTCTTCTGAAGCGCCGCCGGAAGCTTCTTGTGGTACCAAGCCGTCGCGGCGTAGGTCGGGACGAACAGCTGGAACGGCAGATCGTTCGCCCGCACGAACCGGATAGCGCTCAGATCGAGGACGGTCGAGATGAGGATGATGCCGTTGAAGGTGATCCCGCGATCCACAAGGTGTCCGGCCAAGCCGGCGGCGCGCGTCGTCCCGTAGCTCTCGCCGGCAAGGAAGAGCGGCGACGTCCAGCGCTGGTAGCGCGATAGGTAGAGGCGGATGAACTCGCCCACCGACTCGATGTCGCCCTTGAAGCCCCAGTACTTCTTGTCGAGTTCCTCTTTCGCCGCGCGGCTGAACCCCGTGCCCACGGGGTCGATGAACACGAGGTCAGTCTGATCGAGCCACGTGTGGGCGTTGTCCTCACAGCGGAACGGCGGCTGCGGCATCCAACCTTCCTTCTCCATCCGCACGCGCTTCGGGCCGAGCGCGCCCATGTGGAGCCAGATGGACGACGACCCCGGCCCGCCGTTGAAGGCGAACGTGAGGGGGCGAGAGGATCGATCCTTCACTCCTTCGAGCTCGTAGGCAGTGAAGAAGATCTCGGCCTCGGTCTCGCCGAACTCGTCATTGAGCGGGAGGACGCCGGCTCGCGCGACGTACTTCAGGCTGCGCTTGCCGCGAACGAGCTCGTGGTGGGTCTCGATCGGCTCGATCCCCAAGAGCTTCCGCTTCTTGTCTTTGCCCTCGTCGACCTTCTTCGCGTCCTCTTTCGTCGCCTCGTCGGCCATGCGTCCACGCTCCTTGGATTGTGAAGTCCTGTTCGATGGAGCATTGTACCGACACGCTCCGACTCGGGGGACACATACCTTATTTCGACGACCTCCGGCCCCGTTTTCGCATGTGCAGACTGCGCCCTGTAAGCCGCTCGGCCCGCTCGATGAAGCCTTCCCCACCCAGCGGCCTGCCCGTGCAAGTGTGTCGCCGGAGGGCGACGCAATCGCCGGGCTCCTGCGCCAGGAAACTCCGCCAGTCGCCCACTTCCTGAAAGATGTCGTTCCTCTGAACGAGAGGGTCAGTCTCCACATCGCCGACCATCCAGCCAGCGCTCGACCATGGGTAACGCCAGGCCTGCCCCACGATTCCAGCACGCACCGGGTTCTGCAGAACGTATCGGATGGCAGCAAGGATGCGATCGCCGCCAAGAGGGCACGAGAAGAAGCGCCCCTGGAACAGGTAGCCGCGCGACCCCATGCGGAAGTTGATCCTGCGCGAGTAGCGCTTGTGTGCCTCCCCGATGCCCCTAGCCAGGCTGTTTGGGCACTCAGGCACAGCGACCAGGTGTATGTGGTTGGGCATCAGACACCATGCGAGGAACGTCAACCCGAACTTGTCGCCCTGCTCGGACAACAGACCGAGGTACGCGCTACGATCTTCGTCCGAGAAGAAGACGTCCATTCGGCGCACGCCGCGCTGGACGATGTGATGAGGGCATCCAGGTACGACGACACGCGCGATCCTCGGCATATGCATAGTGTGTCATATAATCGCTGTGCTGACAATATACGGCCGCACCGCATCGCAATTGAGTATGTGTCCCCGGATTGATACCCTGGTCGAGGGGGGGAGGAGGCAGCATGAGACGCAGCGCAGCGTTGGGATTGATCGTCGGTCTTGTCGCGAGCATCGCCATAGGAGCATTCGTGGTCGCGGCACCGAAGATGGTGTACACAGCGTTTGTTCCGCCGGTGCTCTCAGCCGACGCTGCGGGGGCGATCCTGTTCGAGGCGAAGGTCACGGGCTCGCCGACCCGGGTCATCCTCGTGCTGAATACGCGGGACGGGTCAACGAGCAACCAAGTTCTGCGTGACGACGGACTCGCCGGAGACCGCGCACGCGGCGATGGGATTTACACGCTCAGTCTGACCGCAGCGGAGATCGTCGGCCTGCTCAAGCCAGACGATGTCCTGCGCGCCGAGGTCGGCTTCCTCGAAATCTACGACGGCACAACGCTGGTGAACCGGGGAAACATCTTCGCCGACGTCTTGACGAGCGACATCCCGCTTCTCTCCGTGACCTCGATGGCATCCGACGCCCAACGTACCGACTACCTCGTGAACCTCGTCGACCGCGACTTCGTCCTGGCGAACGGATTCGACATCACGTCCGTTCTCCGCCGCTTCTACGACCTCTTCGCCGACGACTTCGACTTCGTGAGCGTCATCGTAGTCCCTGGCTACTTTCAGAATCGCTACCACTTCGCAGTGAAGAGCGACGTGCGCGGGATTGGCATCACGCCGTTTGACGCCTCGCGGACCTACGGAAGCGCGGGGCGGCTCCTCGGAGTCACGATGTTCCCCAACGGTAACCTCTTCGACCCGGCGGAGGCCGCGTTCCAGCACGAGCTTGGACATCAGTGGGTCAACTTTCTCCCCTTCGCGCCGCTCAACTACGCGATCCCCCACTGGCCTCTCTCCGACCTCGCAAGTGGCATCATGGGGTTCGCAGAGTCAGAAAGCGGACAAGGACTTCAGTTCCCGTGCGTCGTGACTCCCGTCGCGGGAGGAGCGACGCTGACGCAGCGCTACGACGCCCCGGTATTCACGGATCTCGACCTCTACCTGATGGGCCTCCTCCCCGCCGACCAGGTGGGGAGTCACGCCGTCTTCCCGCGCGGCACGGCAGCTTCGGACCTGTTCGCGCTGTGCGGCGTCGGCGCGTGGAGCGGCCGCCTGGAAACGGTGACCATTCAGGACATCGTTCGCCAAGTCGGGCCGCGCATCCCGGACGCAGCCCAAAGCCCTCACACGTTCCGCGTTGCGACGATCATCGTCTCTGATGCCCTTCTCTCCCGCGAAGCGATGAGCTTCTACAGTTTCTTCACACAGCGTGCTGCAGTGACCGAGGAGACGCTGTATCACAGCGGTTTCGCCCGGGGCATGGCGAAGCCGTTCTGTCTCTCGACGCAGCATCTGGGAACGCTCGATGCACGCCTCGTCGGTCCGTAGTCAGGTCTGTCACCGCCCCCATGAACGACCGCGGAGCCGGACCCAGAGCCTCTGTGCCTAGGCGGCCGGGTGACGCCGCATCTCGGGTGGTTACGGAACCTGCAAGGATCCTGACGACCTTGCGAGGAGACGAGGCATAGCGTAGAAACGTGATGTAGCATGGACTGTGAGGCGTGCGGGGTGCGGGAGGGCTGTCCGGAGGCTGTGCGTTCAGTTCGGGCCAGGGAGGCAGCATGTCGCAAACCGTCGAAACCCGCGTGCGTCGTCTGTGCGTAACGATCCTTCTTCTCGTCTCCGCGGTGAGCCTTCTCGCTTCGGGGAGTCCGGTGATCGAACCTCAGTCGGCGAGCCAGGTCATCGAGACCATGCAACTCACCGGCCATCTCGGCGCCGTCTACTCCATCGTCTGGTCGCCGGACGGATCGCGCATCGCGACGGGCAGCTCGGACGGAACGGTCCACATCTGGGATGCGCAGACGGGAACCTCGCTCCTCACACTGAAAGAGGGAATAGCCAGTCAGTGGGGCGTCGCATGGTCGCCCGACGGAACTCGCGTCGTCACCGTGCAATGCGGCAGCATGATCCGCGTCTGGGATGCCGTCACGGGCGAGAAGCTGGCGGAGTTGGCTCGGCCCTCCGTCTGTGACAACTGCATCGCGTGGTCGCCCGATGGGACACGCCTGGCCCTCGGCGAAGGCGACGGCACGATCGTACTCCTCGATTCGAGCGATCTGCGCATCGTCGCAGAGTGGCCGGGACACGTCGAAGGCGGGTTGTCCACAGAGGTCATCGCGATCGCCTGGTCTCCGGACGGCACCCGGCTCGCGTCGGGAGGCCTGGACTTCGCTCTTCGGATCTGGGATGCAGCGACCGGCGCGCCCCTCGCCGTCCTCCGAGCCACGACCTACGCCCGCAACGACATCAACGGCGTCGCTTGGTCGCCCGACGGCCGACTGATCGCCACCGCCGGGCAGGACGGCTACGTCCGCCTGTGGGACCCGGCGGAGAGGGTCGAGGTGCGGAGCTTCCGCGTGTCGCTCTCGTGGGCGCGCGGCGTGTCGTGGTCGCCGGACGGGACCCTGCTCGCGGCGACCGGGGCTGCCGGCAGACTCGGCCTGTGGAATCCTGCGACAGGCGAGGCCGTATCCACGCTCTCGAGTTCCGGCCACGACGTCTGGGCCGTCGCGTTCTCGCCCGACGGGACGAAGCTTGCGAGCGGAAGCGGTCGCTACGAATCCCGGACCGGGAACTCCCCAATCCGCATCTGGGGATTGCCCTAGACTCAGCTGATCGTCACGACGCTACGGCTCCAGCGCGACGAAACGCCTGCCGTCCTCCTTGCACAGGATCTGCACGACGTGCCGTCCGGTGGAGACTGCCGGCGGCAGCCCACCGCCCGGGGACACCCATTGCCCGACCATGTAGAAGTCGCTGAGTCCTGGCAGCGTCTTCGACATCCCCTTCCCGAGCGACTGCCCGGTCATCAGCCAGCCCTCGTAGCTTCCGCGCCAGTTGCCGGTGTAGCGTTCCCACGTCACCGGCGTTGCGACGTCGCGCATCTCGACCTTTGCCCGGATCCCGGGAATGCGCTGCTCGAGGGCGTCGATGACGCGCTCTGTCGCCAGTTCCTTCTCGGCGCGGTAACGCGCTGGATCCTCGCGCAGCGCCTTCCAGCGGTCGTAGTCGGCGCTGATCATGACGATGACCGTCGTCTTTCCGGCGGGGGCAAGCGCGGGATCGAAGTTGTAGACCATCATCGACAGCCGATCCCTCGCCTTTCCGTCGATCTCGACCTTCGGGTCGAGCGGGAAGCTGATGCCGGACCCTACTTGAGGGAGCTTGCCGAGTGGATCGGCGATCCCGAGACCCACATAGAGAAGTGGCGAGAAGGGCGTCATGCCTCCTTCGTAGGGCTTGCGCACGGCGTCGTCTGCGAAACGGCCGCCAAGCATGTCGAAGATTGTCGTGCGCCCGTCGGCGGCGGAGATGACCACATCGGCGCGGTGCTCGGTTCCGTCGGCAAGGCGCACCCCGACCGCTCGAGCGACAGAGCCACCGACGCCTTCCTCCACAAGGATCTGCGATACCTTGGACGAGTATCGAATCTGTCCGCCTAGATCGAGGAACCGCTTCTCGATGTTGCGGACGAACGGCATCGAGCCGCCGAGCGGATACCCCGCCGTCTTCATCTCTTGCCACGCAAGCGGCATGATCAGGCCGAGCATCGGGAAGGAGTCGGACTCGCCAAGCATCGCCCCGAACGCTTCGCGGAGAGCGGGGCTCTTCAGGCGCTTCGCGAAGTCCTCTACGGTGACCTTGCGCCACTTCATGAACGCCGGGCCGAGAGGCAACATACGCGCGCCCATCAGGAGCTTGTCCCACACCGTGTAGAGCTCGGGAGCCTTCTCGACGGGCATGTCAAAGCGCGTGAACTTGCGGATGGCATTCGTCAGCTCCCGAATCGGCTTCGCGTCCTCGGGTCCAAGCTCGAGCAGGTGCCGTTCGAGGCGATCGACGTCGCGGTAGAAGACGAGGGCGGGACTTCCCTTGCACTCGACGCGCATGAACTCGTCGAGGTCGACGATCTTGAGACCTTTGAGCGCCCCCACTTCCTTCCACAGCTTGTGAAATCCCGACCCGGGGCCGGAGCCGACGAGCCAGTGGATGCAGCTGTCGATCGTGTATCCGTTCCGCTTCCACGCGGTGCAGACACCGCCGGGGAGGCTGTGCATCTCGTAGATCGTGGCTTGGTAGCCGTTCATCTGCGCGTAGCAGCCGGCGCACAACCCGGCCACCCCGCCGCCGATGATGGCGATCGTCTTCTTCGCCCCGCCCGCCATGTGCTCCTCCTTCGCGACGCAAGCTGAGCCTAGCCAACTGCGCGAGACGGCGCAAGAAGAGGCCCCGCGCCGAGCGCGGGCCCCACATCACACTCTGCGCCGCCACTCAACGCGGCGGCCAACGGTTTCTAGGCCTTCTTCTCGCCGGCTTCCACCTTGACCCCAGCGGCCGACAGCACTTCGCCGAGCTTCCCGGCACGCGCCAAGCCGGTGAGGGAGGCGAAGAACGCGCTCATCGCCCCCTGGTCGCCAGCGTTGCCGCCCGAGACGTACACCTCGGGAACGAACGGCTGCTGGCTCGAAGCCAGCGCCTGGATCGCGTTGACGAGCGTGGTGCCGTCTCGTCCGAGAGCCTCGGTCTGCCGCAGGTAGCCGTCGGCCTTGGCCAGCGCCACG
>Ga0247841_10012215_pt1 | contig 11249 bp, 9 predicted proteins | sample LaCruzMarch2015__2_FD_192410 | JGI IMG/M metagenome (GOLD analysis project Ga0247841, IMG submission 192410) | Freshwater microbial communities from meromictic Lake La Cruz, Castile-La Mancha, Spain - LaCruzMarch2015_18m | ecosystem: Environmental > Aquatic > Freshwater > Lake | place: Spain...
TCAGGTATGTCGACGATATACGGGTGTTTTATAACGCTTCCGACTTTTTCTACAGGTATACAACAGGCGTATTCAAGAACAAGAACGATGCTTACGCCCACCGCGATATGCTATTCAGATTGGGCTACCCCAACGACCTCTTTATCAAGAAAGTGATACGTGGTACCGATGAAAAAGATGTCCCGAGCCGGAAATCCTGGTCCATTCAGCTGAAAGCAACCAGTGTTCCGATAGATATCACGGCCACCTTCCCGGGGTTTAAAGGTGTCAGGGAAACCAAAGAAGTTGACGGGATGTATCATTATCTGTATGGCAGCTATTCAACAGCTGAAGAGGCAAAAACCATTATGAAAAGAAGTGAACTAATAGAGTTTAGTGATGCTTTCGTGAGAGAAATTAGCATTCTGTTGAAGAAATAGCTATGTACTTTCTTAGTTTTATCTAAAATAGTGGAGATATTCTACATTTTTGTAATATATTTATTGTCATTATAATTCACAAAAAGATGAAACACTTTTGCCCCGCCCAAAAAAACTTCATCATTGTGGTTCTGCTTGCCTGTCTTTTACCGCTTGGCGCCCAGGAAATACCATTGAGAGATTTTCAGAGGGCCTTCAGAAATGCCGACATGTACTACCTTTATGATGAGAACTATCTAAAAGCAGCTTCATTGTTTGAGCCCTTGTTTAAGCAATACCCCGACAACCACAACCTGGCAGCAAAACTAGGGATCTGCTACCTGAACCTCGAAGGTAAAAACAAAGAAGCCCTTGCTATCCTTAGAAAAGCTGCCGAAAATGTTGTATCAAGAGAAAAGGATTATAAGCAGACAGGAGACCTGGCACCCCTCGATACCTACCTGTATCTCGCTATAGCATTCCAGCGGAACGATAGTCTCGAGCAGGCTCTGACCTATCTGAACGATCTAAAAAAGAGACTCTCTCCTTCTGACACCTACCAGCTGGACTTTGTCGATCTTCAGATCCGTAACTGCAGGTATGCAATGGAGATGAAAAAAAGACCGGTAAGGGTGATAACAGAGTATTTTACCCCATGGCTCGCAAATTTTTCCGGAGCCTGCAATCCGGTCCTGGCCGAAAACGATTCGGTGTTCGTATTTACAGTTAAAAATGAAGGTTTAACCCAGATATACTGCTCATACAAGAACACGACCTGGAATGAACCAACCAACATTACAAATCAGCTGGGCGGTTTTGACCGATTTTATACAAACTCCATTACCGGGGACGGTAAAATGCTTATCATGTATCTTGATGACGGAGGAGACGGCAACCTCTATTACAGTATAAGAACCGGCACAACCTGGTCGAAAATCAAATCAATGGGCAGACCTGTCAACTCCATCTATTGGGAGTCCCACGGATTCGTCACTCCCGACGGCCAGACAATGTATTTCACGAGCAACCGGCCCGGTGGCGAGGGCGACCTTGATATATGGTCAACGCGCAGGCTGGCCGATGATAACTGGGAAGCTCCGGTGAACCTTGGAAATACAATCAATACTCCCTATGATGAAAACACTCCCTATTTTGATGTTGAAACCGATGCCTTGCTCTTCAGCTCAATAGGACATATAACAATGGGAGGACTCGATGTTTTCAGATCCCAGAACAGAAGCGGTGCCTGGACTCAACCGGTGGGGATGCCTTACGCCTTTAATAACGTTCAGGAAAACAGCCACTTTATCCTGAACAACAATGCTCCGGGTTTTATCGCCAGCAGTTTTAACGACAAAACAAATGAGAGAAACATTTTCTCAATAGTTGCTATCGATCCTGCTGATGAAATAACTACCGCTTCCGGAACAATAACTCTTGAAGACGGTATGAATGTCGACCCAAAAGTTACACTTATCACTCTCAAGAACCTTAAAACAGGCGAAGTAATCCAGAATATCCCGGTGAACCCCGACGGAACTTTTCAATTCGATATCATACCGGGTGATTATGAGGTGTTCATAAGCCACGATGGATATAACACCGAAACCTTAACACTCAACCTGCCACTCTATTTTACAGGCAGCTTCCTTGCAGTGAGTCCGTCACTTGCTCCCGAAAAAGTGTTTACGGGAGACTTCCTTTCAATCCAGAATGTGTTATTTGATTTCGATAAATACAATCTTAACGACGAGGCAAAACAAACACTCGAGGTACTTAAGAATATTCTCATAACAAATCCTGACCTTACAATTGAGGTAGCAGGATATACCGACTCCTGGGGAAGCACAGAATATAACAGAATACTTGCTGATAAGCGTGCTCAGGCAGTTATTGACTACTTCGAAATGACAGGCATCGAGGGAGGAAAATTCCTTAAAAAGGCTTTCGGCGAATCAAATTTCGTGGCAGTCAACAGTAATCCTGACGGATCCGACAACCCCGAAGGAAGAAAATACAACAGGAGAGTCACTTTCGGAATCGTCAATCCCGGAACAGGGGTGGTAATAAGGCATGAAGTTTACACCCCAAGGCACCTCAGACAACCAAGTGCCATCAAGTATAGTATTGTGCTAAAGCAGACCATGGATGTTCTGTCTACTTCCTATTTCAGCAACGTTATCAAGGACGAAATGCTCTTCATACGGACAGTCAAGACCGATACAGCCAACCTTTATGCCCTCGGCTTATTCTTCAACAGGTCGGATGCAGTGACTTACCTTGGCTATCTTAAGGGACTGGGCTTCGACGAAGCATATGTTATCAACCAGTATGAACTCGACAACCTGTCAGTCGATGGCAATCCAGTCATAATGCAATCACCTGCTACAACACAACTGGTATACGCAATCCAGCTCTTAGCAACCAGGAATCCTATCAATCCCAACAGAATCTTCCCCGGCTATGAAGGGGTGAGAGAAATTGTCGACGATGACGGATTATATAAATATGTCTGGGGAGAATTCAGGTCAGTTGTTCAGGCCAAAGAGGCTCTGATCGAAGTAATGAATGAGTATGATGATGCCTTTATAAGGCAAATAAATGTCGTCAGATAAAGCGGTAATCAAAATACCGAATACATTTTGATGAGATACAGGGAAATAAGCTTGCGGGCCCTTGAACCAGAGGACCTGGAGTTGCTTTATGACTGGGAAAACGACATGGCTAACTGGCTCATAAGCAATACAGTGAAGCCATTTTCCAAATATACTCTCAGGCGATACCTGGAAAACTCTCATAAAGATATCTATGAGACCGGACAGGTCCGCCTCATGATCGACCATATTACTGACAATAAAACGATTGGAACAATCGATCTGTTCGATTATGACCCATTCCACAGAAGGGCAGGTGTTGGAATTCTCATTGCACCCGAAGAATACAGGCGAAAGGGATTTGCAACAATGGCGCTAAAATGCCTGATAGACTATTGTTTTAATACCCTTATGCTTCGCCAGCTCTACTGCAGTATCATATCAAATAACAAGGAAAGCATAGCACTGTTCAGTAAGGTGGGCTTCACCCAGGCCGGGATAAGGAAAGACTGGATAAGAGTTGCCGACGGATACCTCGATGAACATCTTTTCCAGCTTGTCAATCCCGATGTATGAGTTTTATTTAAGATATGAAGCCAACAGACCACAAGCTGCAAAGATATCTGTCCCTGAGGATTTCCTGATCGATGCTGAGATCCCGGAAATAACAAGTTCATGCTTGAAATGATTCATTGTCTCCGGCGGTGAGGATACATAGTCCTCGCCCGGAACTGAATGATATGGCAACAGGTTAACCCTGATGCCGGTATTCCGTAGCAGCTCCATCAATCCTTCCAAATGCCTTCGGGTATCATTCAGATCCCTGATCATAATATAGGCAACGCTCATACGCCTCTTTTTATCTGTCATGGCCGATTTCATCACCTCAATAATCTCTTTGGCAGGGTACTTCCTTTCTGCCGGAACCGACTTCAGTCTTTCTTCGGGAAAAGGAGAAAAAAGACTCAGTGCCATGTTGCATTCACATGAATCCAGAAACTTTCGCACACCGGGAGTAATCCCAACTGTTGAAACTGTAATGTTCCGCGGACTTAAGGCCATCCCCCACTCTGCAGTCATGATATCGCATGCCTTCAGAACATTGTCAAGATTATCCATCGGCTCTCCCATTCCCATGAAAACGACATGGGTAACCTTGCCGTCAATGCCCGGACCAAGAACCTGGGTCAGGATATCCCTGACAGAAAGATCCCCTCTGAAGCCATACTGGCCGGTAGCGCAGAAAGGGCAACCCATCCTGCAACCCGATTGCGAAGAGACACATACCGTCGTACGCTTCGGATTGCTCATCAGGACTGTCTCAAATTCCTTCCCGTCTTCATTCCTGAACAGATATTTTACGGTTCCGTCAACAGACTTTATTGAAGAAACCGGACCGTAGATACCATGAAACGATGTCTCCTTTAATTTCTCCTTTACCTTCCCTGGAAGGCCCTTAATCAGCATAAAATCGTCCGATTTCCTTTTGTAAAGCCAGTTGGTTATAGCCAGAGCATGCCTCTCCTTGCATTCCGCCAGGTCACTGACCTCTGATGCAGTAAGGCCGCAAAGACTCCTCATATAATTATTGTGAAATCAGTCCCCTGTTTTTCAGAAGAGACTCAATCTGAGGCTCACGACCGCGGAAATTCACATACATCTGCATGGCATCCATAGTCCCGTCTTTCTGAAGAATGTTCCTTCGGAAAGATTCGGCCGTTGCCCTGTCGAATACTCCCTTTTCCCTGAAGGCCTCAAAAGCATCATTATCGAGCACGGCAGCCCATGTATAACTGTAGTAACCCGAATCATACCCGTCAATGATGTGAAGGAAATAAGTACTCCTGTATCTGGAAACAATCTCAGGTATCAGCCCTATCTTATCAAGATATTCTTTCTCAAAGCTCTGAACATCAACCGCTGCCGGAGCCTCCTGTGTATAATACGCTATATCGAGCAACGAAGAGGCAAGCAGCTCGGTGTTTATAAATCCCTGATTGAAATACTTGCTCTTCTCCAGTTTTTCAACCAGAGCAGCAGGGATCGGTTCGCCTGTTTCGTAGTGACGAGCATATATCTCAAGCAATTCAGGCTCTGTAACCCAATGCTCCATTATCTGCGAAGGCAGTTCCACAAAATCCCAGGCTATAAAAGAGGTGTTATAGGTGTTCTTGCAGAACAACCCTTCAAGGGCATGTCCGAATTCATGAAAAAGAGTTTCCACCTCTTCAAGGTTAAGCAGGGCAGGCAGGCCATCTGTGGGGCGGGTAAAGTTGCAGACTACTGTCACGACAGGAGTAACTGGCTTCCCATCAACAACATGATGGCTTCTGTACCCTCCGCACCATGCTCCCTGCTGCTTGCTTTCGCGCGGATGAAAATCGAGGTAAAGGACTCCGATATGCGATCCGTCCTCCTCTTTGACTTCATAGGCTTCAGCATCAGGATGAGGTAGAGGTATGCTGGTTAGCGGAGAGAATGAAATTCCATACAGCCTGTTCGCACAGGTAAAAACACCTTCCCTTACATTGTCAAGGAGGAAATAAGGCCTGAGAGCATTATCATCAAGATCGTACTTTTCTTTGCGCACTTTCTCGGCATAATACCACCAGTCAGATGGTTCAAGTTTGAATTTTCCGCCCTCGCGGTCAATGATAAGCTGCATCTCCTTAACCTCATTCCTGGCTACAGGAACTGCCCTGGACCACAAGTTGTTAAGAAGATCGAGGACATTGTCGGGGTTCTTTGCCATTCTGGGTTCAAGAACAAGGTGCGAGTGTGTCTTATATCCAAGCAGCTTGGCGCGCTGAGCCCTAAGTCCCACTATATCGGCAAGTATCTTGTTGTTGTCATATTCATTACCGTTATTGCCACGGTTTGTGTAAGCGCTGAAAAGCTCGCGGCGCAGATCCCTGTTCTCCGAGTACTGAAGGAACGGAAATATGCTCGGTCTTTGTGTCGTGAACGCCCATTCACCTTCACGGCCTGCAGCTTTTGCAGTCTCAGCCGCTGCATCGGCGATTGATTCAGGCAATCCTGCAAGTCCGTCCTTTCCGACAAACAATTTATAATTGTTTGTCTCGGCCAGGACATTCTGGCTGAATTTCACTCCAAGCACCGACAGTTTCTGGTTTATTTTCATAAGGGTATCCTGGTCAACCTTGCTCAGGTTGGCTCCGTTCCTTACAAACTCCTTGTAAAGGTTCTCGAGGATGAACTTCTGCTCATCGGTAAGCGTTTCAGAAGCCTGGTTTTCGTAAACATGTTTTACCCTCTTGAAAAGCTCAGGATTAAGTACTATTTCATCCTGATAGGCTGCAAGTTTCGGAGAAATCTCCATTTCTATGTTCTGCAGAGAATCACTCGTATTTGCTGAAGCCTGGGAAAAAAACACCTGTGATACCTTTGACAGGAGTTCACCGGACTTGTCGAGTGCGCCTACAGTATTCTCAAAATTTGGTTCTTCCGTGTTGCTTAATAGATTCTGAATATCCTTTTTCCCCTCTTCCATTCCTTTTTCAAAAGCAGGCATGTAATGTCCGGCATGAATTTTTTCGAACGGCGGTACGTCGAACGGAGTGTTGTAAGTGGAGAAGAACGGATTGGCTTTTTCATCAACCCTGTTCTTGCAGGAACTCAGAATAAGGCATGGCAATCCCATGATTAAAAGGATTTTAGTTAGATTTTTCACTGTCGCAGGTATTTAGTTTATTTTACTCAATTACTGATAATGCTGCAAAATAAGTTTATAAAAAACTGTTATCAAAAGAAATATGGATTATTTTTGTCATCCCGTTTCCGGCACCCGTGTGGAGCCGGAGCGGGCGCAACAGACCAAAATCTGATTGCGATCAGGAATCCTGGAGAGATGGCAGAGTGGTCGAATGCGGCGGTCTCGAAAACCGTTGTCCTGCAATCGTGGGACCGGGGGTTCGAATCCCCCTCTCTCCGCAAAGCCAAAATACCTCCCTTCCGTTTGGAAGGGATTTTTATTTTCAGGCAATCCGGGGCCATGCTCGCATGAGCCCGGATTGCCTGAAAATAAAAATACTTACGAGGCAACGAGTAAGGAGTTATTTTGGCTTTCAGCCTCCCCCAATGGGGATCACCGAAGGTAATCCCCCTCTCTCATGGGCCCTGCCCATAATCCCACACCTCAAACCTCACGCCTTACTACCGTACCCCATCCACCCACATATTTTAACAGAATTTTTATCGATATTCGATATCCTGGTTATTGTTTTACAACAATTATTTTACCTGAAACGATATGAGACTATTTTGAGTTTCAGAAATTTGATCATAAATTTTATCAGTATTCAAATGTTAAAAAAATAAAAAATAGTAATATTGCAAAGTGATTCCTAAAAATCTGTATATTCGCACCGATTTTTTTCAAAGAGAACGATTAAAATTATATAGTCGGTATTTAAAAAAAGCAAGGATTTAAAAAACAAATGAAAATGAAAAAAAGAGTACTAATGGGATTAGCAATCATTTCAATGGTTGTCGCCCTCACAAGTTGCGGTAAGAAACCCCAGGTTGAAATTGACGCTGTCAATGCAGCTATCGAAGCAGCAAAATCAGCTGAAGCTGCCACTTATTTACCCGCTGAGTTTGCAGCTCTCCAGGATTCTCTGAATTCCGTAATGACCGCTATCACAGCAAAAGAAGGTAAGATGTTCAAGAATTTCAAGGCTGAGATTGTCAAGCTTGGAGAAGTTACAACTCTTGCCAACACTGTGACAGCAAATGTTGCCGCTAAGAAAGAAGAAGTGAAAGCTGAGGTTTCCGGAATGATGACAGCTATCAAGACTGTCATTGACGAGAATGCTCTGCTTATACCGAAACTGCCGAGGGGCAAGGAAGGCGCTGCCGTTATCGAACAGATAAAGGCTGACGTTGCCACCGTTGATGCAGCTGTTGCTGAGGCTCAGGGTCTCTTTGACAAAGGTTCTTTCATGGATGCAATGAACAAGATTAAAGCAGCAAAAGAAAAAGCTGAAGGTCTTAATGCTGAAGTTAAGGAAGTCCTTACCAAAGCAAGGATAAAATTCTAATTCCAGACTTAGAAAATCTGAAAATCCCCGGGCCTTCCCGGGGATTTTTTTAAGCTTAAACCCGGATGAGACTGAAAAAGAAGTACAGAAGGATTTTTTTAGGTGCTGTTATTATGATAATTGTCACGGTAGCGGGTTTTATCCTTTCAGGTCTTATTCCGGAATCCCCCGAGGAGCAGGTCACCCAGGCCAGAATTGCTCTTTCAGAAGCAGTATCAAATGATGCCCATACCTATTCGAAGAGTCTTTACAGGGAGGCAAAGTCGTTGTACGATTCTGCTATGGTCAGCTGGCAGAAGGAGAACGAAAGGTTCATCTGGTTCAGGGATTACAGTCGGACGGCAGAATTGGCTCAGATGTCGGAACAGAAAGCGCGGCAGGCCTCCCGGATATCAATAAATAATGTAACTGACCTGAATATTTATCTGGGAAAGAAACTTGAGAAGCTTAATCATCTTGCAGGTCAGATAGACCTTAAGTTTGACTCCTATCCGTTAGCCTCCGAAGTCTGGAGCCGGATATCAAAAGGCAGGATGCTTCTCAAGGAATCGGAAGTGGCATACAATAAGGGTGATTACTCTGTGGCGAAGGAGAAGGTGGCAGGATCAGAGCTTCTTCTCGTTGATGCCTATGAAAATGCAAGTGAACACCTCACCGGGTATTTCAATTCCTTTCCAACCTGGAATCAATGGGTTGACAGGACCATAAAAGAATCGCTAAGGAACCAGAGTTATGCCATCATCATCGACAAGTATTCAAGGAAATGTATTGTTTATCTTGGGGGTGTCAAAAAATATGAGTATAAAGTCGAGCTAGGAAAGAACTGGGTGGGCGACAAAAACGAAAGGGGAGATAAGGCAACTCCTGAGGGTATATACAAAATTGTAAAGAAGTTCGGGAGCGGAAGAACGAAATATCACAAGGCACTTCTGATCGACTATCCCAATGAGACCGACAAGGCGGAGTTCAAAAAGGCTGTTTCAGGCGGAAAACTTCCAAGGTCGGCCAGGATAGGAAGTCTTATCGAAATCCATGGTGAAGGGGGAAGAGGATACGACTGGACGGAAGGATGCATTGCCCTGTCGAATGAAGAAATGGACGTTGTATTCAGGATCGCCGGGGAGGGCACTCCGGTGACTATAGTAGGATCAACGGTCAGTCTAGACAAGCTTCATGAATGACAATTATATGGATGACAACAGGACAGAAATAAACGAAACGCTGCCTGAAGAGAACCGGGTGGGGAACTTCCTGGCCAGGTTCCGCTCATTTCAGGAAAAGTATGGAACGAACCCCGGATTCAGCAAAGCGGCAAAAAAAACTTTACCGGTGCTCGGAGGTATTGTCTCATTCCTTTTATTGACGGCCTTTTTGATTTATGGTGTGCCTGGCATGCAGGAAGCACTGTCGAGGCATAAGCCCGGGCTTGACAATGACCCGGAACTAAAGGAAGACCAGAACTACAAAAAGCAGATATCCGCCCTGTCAAGGGATGTTCAGAGACTTTCAAAAAAATATGCTTCCTATACCTCCGGACAGTCATACATTGTTATAAATACAACTGATAACAGGTTTTATCTCTACAGGAACAAAAAGCTGATAAGGGAAGGATTCTGCAGTTCGGGAAGTTATACTATGCTCAAGACCGAGGGTGAAAAACTTTGGGTGTTTAAGACTCCTAAGGGAAAATACCGGATACAGGGCAAGATCACATCGCCTGTATGGAGAAAGCCCGACTGGGCCTTTGTTGAAGAAGGCCTTCCCATTCCGGCGGCCACTCATCACTCGAGGTATGAATACGGCGTGCTTGGCGACTATGCGCTCAGCATCGGCGACGGTTACCTTATTCATGGAACGCTCTACAAGCGCTTTCTTGGGATGCCCGTTACCCATGGCTGCATCAGGCTTAACGACGAGGATTTGAAAGCCATTTACAACTCTCTCGCAATAGGTTCGAAGGTATATATTTTCTGATTTCATACAAGGCAGAAATATGGAAGACAAAAATGAGGAAGCCGTAATGAAAACGGGAAAAAATAAACTTATCGCATCGGGAGTGATCATAGCGGTGATCCTGGGATTTTTCACAATCATGTCGCTGATGGCTCCTGGAAGGAAACTGGAAGATATCCGGCTTAAGTTTGGTCCCGAAGAATCTTCAGAGAACAAGATTGATGAACGGTTGTACAGAGATTCAACCTATATGACCTTGCTAAAGGAGAAATCATATCTTCAGGCCAGGACAAGTATGGCTGAAACGGATTCGGTCTATATGACGCTTAATCTTTCCGACAGCACCGCAAACCTTGAAATAAGCGGTGTCACTGTGCATTCCGTCAGGATCAACTGTTACAGGGTTAGCGGAATCCTTCGCAGGACAGATGATTATGCAATTTCGTCGATGCTGGCGTCACCGATAACCATTGTAAGCGACCTGGCGACCATAAAGAAGGAACCGCTGATGATCAAAATGGCGCCAAAGGATACCAGCGAATTCAAACCTGATATTATTCCCGACACTTCCGATTATGAGCCTGTAAATTATATCCTGGAATTGGACAACGGAATCAGGATTTATGTTTATCAAACCACCGACACGCTGAAAAGCGACGGCCGTCAGTTATTCTTCTTTGACCTCAGGGACCGGTTCAGAACAACATGGAGTTATATGAAAAGTATAGCCATGTTCCGGGTTCCTGAATATCATCCCTTCATAAAGATCAGACTGCCAAAGGCTGATGCAAAGATCCTTTACAGGGCAGTTCCCCGCAGGGGCCAGATAGCTGTTTACACTTAGCATCTTTTTCCGGTCAGGGTTATCAATGAATCAAAAAAAAATGTAGGTTTGAGTCAGACTCTAAACTAATTCATTCCTGCATGTCACGATTCACCGGTATTATTGGAATCATTATAATTCTCGGACTGGCATTCCTGTGGTCGAACAACAGGAAAGCCATTAATCTGAGGCTGGTTATTACAGGCCTTCTGCTTCAGCTGGCTCTTGCAATTTTCATCCTCAAGGTACCGGTCGGTCAGGATATTTTTGCGTGGCTTGGGAAGGTCATCAATAAACTGCTTGACTTTTCACAGGAAGGGGGACTTTTTGTTTTTGGAGATCTGACAAAGGTTTCTGAGATTTTACCTCCTTCAATTGTCAGTGCGGGCGTTTTCCTGTTCACTCTCCTTCCCACTATTAT
>Ga0247841_10012217_pt1 | contig 11247 bp, 11 predicted proteins | sample LaCruzMarch2015__2_FD_192410 | JGI IMG/M metagenome (GOLD analysis project Ga0247841, IMG submission 192410) | Freshwater microbial communities from meromictic Lake La Cruz, Castile-La Mancha, Spain - LaCruzMarch2015_18m | ecosystem: Environmental > Aquatic > Freshwater > Lake | place: Spain...
GGAAAATTCACCATCAAGTGGAATTTAAACTATTGAGGGATTGCAAAACTCCATTCGGAGTCAAATCCGTCCTTTTTCCGCTGGCTTCGAATTTGACTCTCAAAGCGAGTTTTTCAATATACCGAACATGAGTCAAAAATCGGATTTTCGGCTTGGCCAAAGCCTCGGGGATCGATGATCGTAAGTCGATCCGCGAGAGCTTTCGCTCATGCCCAAAACCGATTTTTGACTCACGTTCGGTATAACCTCTATTAATTAAATTTCACTTTCACTTACTATCTTTCGCTTATTTAAAGAATTTGTACGTCTTGTCCAAATGACGGATAAACCCTATCATAAAGGTGTCAAGCCCAAAAAAACAAACAGTCAAGGACTTATATGACAGCAGCTATCGTTGAAAATAACAGGATTTCATTAAGAGACGAACCAATAGATCAGAAGATCTTATCGGCAACAGATCTAAAAGTCTCAATCCAGGCTACCAAAATCCTTTCCACCAATGTCGGATGGGAAATCGTCAATGTCGGTTTGAAAAAAGAGAGAATTTATAATAGCGAACTTCTCAAAAAAACGAATGAAGCCACTGAAATTCAGCAGACAATTCAAAAACTGATCGAGCTCAACGGTCAATTATCCATCAGCGAAAAAGATGTTGTTTTATCTGACAAAACTCTCGCTCTTTTTAAAGAGCTCGAGAAAGCAAAAATCACCATTCTTCAGCCTGCCGATAAAAAAATCTCTCCAACACGCATGGCTGAAATTAAAGCCCAGATCGGCGCACACAACGATCGTCTCAAAACGGAACTTCAAACGCTATTCACAACAAAAATTCAGGTGATGATCAATGAACTGAATTCGCTCCTGGACACTCTGCGAACGATTCAAAAAGCTTTCGATCGTTTTATGGAAAACATAATCAGCGCCATGAAAAAATAGTGAACTTAAACACACTGATTGAAAAAGCCACTAAGACGCCGAGCATCGATATCGAAGCATTTTATGCGCAAGCATATGCTCATTATCAGGCAAATCAAACAGCCGAAGCCGCTAAAATTTTTAGTATATTGTGCGCCCGGCAGCCTTTGGAAGTGCGATTTTGGTTCGGACTCGGAGCCTCATTGCAAGGAAGTGCAGACCACGAAAAAGCCCTTTATGCATGGGCGATGGCCGCATTACTCGACCCCGAAAATCCCTACCCCCATTTCCACGCGGCGGAATGCTCTGACTTTCTCAAACGATATAAGGATGCCTCTCTAGCTCTTATGGAGGCCAAAAAACGAATCAATGATCCCGCGCATATTTTGCTTGCGCCAATCGCTCTCTTAGAAGAGCAATGGAGTAACCGATGATCCGAGTGAATGCAATTGAGCGAGTCCGAGTAAATCCGATCGTTGAAATAGCGTCAACCACAGAGCATTTGAAGCCCACCCGATGCTCTTCATGGGACATCTCCTCGATGGCGCCCGCTCAGAATTTATCAAAACCCGCAGCCGCCTTCCGCCCACAATTGGAGCCGCCTGCTTCGCTTTATATGTTGCGAATCATCAAATTTTATACCGAATTGGAAAAGACTGCGCAATTAGAAGCCGAAATCTGTGATAAAGAGACAAAAACAGCCCTCAATCGCCTGTTGGAAATAGACAAACAAAAAGTCGAAATGATCCAACAGCGCGCTAAGGAAATACAATCGAAGCAATCATGGAGCGTCTTTGAAACAGTCGCTCAATATTTCACATCTTCTTCATCTATCGTCATCGGTATGGCTGTAAGCGGTATCGCTCCTGCCGCCGCCGGCTTCTTAATCGCAGCTGGGGGCCTGGGGTTGTTAAACCGCGCCGTCAGCGATTCGGGTGGATGGGAATGGCTAGTGAGCTTCTTTACCGCGTCTTGTGATCTACAGATCAAAATCGCTGAGCAAATCGACAGTTTTTGCCTCTACCTCTCAACAGCGCTGGCGATTGTCGGTTCACTCGGCGCCTATCATGCCGGCGTACTCAACCTTTTGACTCAGTCAGGGCTAGATAGTGCGGCGCAAAAAACATTACAAACACTCTCGACAGCCGGAAGCGCAATGCAAATGTCCACCCGTTTCGGAATAGCGCGGATGGACAAAACAATCACCGACATCGGCGCGGAGCTCAAACGGCAGCAGGCTAATAGTGTCTGCGTCCGGCAAGAAATACAAACATCTACAGCAAATCTTCGTAAAATAATCGATTTATCAGAGAAGATTGCCGATGGCATTAAACATGTAATCGCATCTTCACCAACTTGAGGTTTTTATATGACAATTACCCTATCTCCTATCTCGGCCCAGGCCGTTATTTTAAAAACTGATGATTCAGATGGATTTTTGCGCAAATTGGCTTGCCTTGTGGCGCAAATCTACTCAACATTTTCTCAGATATCGCAAAATGAACGGTCTGAGATTGTCCAATTTGAATTAAAATATAAAACGCACTCATTCGAGAGCTCCGATATGACGCGGACTCGAGGAAAATTTGCACTTGGATTCGCATGTATTAGCATGGGCATTTTTGTGGCATCGCTAGCATTTGCGAACATGAATGATAGAAAATTCGTTCAGCTGGCCTCAGAAAAAGCGCCGGATTTGGCTCGATTATTCGACGCCAGCCACGAGGCCAATATTAAGAACCGCGATTCATTGGCACAGCTCGAAATGTCCAAGCTGCAAGATAAAAACAACAAAAGCCAGAGTGATGGCAACATTAAAGATCAATTTGCGCAAGTATTGCAAGCCGAAATCCAGCGGCTGCGCTCTGCTTCCAGCTCAAATTAGTCAAAAAAAAGTCTTAAGGGAGTAGAGGAAGCAATATACCTCTACTCTCATAAATAGTACTAGGTAGTGTACCAAAAAGATTCTTCTGTCGATTTTCGAGTTCTTTTGATCGGTACACTCCCTAGCTAAATCCGTTGTCCGCTACTTTGACAGATAACCCGCGCTCGCATTCTGAGACAACTCGATCAATATGATAAATCAACTCATGTAGATGATGCCTATCCTGCTCGTGTTTAACATCTTCTGGCATATGTGCCCGTAAGTCTTTCAACGAACAGCGAACGCCCTTCATCCAGTCAATTTCATCGAGTAATACGTCCGATAATACGGCAATTTCAGCCCGATGCGCGAGAATGGCAGTTCGGACTCCAATGTCTTGAAGAGTTGAAGATTCACCATCAACAACGGAACCTGTAAATCCCTCCGGGCGAAAAACAACGGTAGGACAGCTCTTGCTTAACAACATATCCGAGCCCAATTTGATTGGCCGGAGCTGTCGATGACTATAACTTTCTTTTTTATGCTCACAAAATGTCTGCTCGCGCGCTCGATCAGCGGCTATCAACCCCGCACGAAGCTGCTGACTATTTAATAAATGATCCTTATCTAGATGCGATACATACGAACAACCCGGACCTTTGTGCCAGATTCCTTCGGATGGAGGTTTCATACGCTCTTGAATAACCTCTCGTAACCACTTTACTTTCTCTGATGATGTAAACCGGTACGGTTCTGAGCTCATTGCAGCCATATTTTTCAACCCTCCCTTACGAAATCAGCGTTAAAACATCTATAAACCTTTGTCATAGACCTCATGCGCGATCGCACCCTCGCCATCAGCAATGAGATGATCAAAACGATTGATCAAAGCACGAATATCATCCTTTTTATCCTTAGATTGAGAACTTTCCGTCATATGCCCGAGGTAATCGGTTGCTAATACCCGTTTTTCTTTCATCCAGGAAATTTCTTCTTGTAAAACACTCGATAAAATAACGATTGACGCACGATGAGCGAGAGTTTTGGCCCGCGGTTCTTCGTAGGGAGCTGCCGAAAACCCCTTAGGGAACTCATCAGGGACTTCTAAGCCGACCGAACCAAACAACATCATAGGAATTCCGCCCTTAAGTACATCCTCGATATTAACAGAAGGAGGCCGGGGGCGTTCATTGAGCTCAGAAAAACCAACTTTTTCATATTTATCAAAGGTCCGATCCCAAACTTCTTGGGCCCTTTTCAAGCCATCATGAAGATTCTTACTGTTAATTTTATGCTGGCTATTCATTTTTGAAATAAATGAGCACTTTGAACCTCTTTGCCAACATCCTTGGGATGAAGGTTCGATGAGTAAAGGAGGTTTCATGCATTCTTCAATCAGATGCGTTAACGTCTGCGCCTTATCAAAGGATGTAAAAGGAAAAGAAAGATCTGATGACGATGACATATTTATCACTCGATTTTGGAATTTTAGACAGAAATTTTAGACTTATATAGATATACAATCAATGGGTCTTTGCGAGAATCCACCTATTGCATATTATCAAAAAAAAAATGATATACACATTTGTGTCCAATTTTGAGGACTCTTATTAACGATCTCTATGCGAGCGGCTGAATGATTTCTTTGGTTTTGAAAAAACAAATTTTACGTCACCTCGAAATGATCGGCGACTATGTCCGCTTGATCATCGATGTATCGGCTTCTTTATTTCAGAGACCGCCCGCATGGGCTTTGATCCGCGAGCAGTTATATAACATCGGAGTTTTATCCGTCGGCGTCGTGGCGATCACCGGTTTTACAACCGGAGTTGTTTTAGCTGCACAATCATTTTATCAGCTTGGTGAAAAAGGTCTTTCCGGAGTAACCGGCGTGCTCGTTGCCAAATCGATGATTACAGAACTCGGGCCGATATTGACAGCATTGATGGTCACCGGCCGCGTCGGATCGTCTATGTGCGCAGAGATTGGTTCGATGAAAGTCACCGAACAGATCGACGCTCTCAAATCGATGGCAATCCAGCCCAATCGCTATCTTATCGCACCCCGATTTTTCGCCGGATCGATCATGATTCCCTTTTTAACTCTATTTAGCGCGGTGATGGGTATCTTTGGCGGCTATCTCATCTCTATCTTTTTCTTCCACATGTCATCCGGAAATTATTTCAACCCGATTCCCCTGCATGTTTCTGTTTTTGATCTGGCGACTTGTCTAATCAAATCATCCATCTTTGGAGTTCTCCTCGTTACAGTATGCTGCTATAAGGGACTGAAGACATCGGGCGGCGCAGCAGGAGTCGGAAAAGCTACCACACAAAGCGTTGTGACCAGTTACGTCTTAATTTTAATTTTTGATCTCTTCTTGACGATGGGCCTGAATATGATCTACAAGCAAATCAAAATGGGATGGTTTATCGGATGATCCGAATTCGAAACCTCTGGAAGCGCTATGGAGACAACGATGTCCTCAGCGGACTTAATCTTGATGTAAACGAGAATGAAATTCTCGTCATCCTGGGGCGATCCGGAGTCGGCAAAAGTGTTCTGCTCCGCCATATTATCGGCATTGAAAAACCCGACCAAGGCTCAATCGAAATCGGCGATGTGCAAATTTCCCATCTAAAAAAGCACGATCTATTCCGCGCAATGCGCTCCATGGGCATGCTCTTTCAGGGATCGGCGCTCTTTGATTCAATGACGATCGAAGAGAACACCGCTTTTTATTTACGCCAACATGGCAACCCACATACAAGCAAACCGTTTACCGATATCGAGATCCACGAACAAGTCAACGAAGCTCTCAAAAAAGTGGGTTTGGATGGCACTCAAAAAAAAATGCCATCCGATCTATCCGGCGGCATGCGAAAAAGAGCGGGCCTGGCTCGCCTGCTCGTTTATCGTCCATCCATTCTTCTCTATGATGAGCCAACGACCGGCCTAGACCCCATTACCGCCCAACAAATCACAGACCTCATCCTCCAAACGCAAAAAGAACTCAAAGGAACGAGCATCATTGTCACTCATGATATCGCTCTGGCGCTCAGAATCTCCAGCCGCCTGGCACTGCAACGCGATGGCAAAATCGCTTTCATTGCGAATCCCAAAGAGTTCATGCAAATCAATGACCCCATTATCAATTTTTTACGAGAAAGTTTGATCAATCGCTTCCCGAGAAAGGAGACCTTATGAGCGACCGTTGGAAGAGTATATTCATTGGCATTTTCGTCATGGCCGCCTTTGGCATCATGGTTTCTCTCATCCTCTTTCTCAAGCCGACCATTGGCGACGGAAAGAAAAACCTCAAAGTCCGTTTTACGAACATTGCAGGGATTAACAAAGGAACGCGAGTGACCTATGCCGGACGGCCTATTGGACAGGTCCTTAAAATCGAAGAAATTCCCAACGCCCGCGATGAAAAAAGCGATTCATCGGGACGCCTCTATTATTATCAGCTTCAACTTCGTATCGATTCCGGCATCACGGTTTATACAAGCGATGATATTTCCATTTGCACATCCGGTCTAATGGGCGAACGATCCGTCGCCATCCTACCCAAAGCGCCGCTACCCGGACAACCGCTTCAAAAAACCAATGATGAAGTTCTCTATGCCAACTCGATTGACGCCTTAGAAAACACCTTCAATCAGATTAATCGAGTAGCGGTAAAAGCAGAAAATACGCTCAATCATTTCGATGAGTGGTTTACTCAAAGCTCCGGCGCGATTACCCGAGCTGCATCGAATATCGGAGATGTTGCTCAATCCATGAATGACGTTTTGACAAGTGTCGAAAATCAAAACCTCGTCACCTCGATCAAAGAATCGATCGATCTGGCCTCAGACAATATGCGCGAACTTCATTCAGCTTTTAGCGACGACCGATTGCTTTCCCGCTTGAGCTCTCTAATCAGCGACCTCAATGAAGCCGTCGTCGTTTTTTCATCAGACGGCGCAAACACTTTGGCTAATTTAAATCAGATTACCCACGATATTGCTACAGGTTCAGGAACAATCGGGCGCTTGTTAAATGGGGAAGATTTTTACTTGCGTCTCAACTCCCTCATGAGCAAATCTGAAATGCTGATGAATGACATTAACCACTACGGCCTGCTTTTCCAATACAATAAACAATGGCAAAAGAGCCGTACAAAAAAAGCAAACATTGCTAACGCTCTCGAATCTCCTAAAGAATTTAAAGAGTTTTTCGAACACGAGATCGATGAGATCAGCGCATCTCTAGGAAGAGTTGCAGAAGTTCTTGATCGCGCCGACCAAGACAAAGAGCGGGAGATCATTATGCAAAACAGCGCTTTTCAACGCGATTTTGTTGTTTTATTGCGCCAGGTGAAAGCTCTGAATGATGCGATCCGCCTATTCAACCAGGATCTCGTTTCAAAATCTACCGAACTGGGTGATCGGTAAGGAGCTTTGGCGCAGCTAAACGGTTTAATTTATCGTTTAACCGCCCCTAACGACCTTGATGCATTGTTTTCTTTGACTGAGGTGAAGAAATTGTTCAACTGTTTGGCGCTCCGACTCAGGCAGATTTTTCTTTGCCAAGAGCTGCTGATATGTGCTCGCGGCCTCATCAAATAACTTCAGCAAGTGCTGGCTATAAGATAAATATAAAAGAGATTCATATTCATAGACATCGCGCTGGACGAAGAAAAGAGTTTTAGGAAATGGGATCGAAACAGCCTTTTTTGCCATCTCGTAGCCCAGAGAATAATTGCCAATTTTAATGAGGTAGCGAGACAGTTTGTATAACGGTTCTGCTCTCGATCTATTGAATTGAAATGCCTTCAAATAACTACTAATGATCTCTTCGGAGCCACAATTTAGATCTTCACGCAGACAAGCCACGGTATAAAGAGACCAAAAGATCTCATCTTCATATCCTCCCATTGAAGCTCTTAATTCGTTATATTTTAATGCTAAGAACGTTTCATTCGCCTTCAAATAGCTTTGAGCAAGATAAAAAACAGTGCGGCTATCATTCGGTTGTTCACGATGAATTTTTTCCAGGATCAAAGCATCTTTTAAGTATCTTTTGGGATCTTGGGCTCGACGGCCATCTCGAGATAATCCATTCATTTCGATTCCCGACAAAACTTGACCATTGACAGGTTGGGAATTAGTAAGATCTTCATGCAAAATCCCTGTCCATTTCCATCCGGAGTGATTATTGATGAGCTTCAGCCGATAGGAATCAACTACCGGATCGCGGCAAAGCATAAAATAACAATCTTTATCTAATGCGCTCTTATCAAATGAGTTTGAATACTCGATCATATCGTCGGCATCCATAAAAAGAATGTAATCACTCTTATTTCTCGCGAGATCCAATGCTTCGTTGCGATTATGCTCAAAATTGACCCATTTTCGTTCGTGAAGCTCTCCGGGAATGTCGCTCATATATTCTGAAATAACGGCTTGAGTGCCATCCGATGACCCGGTATCAACGATCACCCAATAATCAATCAGCTTTTTGACGGAAGATAAACATCTGCAAATAATTTTGCACTCATCTTTTACAATCATATTTAAACAAATAGTTTTCGATAACATAAAAACTCGCTGTAAAATCTTACAATACAAAAACAAAGACAAAATCTCAAGAAACTAAAAAAGACTTCTTCAGAGAGCTTTATTGCGCAATTATCCACCAAGATCTATTAAATCAAAGGTGTTTAATTTCAAGACTCTTAAGAAATTTTGGGTGATAAAGATCCGTTAGCCGCTTATGGATTAAGTCATTTTCCTCGACAGCTGTAGCCAATCGCTCGAGAGCGGAAACTGCGCGATTCAACCGCTCAGGATCGATTGCTCGTTCGCGAGTAAAAAATGCAGGAGCATAAAAGAGGTATCGAAGGAATTCGATCTCTTTTGATAAATCGGCACATAAAATTTGGATAAATCCAAAAAACAGGGCCAAGGACGCAGCGCCCGTATCGATTCCATCTTTGCAGGTAAAGCTTATCGAATCGATTTCGCTCACTTCAATCCATTTTAAGATAAGAAATTGATAAAAAATCTCAATAAAATCTTCGCGATTGGGTCGTGTCAGATTGCTCTTATTGCTGAAAAACTCTTTATGAACGAACGAGAGAGCCGATTCGATAAATCGGCCTTGTTCAAGTTTCGATAATTGAGGCGGAAAGAAAAAGCCCCATTCTTCCGGATGATCGAGCTCCTTTTTAAACTCAGCAATGAATTCTTCGGCACTGTTCAAATTCATGAATTCGCCGTACTGATAATAAAAATCGGAACTCTTGGGTAAGGTAGCGACAATTAGCTGGCTGCTGAATTCCGCATTTTTCTGAAGAGCTTCAATCGTTAGGCTTCTGGCATATTCTTGCCAAGAGCTACGATCTTGGAAATTGATCAATAAATGCTTTCTATGCGGTTTTTGCGTCCCATAAAATCGCAAAAGCCCAAGAAATTCTTCGGCAATCGTTGCTTTATTGATAAAAGATTGCCGAATTGGACAAGGCATTCTTAAAACATGTACAGTACGTCCCTTCTCATGGATTTCACAGATTCTCTGAGGAAGATTATTTTGCTGAATTGGATCAAACGAAGCCGGCTCTGTCTCTTCTTCCCGAATTATATCGAGGATCTTGAAAAGCGGTCCATTGGGAAATTGCCCTAAAAGAGACCTAAACTTCTCATCATCAATAAGAAGCTGATTCCAGATCGTATCTCCCTTGATTGCGGTCTTTTTATTTTTTTCTTCTCCTTTGCGCATACATCGATGCAAAAGAGCGATCGTTTCTTGTCTGACTCCCCCTGCTCGATAGAAAAATGAAAAACATAGGGCATGGGTCAAATATAGAAGAAAATGGAAATTTTTTTCCTTTGCATCCGGTGGATAGGCGATATACCTCTGATATTCCGGCGAATTCATCGCGAGGCGCAAAAAGACTTGGAAATCGTGAAAATATTGGTATGAACTTTTATTCGACGTGTTTTGGATGAGGTTGCGCGGATTGGCCGCGAGATATAGAGCCATAATGGCCTGACTTAAATTTTTTGCTAAATTCAGATCGGCAACTTGTCGAAAAATTTTATAAAAATCCTCAATGGCGCTATGGCAGGCTGTAAGAATTTGCTGGCTCGAAGCAAGCAGGTCGCGGTCTTCCACCGACCGGATGCGCAATAGCGGATCATCTTCGAAAGAAACCTCAGACCCGGCATCAAAACATACTAATTTAACGTCGCGCATCAAATTTGCATTGAAATAGGGATCGCCATTTTCATTGCGAATCGAAAAGAGCTCATATTGAAGATCTCGTCGGACTGTCTCCAAATCGATCAGTCCCGTCTTTGTGGTTTCCACCAAAGTCGCATCTTCACTATTTTTCCAATCCTCTGCCCAACTCTGATCATCTGTTTTAAGTTGTTTCGAAAAGCGATGGTGATAAAAAAATTGCAAATCTTGATAGGGAATGCGCTCTTCGACTTTTGTTGAAAGCTCCTTGCCTAATCTAAAGGCAAGATACTCATCAATTTTATGCGCCGATTCAGTCACGAGCGCAAGCATGGATTGAATACCTCGGCTCACCTTCACGTCATCCCAATCCACTTCATTACTCTCCAAAAGAGCAACGAGATGCTGATGAATTGTGTGGTAGGTCATATCGAGAATTTCTAAAATTGTTTCGCTCCCCTCGCCGCTTAACCATAAAACATCATGAGCTCCAATCTGTTCGGCATCGGTAACAAAACGATGGTGTTGAATGATTCCCAACCGCGGAGGATTTGTCATGTCAATACCCACAATAGCGGAAAGATTATCCATCGCTTCTTGAATTGACAGTGTCTTAAGTTCTTTCACTCGGACCATAAAGCCCCCTCTGCACATCTATTTTTATTATCATTATTTCAACATATTAAAACAACTGTTAATAAAATAGTAAGATTAATAGATGTTAATTAGCGTATCTAACAAATAAACAACAACTAAACATAAATTACCAACACAAGCAACTCATTATGAATACACTAAGTCGACAACTCTCACAAAATGGACTTTAAAGTTAATAAGATAGTATTGATATGAAATAGGGCCGCCTCGATCTCATTCATCAACCCAAAAGGAAGCTATAATCCATTATGTTTTATCTACTTAAAACATTAACTTACCCGATCGTCAGTTTAATTTTACTCATTTTAGGCAACGGACTCTTCACAACCTTTATTTCCATAAGATTGGAGCGAGCCGGATCAAGCAACGAAGTGATCGGCTTCATCGCCTCTGCGTTTTATGCAGGGATTCTCATGGGCTCTCTTCGCAGCCCGACTTGGATTGCTCGAATTGGCCATTTGAACTCTCTCGTTGGTCTGTGCGCGGCCAATAGCGCCATCATTCTACTCCACTCGCTTTGGATCGACCCCTGTTATTGGGCGCTTTTGCGATTTATGAGCGGAATCGTCATGGGAGCTTTATTT
>Ga0247841_10012220_pt1 | contig 11244 bp, 12 predicted proteins | sample LaCruzMarch2015__2_FD_192410 | JGI IMG/M metagenome (GOLD analysis project Ga0247841, IMG submission 192410) | Freshwater microbial communities from meromictic Lake La Cruz, Castile-La Mancha, Spain - LaCruzMarch2015_18m | ecosystem: Environmental > Aquatic > Freshwater > Lake | place: Spain...
CGCTGAAAAAGGCCACTATGGATTACGATACGCTTAACAAGATCAACCCGCGCATCGTGTACTGCAATATCACCGGCTATGGCTCAAAGGGGCCGGGCGCCGACTGGCAGGCCTTCGATGAGACGGCCTTCTGGACCCGCTCAGGCATCATGTCCACGATGGGTGAGCCGGGCACGCCGGCCGTGCCGCTGCGCGGCGCCATGGGCGACAACACCACCGGCATATTTGCGCTGGGCGCTATCACGCTGGCCCTTTATGCACGGGAGAAGACCGGCAAAGGGCAACTGGTGGAGTGTTCGCTTTACGGCAACGGCATGTGGGTGGCCGGCATCGATGTGCAGGGCGCGCTGGTTTACAACATGGAACTGGGCAGGCAGTCCAGGTTCGCGGCAGGCAACCCGCTGTACAACACCTACGCGGCCAAAGACGACAAGTGGTTTATGTTCCAGATGCTGCAGACCGACCGCTTCTGGCCGGGCGTCTGCCAAAGCGTGGCCAGGCAAGACTGGCTTGATAAATATCCCACTCACGCTGACCGGTGCAAGAACAGCGCGGAAATTGTAAAGCTGCTGGATGCTGAATTCGCCAAACACCCGCGCGAATACTTCGCGGCGAGGTTTGATGAAGCCGGCCTGATCTGGGCGCCGGCGCAGACCCCCACTGAGGTCATTAAGGACCCGGTGGCTCTGGAAAACGGCTACATAGTAGAATACGACCATTTCGGCTACGGCAAAGTCAAGGGCATCCGCTGTCCCATCCAGCTCAAAGGCACGCCGGAGCGCAACCCCTTCGGAGCGCCGGAATTCGGCCAGCACACCGAGGAAGTGCTGCTGGAGCTGGGCTATACCTGGGAGGACATCGGCGACTTCAAAGAGAAGAAGATTATTTTATAACTAACTGAATGTAGGGGCGGGTTTTCAAACCCGCCCGTTAGCGGGCGCACCTGAAGGTACGCCCCTACACGGGGAAAGAGATAAATTCGGATTAGCCGCCCCGGCGGTAAGGAGAAATCGATGTCTATTCTCACATACGAGAAGAAAGGCCATATCGCGTATTTCACGCTCAACCGGCCGCCGCTCAATACCATGAGCGTCGAGCTTAGCCGGCAACTTATCAGGGCGCTGCACGATTACGATTGTGACAATGACCTGTATGCCGGCATAATCACGGGCACGGGGGAACGGTCGTTCTGCGCGGGCGCTGATTTGACCGACCCTGAGCATATAGAACTGGGGGTAAACTGGGAGGCCGATTACGACTGGCAGTTGGCCAACGTCAAGAAGCCGCTCATCGCGGCGGTCAATGGCTACTGCCTGGGCGCAGGCTTTACGCTGGCACTGTGTTGCGATATCAGGATTGCCTCCGAGAAGGCTTCGCTGGGCACGCCCGACCAGAAGCTGAATACGGTGGACGCCTATGCTTCCATCATGCTCTCCCGTATGATACCCGCGTCCACGGCCATGGAGGTGCTGATGACCGGCGACCGCCTGAGCGCCCAGGAAGCTTTCCGCATCGGGCTGGTCAGCCGCCTGGTCCCACCTGCCGAACTGATACCGGCGGCCGAGGCACTGGCTAAAAAGATATGTAACAACGGACCCGTAGCCTTATGGGCCTGCAAAGAACTGAACAGGCGCACCCGGTACATGTCGCTGGATGACAGCCTCAGCCTGTTCAAATCCGTGACAGGGCCGATCCTGAAGATGGACGATACTAGGGAGGGCATCACGGCCTTTTTTGAGAAGAGGCCGCCCGTATGGAAACTAAAGTGATAAGCAAGGAGAGAATAGAATGGCACTTGAAACTGTAATCTACGAGAAAGTCGATGACATAGCGGTTATCAAGCTCAACCGCCCCAGGGTGCTCAACGCCATCAATATGCAGCTCACCCACGACCTGCACCAGGCGCTGGCCGAGGCGGCGCTGGATACCGGCGTGAAGGGGGTCATCCTCAAGGGCGAGGGCCGTGCCTTTTGCGCGGGGGACGACCTCACGGAAAGCCCCTTCGGCATAGCCGTCGAGGACCTGCTCCGGCACGTCGAGGTATTGCAGGATACCACGCGCATCATGCTCAACATGGAGAAATGCATTGTGGCAGCCGTGCATGGCTATGCGCTGGGCGCCGGCTGCGAATGGGCCATGAGCGCCGATATACGCATCGCCGCGGAGGGCACGAAATTCGGTTTTCCGGAGACCAATGTTGGTGCAGGCGTGACCAATGCGGGCACCAAGCTGCTGCCGCTGCTGGTGGGCATCGGGCGGGCCAAGTGGATGATCTTCTCCAATGAGAGGATAGATGCACGCACGGCCGAGCAATGGGGATTGGTCAACCAGGTCGTTGCAGCGGATGATCTTGATAAGACGGCCATGGCGCTGGTTAAAAAGATCGCGGCCAACTCGACACTATCTATAAAGCTGGCCAAGAAGCAGCTCCACTACGGCACATACCAGGACTACGAGCAGCAGATGGAACTTGAGGCCCACGACGTGGTGCTGACACTGACCGGCATGGAAGCATCCATGAGGGCCAGGGCCGCCCTCGACAAGACCAAGAAGAAATAAAACCGGGAGAAAATATAGATGATTATTGATTTTCGCGTGACTGTACCTATACGTGAATGGGTCGATGATGTAGAGGAGGCCAAACGCCTCTTCATGACCAGCTTTATGCGGGGATATGCGGAGTCTGCCTATGAAGTATCGGCCATGTATGATGTAACTGCAGAGAGCATGGTCAGGGCCATGGATGCTGCCGCTGTCGACTGTGCCGTATTGCAGGCTGAGTGGGCATTGGGGGATTACAGGAAACTGAATGATGCCACCTACAGGATTGCTAATAAGTACCCCAAGAAGTTCCCCCGCTACTACCTGACGGTCAACGCACTGGAAGACGATGACATGGTCAAAGTAGTGGAGCGGGAGGTCAAGGAGCGGGGTTTCAGCGGCGTCAATTTCCAGACCTGGGCGCAGCGCATGTATCCCAATGACAGGAGGTTGTACCCGGTCTATGCCAAATGCCAGGAACTGGGCATACCCGTGACCATCCATTCCTCAATCAATTTCACCATCGACCGCAGCATCGATTTCAGCCGTCCCATTTACATAGACCACATTGCCTGCGATTTCCCCGGCCTCAAGATCGTGGCCAACCACGGCGGCTGGCCCTGGGTAAACGAGCTGGTAGCGGTGGCCTGGAAGCACAAGAACGTCTACATCGAAATAGGCGCGGTAGCCCCGAAATATATCGGAACGCCGGGAACGGGTTGGGAGCCGCTGATGGTTTACGGCAACAGCCTGCTGCAGGACAGGGTGCTCTTTGCCACCGACGACATGATACCCTGGCAGCGCTGCATTGATGAGCTCAAGGCCCTGCCGCTGAAAGACAAAGTCAAGGAGAAATGGCTTGGTTTGAATGCAGCCAGGCTGCTGGGGATGGATTAAATAGTACGTGTCCTGTAACATTACATTTCAGGAGATAAAGAATGGATAAAGCATATGCCTCCTCGTTGGCGGCCATCCATGACATACCGGACGCTGCGGTTATAGCTTTCGGCGGCTTTTTTTCCGCCGGAAGGCCAACTGCACTGACCAGGGCGCTGGCTAAAAAAGGCATTAAGGACCTGACGGTAGTCGTACAGCAGGTCGGCACCGGCAACGAGGAAATGCTGGAACTGGTCACCAACGGCCAGATAAAGAGGGCGATATGCAATTATCCCTTTCCCCGCTCGGCCAGCAAAGGCGCCCAGCACCCTTTCGAGCAGGCGGTCAGAAAAGGCCAAATTGAGCTTGAGATTTATCCCATCGGCACCTTCGTGGAAAAATTGCGCTGCGCGGGCGTCGGGATACCGGCTTTTTACACCGCCGCTGGCGTCGGCACTGTCGTGGCAGAGGGCAAGGAGGTCAGGGTTTTCAACGGCGCAGAATACCTGCTGGAGTTGGCCCTGCCCGTTGATTTCGCCTTCGTGCACGCCTGGAAAGGCGACCATGAAGGAAACCTGGTCTACCGCTTCACCGCGCAGAATTATAATAACGCCATGGCCATGGCAGGGAAGGTCACCATTGCCGAGGTGGAGATGCTGGTTGAAACAGGGGAACTCGACCCCAATTTCATACATACACCCGGCATATTCGTTAAACGGGTGGTCGAAACAGGCAGGCCGGATTGCAGCCAGGTATCGGTATAGGGGGGTGGTATTATGAGTAAAGCTATGAAAGTGATAGTTCCCCAAATGCCGCCGCTGGAGCGGGAGATGATCGCCCTGCGCATCGCCAATATGCTGGAGGATGGCTCCTACGTCAACCTGGGGATCGGCATCCCCACCCTGGTGTCCAACTGGATAGAGGGAAGGGACATCATCATCCAGTCGGAGATCGGCATGCTCAAGTGCGGCGCCCTGGCTGATGAGGGGGAGCAGGACCAGGACCGTATCAATGCCAGTTGCCAGTTTGTGAATGAGATGCCGGGCACAAGCTACTTCAATGTGGAGACATCGTTTGCCATGATCCGCGGTGGACGCATGGATGTAGCGGTGCTGGGAGCCCTGCAGGTATCGGCCAAAGGCGACCTGGCCGGCTGGAACAACCCCGCGCGAGGACTGGGCAAGACGGGCAACATCGGCGGTTCGATGGACCTGGCAGTGGGGGCAAAGAAGCTTATCGTGGCCATGGAGCACTTCACACCGTCCGGCGAGCCCAAGATACTGGCGGACTGCACCTACCCGCTGACGGCCAAAGGTTGCGTGGATATTATCGTCACCAATTACGCCCTGATAGAGGTTACGACCAAAGGCCTTGTGCTCAAAGAAGTTATTCCCGGCGTTACTGCAGAAGACGTGCAGAAGATGACCGCCGCCCCCTTGATAATCGCGGAAGATTTCCATGAAATGGAGCTGTGAGGCCGTTTTGCAAACAGGCTGAGGTGAGGTTAAAATTATTCTCTGGAGGTATTTAACCATGGCAAACCAGATTGGCAAGAAATATTCCTGCGGCAAATGCGGTTCCGAGTTCATCGTGACCAAGGGCGGCAGCGGGCAGATCGTATGCTGCGGCCAGCCGATGGAACAGAAAAAGTAAAGAGAACAGCCTTTTAAGGGAGAGATAATATGGCAAACCAGCTTGGCAAGAGATTCAAGTGCGAAGCGTGCGGCAGCGAGGTGCTCTGCACTAAGGCCGGCGAAGGCGCCGTCGTCTGTTGCGGCAAGGAAATGGAACTGCAGAAACCCAAAGCGCTGCCGTCGTCCGACTGACTTTTTCGACGTCATTGCGAGGAACGCAGTGACGAAGCAATCTGATGGCCTTACGTCGCCGTTGGACGGATTGCCGCGCCCTTCGGGCTCGCAATGACAACATAAAAAAGTTCGCAATGACGCCACCCAAAAACGTCATTGCGAGGCCGCCGCAGCGGCCGCGGCAATCTGTCCGGGAAGATATAGATTGCTTCGCTCCGCTCGCAATGACATAATTATCCTGTGTCATCCACGTCCGAATATGCCGCGCCGCTGTCCGGCCTGCGTGTCATCGACCTGGCCGGCGGGGAGGCCGCCTTTTGCTCAAAGCTGCTGGCGGACCTGGGCGCCGAAGTCGTTAAAGTCGAACCCCGGGGCGGCTGCCCCTCCAGGCAGGCCGGCCCTTTTGCGGGTAATCCAATAAGCCCGCATAGCAGCCTTTCCTTCTGGTACCACAATTCAGGCAAAGTCTGCGTTACTCTGGACCTGGAAAACGCAAATGACAGGCAGAAATTGCTGGATATAGCCGCGAACAGTGATGCGTTAATTGAGTCCTTCCGTCCCGGCTACCTTGCCGGCCTCGGCCTCGGCTACAAGGAGCTTTGCGAGATCAATCCCGGCCTGGTGGTGGCTTCCGTGACCGGCTTCGGCCAGACAGGCCCGTATGCCCAGTATAAATCGTCCCCGCTCATAGCCGCGGCCTGCGGTGGACAGATGTATGTCTGCGGCCGGCCCGGCAGGCCTCCGCTCAAGCCGTATGGCGACCAGCCCTATTACACAGCTTCGCTCTTTGCCGCCTGCGGCATACTGCTGGCGCTGCGGCGCAGGGAATTGACGGGCAGGGGGCAGCACATCGACATCGCACTGCAGGAAGCCACCGCGGCCGCTCTTGAGCACGTGCTTGTGCAGTATTTCCACGCAGATGTAGGGGCGTTCCTTCAGGTGCGCCCGCGTCTTCGGAATGTAGTGGCGGCCAGGCAGGGCAGCCTGCAGTGGAACGCAGCGTCCGATATCTTCCCCTGCCGCGACGGCCACGTGCTGCTGACATTCAGCCGCGAGTGGGATACGCTGGTCGAGTTGCTTGGCAGCCGCGGCCTGGCTGCCGGCCTGGCGGGTCCCTCCTGGCGTGACGCGGACTACCGCAGGCAGCATATCGGCAGAGTACAGGAGGCCATAAGCTCCTGGACCCTCCTGCAGGACAGGGAAGAGGCCTTCCGGTTGGGACAGGACATGCGCTTTCCCTGGGCGGCGGTCAACTCAATCCGGGACGTGATGGAAAATGAACAGCTCCGCGCGCGCGGTTATTTCATCAAGGCGGAGCATCCGCTGAAGCCGGGAGGGTTCAAAGCGCCGCGTCCGGTCATCAATTTTGCTGGCGCACCTGAAGGAACGCCCCCACGTTACCAAAAACGTCATTGTGATGCAATCCGTAGGGGTGGGTTTTCAAACCCGCCCGAAGACGCTGGCGCACCTGAAGGAACGCCCCTACATGGGAAAAGGGTGCTGGACTTCACCTGGATGCTGGCCGGACCCTATGCCACCCGCTTGCTGGCCGACTTCGGGGCCGAGGTCATCAAGGTACAATCCAGGCTCACCGCCACGGGCGCCGAACAGAATGACACGAGCTATTTCAACACCTGGAACCGCAACAAGCTGGGCATCACGCTCGATTTGAGCAGGCAGGAGGCGCGGCAGCTTGTGCTTGAACTGGTGGCAAAATGCGACCTCGTATTGGAGAATTTCACCCCCCGCGTGATGGAAAGCTGGGGGCTGGGCTACGGTGATTTGAAGCTGGTTAAGCCGGATATTGTCATGGTCAGCCTGTCCGGTTTCGGGCAGGGCGGCCCCTGGCGCAACTATGCTGCCCTGGGCGCCACCGTGCAGGCGCTGTCCGGCCTCACGCAGTTGACTTCCTACGATGCCGGCCGTCCGGAAGGCATCGGCTTCGCCTATGCCGACCACATTTCAGGCCTTTACGCGGCGCTGGCAGCCCTTGCGGCCCTGCGCCGCAGGGACATGACGGGCCAGGGCGCATACGCCGATATTTCAGAGCTTGAGGCCGCTTGCAGCACGCTGGGCCCGGCGCTGCTGGAATATTCCGTCAACGGCCGGGCTGCGCAGCCCGCGGGTAACGGGGATGAATGGGGGCAGGCCGCCCCACACGGCTGTTACCGCTGCAAAGGCGGTGACCGCTGGTGCGTTATCGCGGTCTTCTCGGAAGAGGAGTGGCAATCGCTCTGTAACGTCATCGGGCAGCCCCGGTTGGCGCTCCAGGCTAAATTTTCCTCTGTTCAGTCGCGTCTTCAGAATGCCGGTGAACTGGACATGCTGATTGAACAATGGACAGAAAATTACACCCCTCGTGAGGCCATGGATAAGCTGCAGTCCGCCGGTGTGCCGGCGTCCGTGGTCAGCGATGCCCGGGACCTGGCGAATGATCCTCATCTGAACGAACGCGGTTTCTTTATAGAGATAGAGCAACCCATCCCGGGCTTGAAAAGGACAGACGGCAACCCTGTCAGACTGAGCGCCACCCCGCCTCAATACCGCAAAGCTGCGCCTCTGCTGGGTGAGGATAACCGGCACGTGTTCATAGATATACTGGGTATGGATGAAGATAAGTTCAACAGGTATGTGGCAGAGGGGATAATAGGTTAAATCGCTTCACTGTAAACCACTTCCCCTGCCATGATGGTCATCTCGACCTTGAGATGCTTCAACTCTTCAGGATTGACCTGCAGGGGGTCGCCATTCAATACCACCAGGTCGGCCCATTTGCCTTTCGTTATGCTGCCGGTTTGTTTTTCGCGGAAGCATGAGTACGCGGCATTAATAGTATAAAGCTTCAGCGCGTCCAATGGTGAGATGGCCTCGCCGGGCGTGATCTCCTGTCCCGTCGCGGTGCGGCGCGTGACTGCCGCGTAAATGCCCTTGAGCGGGTCCGGGTTGGCCACCGGCGCGTCCGAACCTGCCGCCACCCTGACTCCCGCCTTCAGCATAGTGTTGATGGCGTACAGGTGTTCCAGTTGATGAGGCGGCACTTCGGAAAGGTATCTTTCCCCGCTGTAGTAGATGAAGGCAGGGTTGGTGACTACGCTCGCGCCTGTGCGCGCCAACCTGCGCGCCGTGGCGGGCGGGCAGACCGAGCAGTGCTCGAGGCGGTGGCGGTGGCCTTCAGCAGGCAGTTCCCTTAAAGCGTATTCCAGCGCCAGCGCGGCCGCTTTCACGGTAGTTTCTTCCACGGCGTGTATGGCAGCTTGCAGTCCTCGGTGGTGGATATCTGCCGCCAGCCTGTTGAGTACCTCCTGCGGCGGGTTAAGGCTGCCCTTCACTTCATCAATCATGATCTTGACCGCCCCGCTGCCCAGTCCTGTCTGCTTATCGTAAAATGGCTGCCTGCCCTGCAGGTTGTCCAGTTCCTCCGCGCCGAACATCATGACTATGCGCGGCGCGAAGAGTCCCCGCCTCTTCCACCCCATGAAGCGGTTCCAGCGGGCCATACCGTTGCCCGGCGAGGCATCCTGGGCCATCGTTATGCCCAGGCTGAGCAGGACCCTGCCCGCCCTGGACACCGCCGCATCCAGTTCACTATCAATGGCCGGGGCTACCCGTCGCGCCAGGTAGTCCCCCATACCGTAGAGCAGCCCGTTGGGCCTGCCTGTCTCAAGGTCGCGCTCTATCATGCCGCCGGGTGGCTCCTCGCTCTCGTTGCCGATGCCGGCCATTGCCAGGGCCGGGCTATTGAGGACGTGCGCATGGCCGCTGCGGTGCGTGAGCTTGACCGGGTGTGCCGTTGTGGCCCCGTCCAGGTCATGCCGCGTGGGGTGGCGTTTTTCCTCCAGGTAAAACTCGTTATAGCCGGCGCATCTTATCCAGCTACCCGCCGGCAGGGCCGCCGCCGCTTCGCCTATCCTGCGGACGATATCTTCGATAGAGCGGACGGCCGCCGGGCTGACGTCGATGTTCAGCAGGCTTTCGGCGTAGGCGGGTATGTGGCAGTGGGCGTCGTGGAAGGCAGGGATGACCGTTTTGCCCGCGCAGTCTATGACGCGTGCACCCGGGCCGGTCAGGGCGGGGTCGATGTCATGGACGCTGACCTTGAGGATGCGCCCGCCCTGCATATAAATAGTGCGTGCCTGCGGTCGGCGCGGTTCCAGTGTTATGGCGCCGGCGTTGCGCAGCACCAGTCCGGCCTCAGGTCTGTCCATCGCGTATCCCCTGGAAATAGGCGTTAAGTCCATCGTAAAAGGCGCGGGCGTTGGCGTCCAGGTCCGGCGGGGGCATCAGTTCCGCCTCATCAGGAAAGTATATTTCCTCTTCACCGGTGGGCAATACCGGCAGCGCGGTATCCGATTCGCCGTCCCAGCTTGTGGTAAAGGGCAGGCCGAGGCTGGCCAGGGGCGGGTCGATAGTGGCATCTACCAGCACGTATCGCCCGTTCAGTTCCACCTTGCAGGCCAGGTGGTTGACCGGCGCCATTTGTTGAGCCAGCTTCCAGAGGTCCGGCGGGTAGAGCTCCTCGAATTCCGCCCAGCGGTAGGGGTAAATGGCGTAAAGCACGTCCAGCCCCAGCCTGCGGTACATGGTGCACATCAGCAGGTGCTTGGGCGTGCAGGAGCCCATGTTCAGTTCCAGGATGCGTGTATATTCGACCGGGTTGTTTAATTCGGGCAGCACGCCGTAGGGTATGCCGCGTATTTTTTCGAAGACCGCTATCATCGCCGCTTTTCCCTTTTTACCCGCCGTCCACTCCTGCAATGTTTGGCCGATGATATCGCTGCCGTTCATACCCATAAGGGTAGGACAAGCCTGCCCATCAGTCAAAAACCCAGGGGTGCCCGCTGTACGGTTCGCTGTTCCCGCAAGTGCAGCCGCCGGTGCAGCCACAGATGGGGCAGTAGTTGTCTTCTTCGTCTTCCTCTTCGTCTTCTGAAAAGGTATCTTCATCGGCGGCTTGCGCTTCTTTGAGGCAGGCTTCGTCCGTTATTGGTTGCCGCTGATCCTCCCCGGGAACTATGGTATCTTCACCGGTTGGCTGCGCTTCGGACGGGCCTTCACCCCGTATTTTACCGGCGGCTTCTCCGGGTGTGCCTTTTTGTTGTTTCATATTTTCACCATCGGCTTTTCGCTGCGTTGTAGCCCGATTACATGAAGACGTTATTGAAGGTCACCACCAGTGCAATAATTAAGAGCGCCAGGGCGATAGCGTAACCGGCAAAGAGCCCCAGGCCGAAGGCTGTCCATAATCCCTGTATCCTGGTAAATTGCTCTGCGCTCTCCCATTTCTTGTTCTTCCAGGCCAACTCGCTGCCTTTGGCCCCCAGTACAAAGATCATCACCAGGTTTACCACGGGGATGAGGCACAGTAAGGCAATATAAGTCTTGTTTCCCAGTCCCCAGATCCAACTCATCAGGAAAGCGCCCCAGTTCCATCTCTTAGCTGCTGCCGGCGCCGCAATATCTGATGCATTATTATCTTTGCTCATATTGAACCTCTTCATAATTCGTTATGCCGTTTACCATTTTTTCCACTGCCAGGAATCTACCGGGTCCAACGGGTAAATGGGCCTGGAGATATTATTGTACTTGATGGAAAACACGTCGATATTGGTGGTGCCAGCGCTGACCACGTTGAATGTCTTGCGGTTATACTGCAGGAACCTGATGCGGAAGGGAAAGAGGTTTTTGGCTACGATGATGTCGGCCTTCCACAGATCCAGGCCAAGGCTGGTGAAAAAGTCGGGGAAATATGTCAGGGGTGGGAAGTCTGTTAAGATCAGGTGGACTCCTTTATGTTTGAGGACCACAACCTTACCGGAGGACCTGATGGTTCCATCCCGGCCCTCGCCCTTGAATACAACCTCCCCGGTGAATTCAAACGGCTTGTTATATATCTTATCCAATTTGCCGCCGACCGGTAGTGTGGCCGTCTGATTTAACGGCACGTCCCAGAGTTCGTTGACCGCCTGGCTGTCCCTGACCGGGATATATGAAACGAGGTCGGGACCTTCTTCCACCAGAG
>Ga0247841_10012221_pt1 | contig 11243 bp, 7 predicted proteins | sample LaCruzMarch2015__2_FD_192410 | JGI IMG/M metagenome (GOLD analysis project Ga0247841, IMG submission 192410) | Freshwater microbial communities from meromictic Lake La Cruz, Castile-La Mancha, Spain - LaCruzMarch2015_18m | ecosystem: Environmental > Aquatic > Freshwater > Lake | place: Spain...
TTGGGATTACGACATAGTCAACAACACGCTGACCTGGGATGATCAGATGTTTGCCTTGTACAATATCAGGAGAGAGGATTTCTCAGGAGCTTATGATGCCTGGCAGGCAGGTTTACATCCGGATGATGCAGTCCGCGCAGATAGGGAGATTGCCATGGCCATAAAGGGTGAAAAGGAGTTTGATACAGAGTTCAGGGTGGTATGGCCTGATGGAACCATCCGCAACATCAGAGCCATTGCCATTGTTCATCATGACCCATTCGGTAATCCATTAAATATGATTGGAACGAATTGGGATATTACAGCGCAAAAACGGACTGAAACTTTGCTGGAGCAATCCAGAACGAATTTTGAGACTTTTTTTAATACCATTGATGACTTTTTGTTTGTTTTGGATTCCGCCGGCAATATGGTTCATGTTAACAGCACAGTGATAAACCGGCTTGGATATCCAGTCGATGAGCTAATGGACAAGAATGTTCTGATGGTTCATCCTCCTGAGAGAAGGGAAGAGGCTGGTCGGACTGTTGGAGAGATGCTTATGGGTACCTCGGATTATTGTCCTGTACCATTACAGACAAAGTTGGGTGAACTTGTTTCTGTTGAAACCAGAATCCGGAAGGGCTCCTGGGATGGCAAACCTGCTATTTTCGGAGTGAGTAAAGATGTATCGAAAATTAAATTGTCAGAGGAGAAATTCTCGACAGCATTTCAAATGAATGCTGCCCTGATGGCCATATCACGTTTTGATAACGGCGTTTTTCTGGATGTTAACGAGACATTCATAAAAACTTTAGGTTTTACCCGTGAAGAACTGATTGGCAAGACCTCGGGAGAATTGAACCTTTTTGTATCGGACGATTTGCGGGACTCAATTGCAGGAGGGTTAAAACTAAACAACCCAATCAAAGATGTAGAGATTGCAGTGAGATCTAAATCCGGGGAGAAACTCACTGGTCTGTTTTCGGTGGTTCTGATTTATATCGGTCGGGATTTGTGTCTTTTGTCCATGATGGTAGATATTACAGGCAGGAAGAGGATGGAAGAGGAGCTGAAACGTGCACGGCATGAGGCTGAACAATCCAGTCAGGCAAAGAGTGAGTTTCTTTCACGTATGAGCCATGAGCTTCGTACCCCTTTGAATTCAATACTTGGTTTCTCCCAGCTGTTGGATCTTGCGGAGCTCAATCCAAAGCACAGTACCTGGATCAGGCATATATTGAGCAGCGGGAAACATTTGCTCAACCTGATCGATGAAGTGCTCGATATAGCACGTATCGAATCAGGTAAAATATTAATTTCATCTGAACCTGTTCAGCTTAGATCTCTAATCTTAGAGGCAAGAGATTCAATACTTCCCCTTGCCGAAGAGAGAATGTTGACTCTTTCCTGGGATAATTTAGCTGCAGAACAGTTGATTGTGATGACGGACAGAAAACGGATCATACAGGTACTGATCAATTTGCTGAGCAATGCAGTAAAGTACAACAAGCCAGGTGGTTCCATTTTGATAAAATCTGAACCTGTATTCAGGGAAGATCGCCTGGTTTCTGTTCGGATTGCTGTTAAGGATAGTGGTTCGGGGATCGCTGCAGATGATTTGCCAAAAATCTTTCATCCCTTCGAACGCATTGGGGCTGAAAAGACCACGACTGAAGGCGTTGGCCTTGGATTGGCTATCGTTAAGAGCATCCTGGAGGCCATGGGAGGTATGGTTGGCGTAGAAAGTACCCTCGGGGTAGGTAGTACCTTTTGGATTGAACTTCCTGTTTGACCGGATGGTCTGGCAAAGGACATTTGCGATTTGTCATGATAACAATCGATGAAATTAATGTTTTAACAACGGGAAATGGACAAAGCGAATTCCATTGAATTACAGTGGTTTTCGATGAGTGTTCATCGAACGGCAAAAAGCATAGGGTCAAAACCATTGGCACGCATTTCAGTGTCGTTTGCCCTGTATTGATGTGCATTCAAAGATAAATTGCCCTATTTTTGAATTTTGTGAATAGGTTTGATCGTAGGAAAGTAATCCATTTTTTTCAACTCAAAATAAAGTATATGTGGATCAATAGAGTATTTGTTCTGCTTGCTGCCAGCGGCATGATTTTCTTCCAACTGGCAGCAGAGGAGGTACACCAGTGGCGCGGCAAGGATAGAAGCGGAATGTACAACGAAACAGGGCTTCTAAAGAAATGGGCTGAATCTGGCCCAGGACTGGTTTGGGAAAGCAGTCAGATAGGAAATGGCTATGGCTCGCCAGTCATCACCGGTAACAACATTTTTATCAATGGGGAGATTGATTCTACCAGCTACCTTTTTGCTCTGGATCTGGCCGGGAAGGAGCTTTGGAAATCAAAAATTGGCCCCGAGTGGATGCTGAATTATCCAGGCGCAAGGACAACTCCAAGTGTTTCAGGGGATTTGGTTTATGTAACAACAGGACTAGGGAAGGTGGGCTGTTTTGAAACAAGAACGGGCAGGCAAAAATGGTCTGTAGACATGATCAGCGATTTGCATGGCAGAAATAATCGTTTTGGATTGTCCGAATCGGTGGTGGTTGAGGGGAATTCCCTCTTTTGTATGCCAGGCGGGGCCGACACAAATGTTGTTGCATTGGATCGTCTAACCGGCAAGATCCGTTGGATTTGTAAAGGACTCGGGCAAATTCCTTCCCATTGTTCACCGTTGCTGGTCAAGCTTCCACAACGGAATATCCTTGTCACTTTTTCTCAAAATGCCCTGCTTGGTATTGATATAAAGGATGGGAAGCTTCTCTGGTCGCACAAACAGGAGAGTGTTGGTGATGTTCATGTGAACACGCCTCTTTACGAAAATGGCTATATTTACTATATCTCCGGGGATGGCAATGGTTCTGTTAAATTGAAGTTGTCCGAAGACGGATCCGGAATAACCCAGGTTTGGACAAATCGTCGCAGCGACAATTGCATGGGAGGATTTGTTAAACTAGGTGATTACATATATGTTGCAAGTTATGAAAGAAGGTACTACTACTCTTTGGATGCAAATCGCGGAGTGGTTACAGACTCCCTGAAGTTTGACCATGGAACCGTCAACAGTGCGGATGGAATGCTCTATTTTTACAACGAGAGGGGACAGGTTGGCCTGGTTAAACCAGACGGTCCCAAAATGGAGATTGTCAGCTCTTTTAAAGTGACAAGAGGTACTAAAGCCCATTTTGCCCATCCGGTTATCAGCAATGGCATTATGTACATCCGGCATGGCCAATCCCTATTGGCCTATTCCATAAAGCAAAATTCAAATTAAGGTATGAAACGAGCATGAAAAATACATACCTCCAAGAGCATGAGAATGACCACATGCGAGTTCCATACGACCTTAAAAAGAAAATTATTCACGTATGAAAACAGCGATTTTAGCCTTTGCGGCCTTTTTTCTGACATTCGCAACAGTTGCCCAAGAGCTTACTGCAGATCAGGTACTTGAAAAGTATTATCAGGCAAATTCTTTTGATAAATTGCAGAAAATCAACACGATTGTCATGACTGGTGTCATTTTTCAAAGTACAACCATGCCCATTAAAATTACAAAAATGCGTCCGGAGCGGTACAGGTTAGACAAATCAGTTGGGGACATACCCGTATCTCAGGCTTGTGACGGAAAGGAGGCTTGGGAGATCATGACCCCCTGGACACAAAGTGAAAAGGCCCAGCCTATGTCAGCCGGGGCTGCCCTGGATTTCAGGATGAGGGCTGATTTTGACGGAATAATCTATCAGTGGAGAGATAAAGGGCATCAGGTGGAATTGAACGGAAGAGAGAAGTGCAGGGATTATGAGGTTTACAAGATTAAACTAACCCGTACTGATTCGGTTGCAGAGTACTACTACATCGACTGCAAAGATTTTTTGCTTCGAAAAAAATCCCGAAATATTAACAGTCGCGGGAAGGTTGTTCTCAATGAGTCCTATTTTTCAGATTATAAAGAGGTGGAGGGTATTTTATTTCCTTTCACAAATGATAACTTTGTAGATGGGCAGCCCTATTCTACCATCGAATTTGATACCATAGAGCTGAACCAACTGGTTGAGGTGGAGTTATTCAAAATGCCGAAGTAGTGTAGTTTGGCTGGAAACCAGCTTTCCCAATCTAAAATTCTCAAATCCATGTGCGGACGGTTTGTGTTGGTAGATAAGTTAGAGGTAATTGAAAAGGTTTTCGGGAGCAAACTGCCTGAAGGGCAATCCGCTTATGCGCCCAATTACAACATCACACCTGGTCAGCAATCCCTTGTAATCACCAATGATCATCCTGGTCTCTTGCAGTATTTTCAGTTTGGACTAACACCTTCCTGGGCAAAGAAGCAGATGTATCTGTTCAACGCGAGGGCGGAGGGTGATCACAACAAGGAGAATGATCCAAGGTATTATGGAGCCCAGGGAATCATAGAAAAACCCTCATTTCGAAATCCTATCCGATCCAAACGTTGTCTGGTCATTGCCAGTGCGTTTGTCGAAGGCACCACCACTGAAGGACTCAGTAAACCTTATCTGGTGCACTTGAAAACCAGGCCCTTTGCCTTTGCAGGAATCTGGGATAGCTGGATCCATCCGGAAAGTCAGCAGGTAGTTCAATCCTTTGCGATCATTACTACCACAGCCAACGAACTGATGCAAAAAATTCCGCATCACCGCATGCCGGTTATTCTTCCTGGAAATGAGTACCATACCTGGTTGAGTCATAAAGCAACATTGAGCGATATCACTGAATTGCTGGTCCGTTATCCGACTGAATTGATGAATGCCTATCCCATATCGTCCGACATTAAGAATCCTAAGTCCAACACCAAGGAATTGCTGGCTCAGTTGGGAGAAAAACTTCAGCCGGAGTATGAGTTTAAATCATCCAAGGAGCTGTATGCCAAAGGATTTGGCGTCAGGAAAAAATAATAACAATTTTAGTATGAAAACAATTTCGTTTCTAATTGCCCTTCCAGTTTTACTTTTTCTTGGTCTCTCCTGCTCCTTTCACACTCCCCCGAAGGGAAATCCAAATCTCGAAGATTGTATTTATCAAATTACCAAAGCTTTTCACGAAAGGGATTCTGTCATACTGAACCAATTCATCCATCCGGACTATCAATTGTATGTATTATTCAAAATGGGTACAATGAGTGAATATTCAGAGATCAAACATATTAGTTTTAATCATCCTGTACCGGATTATCCGTTCTATACTGATTTCAAGGCTGACCACAAGATTGCTTTCCAGGCGTTACCCATCTATGACTGTGACAGTTCCAGATGGAGCAGTATTGGATTGTTTTGCGATTCCGTTTCGAGGGATCATCTCTTATCGAATACTGCAATTGATTTGAAAAAGTGGCGCGAGGAAAAAATTGAGGATGCTAAGATTCAGTGGTTTAAGGATATGGAAAACCAGAGTCGCCGAATTGTACTGATTGATGATCAGGGAGGCGAGCTCATTTTTTATCTGACACTGATTGATAACAAGTGGTACCTGACCATTTTGGATCGATTGTCGGGTGACTGCAGTGCTTAAATTTTGATTAGAGAAAGAGTGAATCTAAAAGTGCTTCCCTTTCCTACTTCACTCTCTACCCGCAATTTCCCTCCATGCTTTTCAATGAACTCATGGCACAGGAGCAGTCCCAACCCGGTGCTGGGTTCGTCGTTCGTGCCTCTCCTGCTGGTACTAATATCCAAACGGAAAAGATTATCAACCATTTCCCGTGACATACCAATTCCTGTATCCTGCACAGATATTTCAACAAATTTATCTTCATTTATTTTGGTCAACAGAGTGACTTTTCCACCTGTGTGTGTGAATTTCAGGGCATTTGAAAGGAGATTCCGGATCACAGTCTGAAGCATGTTTTTATCCGCTAATACCTCTATACTATCCGAAATAGCTCTGGTAATTTCAATCCCTTTTGTTTTGGCTGATTCGATTAATGGAGTTATACTCTCATTAACCAATGCATTCAAGTTGATGACTTCAGGACTGAAAGGAACTGATCCTTTTTGAATTTGGGACCATTGCAACAGATTATCGAGCAAACGGAAATGATTGTTGGCCGATGCACTCAAACTGGCTGCAATTTCTTTAATTTCGGTCATCGTCAAAGTTGACAACTCCTCCTCCAGGATTTGGGTTAGCCCTAAAAAGCCCTGAAAAGGGCTGCGAAGGTCATGTGCAATGATGGAGAAAAATCTGTCTTTTGTGGCATTAAGTTCTTTCAATCGTATATCGTTCTCTATCAGTAGTTTTTCTGAATTTTTCAGTTCTGTTATATCATGAAGGCAAAGCAACAGATTCCGCTGATTGTTGGTCTGTATGATAGAGGTTGCACCCCAAAAAGTGTACTCCCTCCTGATCCCCTGTTTTATGAGTGTCGTTTCATGCTCTATGTCATTGTGAGCGGTTCCGTTCTTTATTGTATCCTCCATGGCTAACCGAAGCATACAGGAATGGCAATTCCTGCCGAAACCACAACCCCGGACATCATCCATGGCATTGATGCACCCAAATACGCCACATGCATGACCCCCCTTCAGCTCCTCCTCACTTATCCCGGTAAGAGTAGTAAAAGCCTGATTCGCAAAGAGAATTTTCCGTTCAGAATTTACCACACACAACATCACCGGGGAGTGATCATAAATGGCTCTCAGTTCGGCCCGGCTCTGTTCCAGGATCTCTTCCACTCTCTTGCGCTGGGTAATATCCCTTGAAAAAACGGCCACCCGATCTAAAACGCCATTTTCGCCCTGAATTGGATTAATCGTAAATTCATTCCAAAACTCCTCCCTGAAGTCTTCTGAGGAGACTGGTTTTCCAGTTTCCAGGGCTCTATGAATTAATTGCCTTCTGCCTTCCCCGACCGTATCTGGTAACAGATCAAAAACATTTTTCCCAATCAGTTCTTTTCTTGTCGTCCCAAACCGCTTCCCATGCGCCTCATTGCAATCCAGGATCTCACCCTCTTTGCTGAGCAAGACCATGACATCGTTGGTTGATTCCATAATGGCCCGCGCATTTGCACCGGCTTCCCTGATTGCTTTTTCAACAGTTTGAACCTGTTTCAGACTGGAGACATCCTTGATGGTGGCAGCAAAGCCCCGTATGTTACCCATCTCGTCCTTAACAGTGAATGGGCTCAGTAAAACCGGAAAATACTCCCCGCTTTTTTTTCTGAAAACAAGTTCAAAACAACCTTTCACTCCATCGACTATCTTTCTGAAACTGGCTTCCATTTGAGGAGACTCTTCAGGAGGCCAGTAGATATGGGGCAATCCGCTGCCAATCAGCTCCTCTCTTGAGAATCCGGTCATTTGTACAAAAGCCTCGTTCACTTCTGTATGTACTCCGTTGTTGTCCAATACGGAAACCCCATCCTGCATCGAATTGATCAGATTGCTTGCAAAATCGGGGGAGAATTTGATATATTCCTTGTTGGCTCTATTTTCTTGGCTCATAAGTGTAAAATTCATTTGGTCTACAACCGGATTGTCTGATCCGTGAATGAATCAACGGATATTTAATCCTAAAGATAAAAAAAAAAGAATCTTTGAATCCAATTGTGTTCTCATTTTCCGAATAATTGCCAAAAATGGCAGATAATCTGCACTTTCTGCCACCAATGCAAGCGGTTTGAGAATAAACTCACTAAAATTTTAAGCTCACTCAGAAAAGAAGAAATGCCACCAGGGCACAAAGGCAAAAAGATTTCACAAAGATTTATTATTCAGCGTTATAGTCTTTGTGATATCTTAGTGATTTCGTGTCTTGGTGGCAAAGGGAGACTTAATTGAAAGAACTCAAATATTGAAAATAACAAAACAACAATCCCCCAAAGATCAGCACCTAAACCCAATAACTTCAATTCTCATTCCCTTATCTTATCAAGCAATCTGTTCAGTTCCGTAACCTCAGTCTCAGTCAGATTTTTCAACAAAGTATCAGCTCTTTTCTCACATGCAAACATGTCATCAAGCAGGGCGAGACCTGCCTCCGAAATTTCCACAGATTTCTGACGCCTGTCGCTCTGGTTCTCTTTTCTGGTGAGCAGACCTTTTTCGAAAAGCCTGTCTACAATGCGACTCACATCCGAATCCCTGTCAAGCATCCGCTCTTTGATAAAACCTATTGTGAGAGGGGCTTCAGAACGAAAACCACGCAAAATCCTCAATACATTGTACTGTTGCTCTGCCAGACCGAATTTCTTGAGGGATTGGTAAAACTCATAACTTAACCTCCTGGTGGTATAGGATAGATTGATCATTCCCTTGTGGTATTCGTTCCGAAACCGACCCTTGATTTCATCTTCAATCCTCATATCTCTATTTTAAAAATCCAAATTTCCCATTTTGGTAATCATCGAATGCCTGCAAAATCTCCGACCGTGTGTTCATAACAAATGGGCCATGAGCAGCGATGGGTTCACGCAGATCCTCCCCGCTCATCAGCAGGGCGACCGCTCCATCGGAGGCTGTTACTTCAAACTCCTCACCCTCATTTTGAAACAAGGCGAAATGGTTGGTCGGCACCTCCTCAGTTCCGTTGATAACCACACTTCCCTCTACAACAAGCAAGGCCGTGTTGAAGTTGGAGGGAAAGGAAAACCCGGCTTTTCCGCTTTTATTCAGCTTCACATTGAAAAGGTTGACCGGAGAAAATGTAAAGGCAGCTCCCTGAATACTTTTGTATTCACCTGCAATTACTTCGATGATTCCTCCCTCCTGTTCCAGTTCAAATTTACCAATTTTATCATTTGTGATACTTTGGTATTTGGGTGCAGACATTTTATACTTTGCAGGAAGGTTCACCCATAGTTGTACCATGTGCATCTCCCCGCCTTTCAGACTGAACTCCTTTTCGTGGTACTCCTTGTGCAGAATACCGGCTGCAGCAGTCATCCATTGAACATCTCCCTCCCCTATGGTTCCGCTTTGTCCGGTGCTGTCGTGATGGGACACACTTCCTTTGTAGGCAATCGTGACGGTTTCAAAACCGCGATGGGGATGAACCCCAACCCCCCGTGGCCGGTCCGTAGGGGAAAAATAGAATTTTGCTCCATAATCAAGAAGGATAAACGGGTTCATCCTCTCCATATCCGCCCTGTAGCCACCAGGGATAAAGTTGTGTACCCTGAAACCATCTTCGACAAAATGAGGTTCCGGAGGTGAAAGCACCAATTCGATGTTTTTTGTTGCCATCTTAATTATATTAATTCGCGTCAAAGATATGTATATACATTATATGTTGCAACATATTTTACAAATAATTTTTTACCTTCTGATTAAATGTCGTTTAGTTTAGCCCAACGGGCTTGAATTTGAATAACCTCCTATCAGTTGGATTACCGAATCACCTTTATCGATTTGCTTTCGCCTTTTGTGTTCAAGACCTGAACAAGGTAAATGGTAGTTGACCCTTTTCCGGCTTCCAGCAGGGCCACATTTCCACCCAATACCTGTACCTCCCGGAGCATTCGTCCGGTCAGGTCATATAGTCTCACTCTTCTTGTATCTCCAGGAAGATTCATCACACAAATCCGTTCTGTTTTCGGATCATACCAGGCAGAAAAGTCCATCCCTTTTTGCAAAGTTTCGACTGCAGTTATTGAAAGAGGCAGCATTTTCACATCGTCCAGGTACATCGTCAGCTCCTTTTCCTGATAGAACTCCGTTCCATTACGTTCCGGAGAGACCAGCAAATAGCCTGATGGGGTGAAACTAAATTTCGACAAGTCCTGACTGCCTACTGCAAACTGAGCCGTCCGCCACTGGGCAGTAGTATAACCTGCCGTGATTTCGTAGGGATCGGTATAATCCACAATAATCACATTACCGTTTCCATCATAAATCCGGACGCCGATTTTTCCGGGAGCATCTTTGTAGTATTTGAACTCAATGACTGAATTTGTTGCTACCTTCAAATCGTAGCCATACGCCTGGACGCCCCGGTAGGTAAAGTTTCCTGAATTCTGGGAAGTTACGTATTCAATGTCCTCCTGCCTGCGCATCCGCAGCACCTTCTCGCTGGTATTGATTCCCTTTTTAAATGGATTGACCACTATATCTCCCAGAACCGCTTTTAAAGATCCATTCGAGGCTGGATTTGTTTTCCAGCTCACAAATTCACTGGTCATCGAATTCAGGCTAAAAGATTCAAAACCCTCATTTAACACATTGCCTGAGGTAGTGAGGTTTAACCCGGCTAAAAGTGGATCTCCTTCCGGAACCAGCTTTACGGTAACGGTCTGGGTTATCCCGGCTGCCACTGCGTATTCAAAGCCCGTAAAATAGGTATCTGCATTTTGTTCCTCATAACTGGTGGGCGGTTTGGTAGACCATGCTTTTGCCGTTACGCTCTCAGTTCCGTCAAAAAGCAGGTAAAGGTTTTTTGTTGCCTGATTCAAACGGATGATCTTGTTGCTCACTTTTTGAGGAACGGCTTGAGTTAGTAGGTTCCACCGTATGGTGAGTGGTTTGGTGCCGGTCTGGATCAGATCTTTGATTTCAACATAACGGTTGGATACGATGGTTCCAGTTCTGATGCATTTTGTCAAATCGTTCTTGTAAACCGGCGTAAGATTCATTTCTGCAGATTTCAAGGCAGGGGTATTCACCAGGTTTTCAACCGGCACATTACCGGTAACCAACTGTTTATTTCCATTGAGGGTTAGCGTGTTGTGTGCAAAGTTATTCAATCTGAATACATCCCATCGTTCGGATGTCTGGCTCATATTCCAAAGATCTACTCCATTGGTTTCCAGATTATTATAGTCACTCATACCGAAATCCATAGCCCAGCGAACATCCATGGCATCCATCACGAAGGAACCAATGTCCATATGGGCATGGTTGCCTGAGGGGGTTCCTCCTTTCACAGCAAGGTAAATATCATTGGCACTCCAGCCGGACCGGAGGGCAGCGAGGGCGCTGACACCCTGCGCAATGTAGGTTGTTTCGGTTGGGGCCGGAAGGTTGTTTAGTGGCAGACTCTTGCACCAAATCAGCAGAAATGGGAGCAACCGGTTGCCTGTCAAACTACTTTCACTGTTTGTAAGGGAAAAATCAAGTTTTTGGAGTTCATTGTACAGGATGGTTTGGTCGGTAACGCGGGAGGCAAGCCAAAACATCCCCGGCAGAACGCCGATCCCGGATCCGCAATCGGCATAATTGAAGGGAAGCGGATTGATCGCTTTAAGGGACCCGCCGCTCATCTGTTTGGTTGCCG
>Ga0247841_10012223_pt1 | contig 11242 bp, 9 predicted proteins | sample LaCruzMarch2015__2_FD_192410 | JGI IMG/M metagenome (GOLD analysis project Ga0247841, IMG submission 192410) | Freshwater microbial communities from meromictic Lake La Cruz, Castile-La Mancha, Spain - LaCruzMarch2015_18m | ecosystem: Environmental > Aquatic > Freshwater > Lake | place: Spain...
GGTGGCCCGATGAGGAGCAACATATTTGACATTAACCCACCTTGCGCCGACAATTCAGACATGAATCCCGTCGCATACTCCTATATCCGGTTCTCAACACCGGACCAAGCCCTAGGAGATTCAGAGCGCCGGCAGATCGAAGCTGCCGAATCTTGGGCCAGAACGAAAGGACTAAAACTCAACAAGTCCTACGCCGACCGTGGGCGGTCTGGCTTCAAAGGAACCAACCGGAAAAAAGGTGCCCTCGGGGAATTCATACGCCAGATTGAAGCTGGGCATATCGCTCGCGGTTCATTGCTTGTCGTGGAGAATTTAGACAGGCTTTCACGCGAGCACCCCATAGACTCCATAGTGCTGGTTCGCCAAATTATTTCAGCCGGTATCACAATCGTGGTTCTGAAGGACAAGCAACCAGCCCAAGAGATTTCCGAGGAGATCGTTCGCGGGGATAAATCCGGAATGGCAATGATGAGCCTCGTCTTTGAACTTGGCAGGGCGTCAGGCGAATCCGCCCGGAAAGCCGAGCTTGGCGCAGATAACTGGAAACAAAAACGGAATGAGGCGACGCAATCGGGAAAGGTGATGACGGAAATCGCCCCGGCATGGATTGGCACAACAGGAGAAAAGGAAAACCGCCGTTTCGTGCTGATCGAAGACAGAGCAGAAATCGTCCGCCAGATATTCAAATGGCACCTCCAAGGAATCGGCAACCGAACAATCGCCCAAAAACTGAACGACGCAAAAATCACGAATTGGGGACGAGGGAAACGTGTTGCCACACACTGGCACCCGTCATACATCCAGAAAATCCTGCACAATCCTAGCGTAGTCGGGGAACTTCATCCGCATAAACTCGAAAACGAGCCAGACCCGACCAACCCATCTGAGCAAATCCAAGTCCGCAAGCCGACCGGCGAGATTCTTAAAGACTACTACCCCGCAGTTGTGGATTTAGACACGTTCCAACGCGTTCAGACCACCAACCGTCAAACCGTCCGTGGCATCTCTGGTGGCCGAATCCAAAATCAGGTTTCCAATCTATTCCCCGGCCTAACCTTCGGAGCATTGGAAGATCCGGTTGCAATCATTCCAGCCCCGGAAGAACCAGGTTCACCCCCTACAGTTCAAGTCCCTGCCCGATACAAGGCAAAGGGAAGTCACGGTCACGGTAGATATTTGGTAGCCGAGGTGGACGCGGTAAACAAGAAACGGAAACAGAAAAACGAGGTTGAGCCCGCCCGCTGGCCTTACCCCGCCGTCGAGTTCGCAATTCTGAAAACCCTACAGGAAGTCGATTGGAAAGCCGTGGCTGGTCATGGCGATTCGCCGAGGCATACCGCTTTTGCGTCCAGCGTGGCAGCCCTTGAAAGAACCGCTGAGGGATTGAGCGAAAAATGCGAAAATCTGGCGAACGTGATCGCAACAACACCGCTCCCCAGTCTCGTTCGGAGACTAGCGGAACTGGAGGATGAGCGAAAAGCGGCAAGGGACAGCGCCACCGAAGCCAGAAGAGAATTGGCGGACATGGAAATTTCAAAACGGGGGCTTGACGTGCCGCTGTCCATAAAGGAAGCAGCACACGACCCGAAAGCCCGTGAGGTGAGGCTCGCACTTCGAGCCGAGATCGCCCGGCGCATCAAATCAATCCTACTCTGGCGCAAGGTTTCTGCCCCGAAGAAGGACCACCGAGACAGGGTTACTCATGCCCATTCGTTCCAAATCTCCATCTATTTCGTGAACGGTGCCACCCGCATAATCCGCGTAACCCTGAACAAAGGCAACCTGCCAACGGTTCAAAGTGTCACCTTCGAAAACCCAAGAAAAACGAAACCCGTGAAGCGTTCTACAAGTGTATGAAATCGAGGACAATCAATGACACCAGCACCCCAAAGAAACCGCCCGAAAAAAACTGCCAACCAGTAAACGAACCTTGGGCCTTATGTTAAAGGTATGATGAGAGCGATTCTCAACTATGTCATAGCCCAACAATAAAATACGGGGCGAAAAATCGCCTGTCGACGCGGGCAAGGCCGCCCGGTTTTCGAGCCCTGCGGTCAGAGACTCCCCCCAAACCAGCCCCAACCGCCCCCGCTGGTTTGGGGGGAGACTCTTCGACCGCTCCCATTGGCGGCCAAGCCTCCTCCGCTCCGCTTCCTCGGCTTCGCTGCCGCGCCTCCGGCGCACGCGCCCTCCGGGCGGAGGTCAAATCCCTTCGGCTCGTGCGGTCAAGTGACCGAAAAACAATCAATCTCGATTTCTAGAAATCTTTCAGCAAAATTTTAAGTATCTCATAGTCATATGTTTACAACTGATGAAAAAATTGACCCGAAAGCACATTTACCAGATAGACGCTGAGTGACTGAGAATAATCTTCTTCACCGGCAGCAGGCGCTGATGCGGAGAATGGAGGAGGGCGTCTCGTTCACAACATTCTACGGAATGCAACGCAGCGAAAAACATGAACACAGAAATCAAAACCGGCACTGATTACAAGGTCACAGACCTGTGCACCAATGCCTCGAAAAATCGCCACCACCACACGGTCGCAGATGAAAAGGGAACGGAATACAAAATCGGGCACACCGAGCGGAGGAAGTTCCTGAATCTCAAAAACAACGCCGCCGACTTGGCCAAACACCCATCCCGGAATGGCACCTTCGGCAATGCGATCAAGCAAAAAACCTTGCTTTGGAGCCTGAATGAAGATCGCCAGATCGGCGTCTTCCGCATCGTTACCGGAGGTTGCTGGGACGAGGGATCGTTCGAGATCCAGATGAAAAAGCGCGGCCACGACGACGGTCAAACGCTGGAAATGTAATCGACGCACAGTTGATTACCGCGCCGCTCTATCCCTCAGGGGGTAGAGCGGTTTTTTTTGACATTTAAGAAAAGTGGGTTATGGTATCTCATAATGATTCGCATGGTGGATGCGTCAGCCAACCAGCAAGAATCGAGAAAGGCCGGGGAAAAAGTCACCCACCGGGGCGCCACGGCTGCATTCGCGAAGATTGCGAAAATCGTCTATCGACGCGGGCAGGCCCGCCAGGTTTTCTAAGCCCTGCGGTCAGAGACTCCACCAAAACCAGCCCCAACCACCCACGCTGGTTTTGTTGGAGACTCTTCGACCGCTCCCGTTGCGGCCAAGCCTCCTCCGCTCCGGGATCGGCCGGTCAGCTACGCCCTGCGCCCCCACGCTTCCGGCCCAATCCCTCCGCTCCCTCGGCTTCGCCGCGCGCCTCCGGCGCACGCGCCCTCCGGGCGAAGGTCATTTCCCTGTCGGCAGAGATGACGGAATAAACGCCGGTCGACGCGGGCAAGCCCGCCCGGTTTTCGAGCCCTGCGATAAGACACTCCCCCCAAACCAGCCCCAGCTTCACACCCCGTCGGCATAAATTCTCGCCTCCGCGCGGGCGGCCAGCATACATTGGCGATTGAACTTGATTTTTGAAATATGAGAATTTCCGTTTTGTCCCTCTTCTTCGCGATTCTTGTAGCCCGCGCTTGGGCTGGAAATTTGCCCGAACGGGTTAAAATTACGACGCCTTTTGAGGCAAACATCGTCGTAAACGGAAAACCGGTCGGGAAGATGACGGTCGCTGCCGGCCGCCTATTGCCCCTGAAAGTGTGCGACACCGAGACAGCCACCGTCGAAGTCGGTCCCGGCAATGACGTGAAGATCCCAATCTCATATACCGACGTCGAGACGAAGTCAGCGCGAGTGGCATCCACTCCGGCCCCTGCCGCTGAACCGTCGGCTACCCCAGAGGCAGCCCCAAAGCAGGCGCCCCCAGCCCAGCCGCTCACGAGCGAGACGCCATCAGCCGCGCCGGCTGTGTTCTCCGGCCTCATGCGCTGGCCGCAAACCGTAAAAACCATAAAGCCGATCACAATCAGCTTCGATGTGGGATCGAGTAAGCCCATAACGCGCGACTTAAAGACACCCAGGGAAGTTTGCCTTAAAAAGGTCGAGGGCGACGTGGCGACAATTTCCTGCAATCAGTGGGTCGTAAAGGTGCCCCTCGACGCTACCGATGCAGCCCTCCTTCCATACGTTGAACCCGAACCGACGCCCGTTCCTCTCCCCAACAAGGTCGGGCTATCAATTGACGGAAAACTCGTCGTGCCAAAGAATGGGCGAGCAAAAAAATACGATGGCCCAGCTTTCGCCAGCAAAGACTACGTCGCTGTGTTTTTCGCCAATAAAACCTGTGGGGCCTGCGGTGCATACCTCAAAAAGGTGCTTGCCACATTCAGCACTGAGCCGGAACTCGCCCGGAGAGCGGGGCTCGTGCTTTACTCCACCGACACATCCGAAAAGGAGATGCTCGCAATGATGGAAGAAAAAAGTGTGCCATTCCCCGCAATCGACTTCGACAAAGTGAACTCCACCTTGATTGCCCCCGAAAAGATCATGAGCCCGATGCTGCTCATCTTTGACAGGGACGGAAAAATGGTTGTTGGCGAGTACGGGTATCCTTGGGGAGATAGCGTCGGGGATAGATTTCAAAAACTTGCAGATGACCTCCAAAAAGAACTTGGCGAACGAGAAAAGACGGCTCGCTCTACCGTATCAAAGTAACTCCGACCTCGCTGCTGTTGGCGCGGCTGTCGTAACTTGAACGCATGAAAGGCGTTTTTGAAAATCTGGCGAAAATTGGGGTGCGTCGGATCGTTGCGTCCGAGAAACCCCACCATCTGGTGGAGAACTTGGGCGGACCACCAGAGCAGATACGGAGAAAAGCACCACTGCTGCCTGCGCGGCACCTCTCGTTACACTCTCTTCCACTAAACAGGCACAGCAGCTTCTCCTCTTCACTCTGAGGATAAAAAGCATCAAAATCGAAACGAAGGTTTCCGCGAATCCGGCCAACGGGTAATTTTCCGGGCAACCCGGAAAACGCTTCGCGCCCGCTTGCCACATCAGCGAGCAAACCGGAAGAACATCGACCAGCGAAGCGCGGCCCGGCTCCCGAAGCCCCCCGCCCATCGGCACCCGGCAAAATTCTGACTGCGGGCGAAAAGAAAAAAAAGCGCCTGTCGACGCGAGCAAGCCCGCCCGGTTTTTCAAGCCCTGCGGTCAGAGACTCCACCAAAACCAGCCCCAACCACCCACGCTGGTTTTGTTGGAGACTCTTCGACCGCTCCCGTTGCGGCAAAGCCTCCTCCGCTCCGGGACCGGTCCGGTCAGCTACGCCCTGCGCCCCCACGCTTCCGGCCCACTCCCTCCGCTCCCTCGGCTTCGCCGCCGCGCCTTCGGCGCACGCGCCCTCCGGGCGGTGGTCAAATCCCTTCGGCAACAATTGGAAGGTGTCGTTTAAACGCCCAGAGAAAAAAAACGTTGAAAGCCATCATCCACAAAATATCTAGCTCGAAATGATGGGATTCGTTTAGCTTGCATCCTTCGATGCGAACGGTTCTTGCACTCCTCCTCTCGTTTGCCCTGCTACACGGTGCTGAATGGGAAACTCTCTCGAACTGCCGTTTTCTCCCGAACGAGTATAATGACGGCGACTCATTCCACGTTCTGAGTGAAGGAAAGGAGTTTATCTTTCGCCTTTATTTCGTGGACACGCCGGAAAGCGAAAACTCATTGCCTGAACGTGTGGGACAACAAGCCGCTCACTTCGGCATCACGCCAATCCGAGCGATTGAAATTGGCCGATATGCGAAGCAGGCTACCGCCCAACTCCTTTCCCGACCGTTTACAGTGACAACAAAATATCAGGACGCAATGGGGCGTAGCAATCTCCCTCGTTACTACGCATTCATCACGACTTCAGAAAAAATGGACTTGGGGGAGGTTCTTGTATCGTCTGGCCTTGCTAGGGCCTTTGGCACGGCAGGGGCACCACCGAAGGCAACAATCGCCGAATTACGCTCCCGCTACGATTCACTTCAATCCGATGCAAAACGTAAGAAACTTGGAGCATGGGGCAACGGCCCAGCCATTCGCCGGGATGAGGAACCTACCACAGAGCCGCGTTCCCACATGCAAGGCCCTGAAACCGGGAAACCACAAACGCCGCAATCGCAACCAGGCATGGATGATAAAACCACCGCTGAAATTCTCGGCGACCTCGATCCGCTGAATCGAATCCCGACCGTGCCTGCGGCCACCATTCCCAAGGATGACTATTCCGAAATTCCGGGATGGAGACCGAAGCCAAAGACTTCCGAGCAGGCACCCACGAAAGAAAAGTCTTTGAAAGTCAGCCTCAACACGGCGAGCCAAGCAGACTTGGAAAACTTGCCCGGTATCGGGCCGGAGCTTGCGGGTCGTATTATTGCGGCACGCCCATTTGAAGCCGTTGATGACATAAAAAAAGTCAAAGGCATTGGACCGACCAAGTTCGCCGCCATCGCTCCCCTGGTCGCGCCCTGATGTTGCCTGCGCAGCACCGGCAAAGGTGACACTTGCTTCCACGAAACAGGCCCAATAAAGAGGACAAACAGCTTCCCTCCTTCACTCTGTGGAAAAGGGGCATCAAACCCGAAACGGAGCATCCCCCGATTTCGGGCAGCGGGTAATTTTCCGGGCAACCCGGAAAACGCTACGCGCCCGCTTGCCACATCAGCGAGCAAACCGGAAGAACATCGACCCGCGAAGCGCTGCCCGCCTCCCGGCTCCCGAAGCCCACCGTCCGCTCGTAACCACCGGTCAGAATTCTGACTTCGGGGCAAATGACCAAAAAAACGCCTATCGACGCGGGCAAGCCCGCCCGGTTTTCGAGCCCTGCGGCCAGAGACTCCCCCAAAACCAGCCCCAACCGCCCCCGCTGGTTTTGGGGGAGACTCTTCGACCGCTCCCATTGGCGGCCAAGCCTCCTCCGCTCTTGGACTGAACCGGCAAGCTACGCCCTGCGCCCCCACGCTTCCGGCCCACTCCCTCCGCTCCGTCGGCTTCGCCGCGCGCCTCCGGCGCACGCGCCCTCCGGGCGGAGGTCATGTCCCTGTCGGCATCTGGTGGAGAGCTTGGACGGACTACCACAGAAGTTATGGAGAATAAATCACCCCGCCATCCTCCTCGGCTCTGAGTAGCCCCAGAGGTGGAGATACAGAGGTGGAGATAAATTGACGCAGGGAGACATTCCTGACAAGGGAAGGGACCATGCCAAAAATCCTGACAACCACTCCTCGCCGGTGGACATAAAAACTGTGCCGGGACCGAAACCAACACCCCGCCTGCCATGAGCACTAAAGAGACCGATTTTTCTGAGGTCAAAGGCCAATATCAGGTGAAACGCGCCATCGAAGTCGCGGTTGCGGGCCGCCACCACCTCCTGATCATCGGTCCGGTCGGGGCAAACAAGAGCGTGCTTGCGAAAAGAATTCCGACAATCATCCCCCCGATGACTTTGGAGGAGGCGGTCGAGACGACCAAGATCCACAGCATCTGCGGGCTGCTGAACGAAAAGAACGCCTTTGTCTGCCACCGTCCCTTCCGCTCCCCACACCACACCATCAGCGACGCCGGCCTCCTCGGGGGCTCAGCAAACCCGACTCCGGGCGAGGTGAGCATCGCCCACAACGGGGTCCTTTTCCTTGACGAGCTCCCGGAATTCAAATGCTCCACGCTCAGGGCTCTGAGCAACCCCCTGAAGGACGGCAGAGTTGTCATCCCCTTCACCGCAGGCACAATGACGTTCCCTGCGGACTTCATGCTGGTAGCCGGCATGAACCCCTGCCCGTGCTCATATTTTGGAGATCCGGCCCGCGAGTGCCGGTGCTCGCCGGGACAGGTCGAAAACTACCGGGCCCGGATTACCGGGCCGCTCCTCGATCAGATTGATATTCATGTCGAGGCACCCGCCGTGAACTACAAAGATTTCTCCAGCAACGAACCCGCCGAGTCATCGGCTGCGATCCTCGGACGCGTGATCGAGGCTCGCAACCGTCAGAGGGAACGGTTTGCCTCGGGGAAAAAGACCAAATGCAACGCCCGAATGGGCCACAACCAGATCAAAAAATTCTGCGCGCTGGACAGTTCCGGTCAAGAGATGCTGCACCACGCGATGGAGGACCTCCAGTTCAGCGCCCGCGCCTACGACCGCATCCTCAAAGTCGCCCGCACGATCGCCGATTTTGCGGGAGCGGAGAATATCCTTTCTGCCCACATCGGCGAAGCGATCCAATACCGCACGCTGGACCGGAAGCTTTGGGGTTGACGGAATCTGAGCCGGGAGGAAAGACAAGCGAACTTTGCTGGCATAAGAGAGAACAAAAACCGAAACGAAACATTCCCCGGATTTTGGGCAACGGGTAATTTTCCGGCAAACCGGAAAACGCTCCGCGCCCGCTTGCCTCATCTCTCCGCTCCCTCGGCTTCGCCGCGCGCCTCCGGGCGGAGGTTATGACGGAAGAAACGCACCCCATACCAGCCCCAGCTTCGCCCCCGTCGGCGTAAATTCTCGCCTCAGCGTGGGCGGCCATCTCAAATGTCTTTAATCTTTCACACTTGCATGCTACGAGTTCGCGCACATGAAACATATCCCCTTGATTATAGTAGCCGTCCTTTTCTGCGCCGTTGTAGCTCATGCCCAGGATTCGGCAAAGAAAACCACCAAAGCAACTGTCGGGAACTTGGTCATCAAAGCCGACGGGTTGCCGATTGACACGGCTGCGAGAATTCAAGAGGGGGGAAGTTTGTCCAAAGCCGGGATGATCAGGGCCGGGGAGGCGCAGCACAAAACCGCAATCTATCAGGACACTAACTCCTTCTTCTGGAGGTTTGCACCGACATCCGGCGGCAAGCATGACCCAAATGCTTCTTTTGCCCTTGGAGGCACAGCCACAAGCACGCCCATAAAGGCCACAATCAAAGCTGAAATCCGCGTGGAAAAATTCATGCCCGTGGAAGACTCCGCTATTATCACTTTAACCTCTGCATTTGGAGGCGGCCGCGTCGTAATCACTGTCATCCCTGAGGAGGCCGCAAACGAGAAGACCGGACCTGCAACGGCCATTCAACCTGGCAACTGGACGCCTGTCTCAGGGGAGTTGAAATTTGTCGCGCCGGACGACAATGCAAGATACCCACTTGCTTTAGTAATCAGAACCTTCCGCTCCACCGCTACCGTCGATGTCCGAAATATCGAGCTTTCCGTAGTTCCCTAAAACTCACCTTCCTCTTCCCAGACAAGATTCCGACTGCAGCAGCAAAGACGAAAATTGCCAATCGACGCGGGCAAGCCCGCCCGGTTTTCGAGCCTCCGGGCGGAGGTCATGTCCCTGTCGGCGGACCGTCAGGAGTGAATGCTTGCTTGCCGCCATCTCGACAATCTTCTCCAACCTGCTAATTGTCAGATCCATCCCGCTGCTAGGCGAACACCAGCAAACAAAAAGCCGTCACCAGAAAACAGGCCATGCTCGCCTCCACAAATTCCATAACAAGGCACCTCGTAACTTGGGTTGTGCTCCTCTCTCTCCAGACGATTCTATCGGCCACAGAAGAGGGAACTCTCCTGTCGCCAGTTACCATGCCCCTCACTGCTCAAGGAAAGCAAATCGGAAACTTGACCTTACCAGCAGGAACAAAGGTCCAAGTGCTACGCAAAGAAGGTGCAAAAACCCTGATAAAAAACTCCACCGGAGAAACTTGGGTCGACTCCGCCGCAATTACCACTACCCCAATCCCAACCACACCAATACCGGCGAGCACGCCAGTTCCACCGGTCCCGGAAACTGTGCAACCAAAGCCAGCTCCCACCGTCGCGCACACCGTCTCTCTGGACGCGCAGGTCATCCAGAAACCCGCACCAGTTAAAACAGCATCCGCCGAAAAGGGCTCAACGACAGACCCTCTGGTTTCGCCATCCGTCTGGACCGGAGGCCAATTACCCGGCGAATGGGAAGAAACGGCGTCCGGACAGAACTGGCAGATCAAAACATGGATAAAACCAGAACAATTCTTTGGAGTTACCCCCCTAACCGGCAAGGCGGAATATCGCGATGGGAAACTGGTCAGAATCGATTTGAGTTTCATCGACCGATTTGCGCCATTCCCTCCCAGTCCTGAAATGCTGAAAATCGGAAAAGAGATCGAGGAAGTCGACAAAACCTTCCCTTTTGACAGCCAACACTTCACCGACGCAAAAAAACGGCTCGAAGCAGCAACTCGCCCCGTTGCATCAGACTACATCCATGGAATACAGAAAAGAACGGAGGAAATCGTTTTGCCCATCTCTTCGGCCCTCCGCCGTGCATACCCCGACGACAAGTGGAAGTTCGGTGGAAATGTTTTAGGCGACAAAAACCTGATGTTGGTTATGCATGCCGGCACAGACGCTACGGGCTCCAACCCAGATTTCTTCGGGGTAACTATCAGTCGTCGCGCTCCAGCAAACGAATCCGCAAAAGCCATCAAACCGGAAACCGGCGACTCAGCGGCTGCACTCCTCGCACCGGAATTCTGGGCTCGATCCGAAACCGAATATTCGCAAAACATTGAGAAGCCGCTTTTTGGAGCCGTCCCCCAAAAAGTCACGGCCCATAACAAATCCGGGAACACCACCATTCAACTGGTCAAGATCTCCTACCTCATGGCGCCGACCATCCGAACGCCCCAAGCCGACAAACTGCAAAGCGAGCGACGGAAAAATAAAGACTCAAGCCTTGCCGAAGGACTACTACAAGAAGAATTGAAAATGCGCCGTTCCGAAATCCAACAGGCAAGGAAAGGACAGATAGAGAAGTATCTTGCACTAGAAAAGACCATCCTCGGAAATCTCCTAACCTACTTTCCTGCAACTTGGCTCAATGAATCACCATCTGCCCGCTTTAGAAAATTCAGCAGCGACGCGTTCTACGTCGACATGGTTTCCGACGAGAATTATCTGACCGTTCACATCGAGTTGAAGAAACAAGGACACGAGAGCAAGAAATGAACCTTTCCCCAGATTCGGGCAGCGGGTAATTTTCCGGTAGCCCGGAAAACGCTTCGCGCCCGCTTGCCATGCCAGGGAGCAACCCCGTAGAGAATCGAGGCGCCAAGCTGCCTGATACCCATGGCTTGCGCTCGTCCGGAACAACCCGTCACCCATTGTTGAGAAAAAGCAAAAAACCAGTTCGAACGACGGCATTCGCCATAACGGTCCTCAGAGCGGTCCTGATGATCGCGCTGATTGCCGATGGAACCTGCGGGGACCCTAATTCTGAGCAACCCCCGCAGGCGATCCCGGAGGCGACGCTCATCGCGCCGACCCCGGTGCCGATCTACGCCAAAGGCCAGATCGTGGGCAACGTC
>Ga0247841_10012224_pt1 | contig 11242 bp, 9 predicted proteins | sample LaCruzMarch2015__2_FD_192410 | JGI IMG/M metagenome (GOLD analysis project Ga0247841, IMG submission 192410) | Freshwater microbial communities from meromictic Lake La Cruz, Castile-La Mancha, Spain - LaCruzMarch2015_18m | ecosystem: Environmental > Aquatic > Freshwater > Lake | place: Spain...
ACTTGGATGAATAAGCTTGTGAGGCGCTTGTAGTTTTATGCCAGATCCAATATCCTGGTACACACTGGGTAAAGAAATCGGGGACCCGACAACAATAGATGAAGAAATTGATGCTAAAATTCTTGAACATAACTTCGATGCTTCTGCACATGGACAGTCGGACGAAGCCGTATACAATCACAGAATAAGTGAGGTTTTGGATCATGTGAACTATGCAATCTACAATATTAAACTTAATCCTTCAACTCGCCCGATAAAAGCATTTGTGGATGCCGGCGGGGCAGCCGAATTCTCTCGAATTTCTGATGCGATCGCATATGTTCATGAGTTGGGCGGAGGTAGAATTTTTATCAAAGCGGGGACATACACACTCAATGCTGATTTAACAATGTATTCTGATATTCAATTTGAAGGAGAAGATGATGAACTAACAATTATCGACTTTAATGGAGATCATAAAATTATCGCTGAGGGGGTATGGGATGGTTGGAAGAAGAATATATCTTTCAAAAATTTACAATTCAAAGGGTACCGTGGAGACAATTCAAAAGCAATGTATTTTAAATACTTTGCAGATTTAATTTTTGAGGATTGTAGATTTTCTGACAATCATTATCTTAATTTTTGGAATCCTTCCCCTGTTATTTACACTGATAATGTCCAAAATATTCATTTTTTGCGATGTAAAATTGATGGTAATGATCGTTTAATTAGTTCTTATGATACTAATTTTCTTTCGGTAGATGACTGTGATTTTAATTCTAATTTTAGTTACAATATTTATTTAAATGGAGTAAGTGTTGCCGATTTCTCAAATAATCGTATAACCCAAAATGAGGATTACTTTATGATGTATGAAGGTGGAGCTGGAAAAATTACGTTTAATAAAAATAAATTTATTGAGTATTGTTCTGGTATTGTGTATGGTCAGGGTATAGGATCTGGAAGTTTTACGGATAATCAGGCCGATTCCTTTTCGGGTTCAAATCATGCTTTTTATTTTGACGGTTGTGGAGATCTCCATTTTAGCGAAAACGATATCATGGGGGCGGGTGGATCTGGGATTAAATTTCATTCTACTATTAGATCTACTATTATTGGAAATAATATACAGGATTGTGGAGAATATGGTGTTGATATTGATAATGCAGCAAGTAGTAAAAATACGGTGGCTCTTAATGAAATAATGGGTAATGCTATTGATGACATCCACGACCTTGGCACAGGCACAATTGTCGAACATAATCAAAATTAAAAATATTATTTTTTCTTATAAAAACTATCTATTCCCTATTAAAAATAGGAATTCAAAATGAGGTAAGTACATTTATGAAAAGAAATAGTATAATATTTCTATACAATTCGATTGCCTAAACCTGACTAAATCAGGCATGGCAAAGAGAACCCAGTGTGGAAACGGAAGCTCTCCGTTTAGTTTATCCACACTGGGTCATTATTCGAAAGGATAATGGATAGTCGTAAGACTATCGGCTAACGGAGAGCTTTGTTTTGTATGGGGAAAAAAACATAAATTAAAAATGAAAGATCTGTATGCATGGCTCCTTCACAATCAAATAAATGTGGCAAACTATCTTGGCGGGACAGATCCCCAGATTGGAATTCGAATTGCTCGGGTCATCGTTGTTCACGTTGACGCCATTCTGGTCGAAATTGCCCACATACACCCGGTTGTCATTCGACGTGCTGGTTATGTGCGTCTTGTGTAATTTGAGCTTCACTGAGAATCTATTTTTATTCAAAATATTTCCTCTGTATTTTATTTAACACAAGACACGTAGTTTCACCACCTTTTATATCCACGCTTTTGTTCGAGCTTGTCAAACAAAACTCTTGGAAATTTAAAAAGCGTAAGCAGAGACTAAAAAGAAATTCTTTCTAGTGCATTATCTGCTTATATACATTCTATCTAACTTACAGATTTAATCCAACCGCCAATCATTCGACCTATCTCCATGAAGTAGTTTTCAAACTCAAGATATTTTTTATGATCAATCACTTTGATATCTTTTCCTAATCTGAAAAGCACTTTTAACACATCAAGTTTTATGCTGATTTTGCGAAGGAGAGGCAGTTTTTCCAGCTTTGATAAATAACCGACAACAATAATATTTTCAAGAATATCTAAAAGAGCAAGTTCACATTTTTGGCCCAGTGTATAACGATCTTTTTTGGGAAAAGTTGGAAGATACAAATAAAACAGTTTATAAAGTTCATATGTTTTTATAAATATTGGTGTATCTGATTGATAAGAGCTGAATTGCTTTTCCATATTCAATATGAAAAAAATAAATGATATATATGGTAATCTTATCACTTTATCAAACGTATTCTCAGCTATGAGGAATTTAAAAAAGGAAAGCGCAAAAGCACAGAACTACAACAATTTGAGCGTAAATTAGAAGATAATCTTTTTTTGCTCTATGAAAAACTGAAAAATAAAGAATATAAACCAGGAACGTACACAAATTTCTATGTACAGGATCCAAAGCAAAGATTAATCCACAAAGCGCCGATTATAGATCGTATTGTCCATCACTTAGTTAGTAAAAAATTAGAGGAGATTTTTGAACCAACGTTCATAGCCTGTTCTTATTCCTGCCGGAAAGAAAAAGGTACACATAAAGGATTGAGAGATTTACAACGATTTACGAGAATTGTTAGCAAAAATAATACTCAAGAATGCTGGGCATTAAAATGTGATGTCAAGAAGTTTTTTGCTTCAGTTAACCATATAATCCTTTTTAAAATTCTCACGAAAAAAATTGTTGACAATGACTTTCTTTTGCTCCTTAGCAACATTATCAAAAGCTTCAATTCGGGCATTATTAATAAAGGCATGCCTATTGGCAATCTTACTTCTCAGTTATTTGCCAATATTTACTTAAATGAACTTGATCAATATGTTAAACACAAGCTTAAAATACGCTACTACATTCGTTATATGGATGATTTTATCATTTTATCTAACAGTAGACGGTACCTGGAAAAATTGATCTCTACGATCAAATTATTCTTTCAAAATAGTCTTGACCTAGAACTGCATCCAAAAAAAGTAGGAATATTCAATTTAAAACATGGTATAGATTTTTTAGGCTATATCCTTTTTCCTCACCATATTCTTCCTCGAACAAAAACTAAAAGAAGGTTGGTAAAAAAAATACGAGAGAAAATTGAAGCTCATAGGAAGGGCATGATAACTTCAGATTCACTTTATCAAACAGTTCAATCATATTTAGGATATCTCCAACATAGCAATGCCTACGAACTAACAGAGAAAGTAAAGCAAATGATTTATTCGGAGTTAGATTTTTAGAAAAAACGGGCCGGACCAAGAATTCAAAACAAATACACCAAAAAAACCAAAAAAACAAGAAACCAAATTTCAATTTAAACTACTTGGCGGGACAGACCCCCAGATAGGAATCCGAACGCCTCGGGCCATCGTAGCCCACGCGGACGCCACGCTGGTCGAAATCGCCCACACACACCCGGTAGCCATCTGACGTGCTGGTTTTTGACCAATCATATCCATCACTCAGAAGTCTTTGTTTTGTTGCGGAATAATAAGCAATTGTGTCCCATAAAGTTTCTATTGCTTCTCGTCTTGTTTCACCAGGTTTTAATAATTTTTCTTGATCTGCCCAATTTTTACTTCTTGATTCTGGAAGAAGTTTTTTTGTAGGCATGGCATATTTTGCTTGAAGGGGCTGATCAATAAATGCTTCACCTTCATACCAAGAATTATCGTAAATAAGGGTCCCGTCTCCAAAAGGATTCTTATCTTGGAATAATCTTTTTAGGGCTTGAATAGTTATTGGCCCATCATATTCTCCCTGATTGTCCTTGAACTTCACTCCCGATGGCCGCATTACAAGAAACCGCTCTCTATCTGTGCTTTTTTCTTTCCCTGCTTCTTCTAGTGTTTCAACTGCATAAGACAGATCAACATTATCTGTAGAAAAGTGAGCTTCAATACCAGCTTGTCTACATTGATCCTCCATAGCTCGGATGGCTTCTTCTCCAATAAAATCAGCTCCAAATTGTTCCTTAGCAACCGATTCAATAAAAACGCCTTTTTCCCAAACATTTCCTGGGTCAATAAGTCTGTGAAGTCCTTCTCCCGTATCGACAACGACTTTTCCTTCAAAGTAACCAATATACTTATACTTCTGTCCATCTAAGATAAAAGAGGTCCCACTTTTAACACTTGTTTTTTTCCCTTTTTTGTCAATTTCCATAGGAGACGTAGTCACTAAGCGACTTCCTCCATCCTCAAATACAACGCTCATATCTTGGTACTTTGCGGGAGTTTTATTTTCCATGAGCGGTTTATCTAATATTGTATGTTGAGTTTCAGAAAGAATGGCTGGGCGGGGCACACGTGGGGAAAGATATCCTATATCTTTTGGCGTCAAAGGGGCAGAAACGACTGGTACTTGTCGGGGTTCAAAAAGGTGAAAATGATCAAAGAGTGCCCTAATTTTCTCTCGATCATCTGGGTCTGCTTGGTCTAAATAAAGCTTGAGCTTTAACTGTATAAACTCTGTGAGATTTCGTGTCTGGAAATTCGGATCATCTTTTAAAGTTCTTTCATTAAACCCTCTCATCCAACTGGCGACTTCTCCAAGAGTTATCGTTGAAGTACTTAATGTTAATGGTTCACCAGTTCCATTTTTATCAATTACTATTTTTCTAGCATCAGTCCTAAAACGAAGAGCAGTGTCGGGTATGGAGCCAACATTTCCGTAGTTAAATGCATTTTGGAGTTCGCGTACTGCATACGACAAGCGATACAGCGTACCATGACGAGCATCTGTTGAGTCCTCGACAAGCTCTTCGGTAGCAATAACTTTTCTCCCATCGGGAAGTGTCTCACCGTTTGAAACATTTTGACGAATATATGCTGGAGCTAGTTCGTTGCCAGAAACTGCTATATGCCGATTTTCATCAATGAGAGTAGACAACATGAACTCATATAGTTCAGGATCTTGTGCTGACATTGGTGGATAATCCACGTTGATCTTTGATAATTCTCGCCTCATGGCTGGATCTGGTTCATGACGATCTGGATATCGAGGACCGACTGGGTTTGAAGTAAAAATAGACCCAAAACCTCTCAAGACTTTTTTTCCATACCACACGTCTCCTGGCTTCAATTGCCGTGCTTCTTTTATGATCGCATAGGCGGGAGAATCAGAAGGGAGCCTGCCCGCTTCATCAAAACGAGCAATTCGACCAGTTGGAAAAGGAGGAGTTGGCTGTTGTGAATTCTCATATCCTGTTGCTGCTTGCAACAAAGGCATATATGTGAGAAAGCTTCCACCACCTTCATTTTGACCCGCTATATCTTTATCGGAAATAATATTACCCGCATTTGTTCTGCTCGTACAGGGAATGTGTGTGGGCTCATTACCTGTCAATTGCACCGCTGCTGCATCTGCAAGATCCGATTTTCCTGTTCCTGCTTCTCCCTCAAGCCATGGCCAACGACCATTCTGGAGTGATTGTTTTATTGTTTCCAAAAGTTCTGTTCTGCTGGGAAGCCACACAAAACCTGTCTGTGCTTCAGAATGATATTTTGTCAATGTATCATACATAATCATTGAGGCAACATCCGTATTCTCTGGAATATGAGGTACATCTTCTAAATCTATAATATGCTGTTGTTTATCACGAAGTTCAATGAGGCGCTTGGCCAGTGCTGAAGCTTTTCCGCGTGCTGAGGACAGTTTATCGGGCCTAGTTACCTGTCCTAAAAATAATTCTTTCGATAATCCTCCGTATTGCCCTTCAACATCGGCAATTGCCTGATTAACTGTAGCGTATTCACCTCCAAGTTCTGACAAACGATATGCTTTTGCATCCATTCTCGCCTCAGAATATCGCTGCAAAAAAACTTCTTGAGTTTCAGGATCAGACCACAAAGCAGCCACTTCACTTGTTAAATATGTATCAATAGGCTCTGGGACGACATCTGGATTACTTTTTTGTTCTTCTTGAATGGCTTTTAGCGCCTGATCACGACTCATTAATTTTTCATATAATAAATCGGCTCGTTCACGCGGAGTTAAATCATCAAAACCACCTTCTAAATTAACCTTATTACTTAAAGCCTCGGGAGCAAGAACCCTTTTTTCAATATACGACCTCATTCCTACTTGCCTTTTTTGCAATTCTGCTTTTTTTGGATCAGCGTAGGCCTCTAATTTTGACAGAACTGATCCCGTAGTTGAAATGGCTCCAGGTGGAGGTGGTATAGATTCTGTCATATATTAAAAATATCAAATTTCCTTGAGTTTTAAAAGCGTTGATTTAACATAACTTTCAACTGATTCACGAGATTTATCTGGAAACAATCGAATTGCCTCCATAATTATATGTTTTGCCACTATAGCTGGCAAATCATTTATATCTCGCGCAATATCACCACGACTGTAGGGGGTATCAAAAATAAGAGGAACTTTCGCAGCTGTTTCAGTAAGGCCAACTCCCACAACCACCGCATTTAATTTTCCTAAGTCTGCGGCTAATTGATGAACCATTTTCTCATCATCAGGATACCCATCGGAGCATGCGATAACAATCCGTAGTCTATTATCTTTTTTCCCCTGTAGTTCTGTCTCTGCAACTTCGGCTTTAATCTGTTCATGAATCTGTGTTAAAGCGGCAATGTCGCCATTTCCTGAACCTTGATTGCCCAAGCTTTTCCATAAAGTTACTTTGTCTGCCGGAGTAAACTGCGCCGACAATGGTTTGTCAATATCTATTTCATCAGAATCTCTAAAAGAAATTGCCTGCGTACGAACACTCAGCGGATCGGTCATAATCGTTTCTGCTCGTCTTAAATTCTCACTAAATCGATTAAGACTTGATACAATTAAATATTGTGCTTGCCGTTGCATCTTCCATTTTGTCTCTCCGTCAACCGTTTGACTCATCGATCCTGATTTATCCCCGACAAAATAAACGTCAAATCCTCCAAAAGAAGCGGCTTGATGAACTTTTTCGCTTGGAATTTGGCGAGAAATAGGGTCCTGTTCACCGCTTCTTACGCCAACCACATGAGCAACAATATCCTCTATTTCTTCTCCTCCCTCTCTTTTTCTTAAGGGACCCGTGTAGTCGGGTGTTGATGTTTTTCGTGTTTCAACAATACGGGAAAATAGTTGGGATAAGACATCCGTAACCAACTCACCATTTTTTAAACGTGTCCCTTCTGCAGTGTGGATTTCTTTTACAATCGCTCTCGCTTCCTTTAAATCAACTCCAGTAGCTTCAGCCAGTTCCCGTTCAGCAGGGGTATAACTTAATCGTTCGGTGAGCTCTGAGAGTTGAGATTCAAGCTTAGCTAATTCTTCATCTGTCGGCCCCAAAGCTTCCTGTTCACCATAATCTCCAGGGACACTTTCTCCTTTTTCCTGTTTTTCTTCCATATTGGGGTCCCCAGGAGGCGTTGCATCCATGCGCACCCATTTCGATTCAGTTTCATCCCATACTTCACACCACGCATGCCCCGTGCCCGAAGTAGTTCTACTATTTCCTTGTTTATCTTTACCTTTCACCATGTGTCCCACCACAAATCTAACAGGGATATTCAGCTTGCCGCAAAGTGCGGCAAAATAGGTATTGGCAACATCGCAATCAGCTTGTTTTAGTTCATCAATTGCGCCAATGTATCCTTTAGAATCACTGTCATAACGGGAGTTATAAGAACTGTCGTTTGAATACGTTAATCGTCTCATTGTGTAAGAAGACAATGCTCGAGCTTTTTGAAGGTTTCCTTTTTTTGAGCCATTAACCTCAGCTAATTTTTTGGAAGTTTCATCTGTAAGATTGCCAGGAATTGTAACAAGAGCTGATCCAGAATTTCTTATTCTTGACTGTGATGTTCTTGTGAGATATATTTCTTCTGTGCCATCACCATGAAGAGGTTTGAGAATATAATCACCATTTTGATCGATATTAAGAAATTCAAAACTCTTATAACTGGTGGGGTCAATATCATATCCATAAGGCATGGGGATTCTTATCTTTCCATTGTTTGACGGAGAACAAGATATTGTTAATGATTGCGGTTTGGATTGGGAACTGTCTACATCTAATACCACTTCGTTCGGTTGACTAGGAAAAACAACAGGTTGAAGATTGTAGTCAGCTTTCCAGCTATTAGTAGTGGCATCCCAACGATTAAATACTTGTTCTTTATAATAACCGCCATAGCCGGGAGAAATTGTCCATATTGCAGGAGGTATTTCACCTTCTTTACCTTTCTGCATTTCGTCCATTCCAGGCTTTGTTTCATCGCTGGCTGGTGGAGGAGAAGTGGGCTGATCTCCGTTCCCCTTTTCCTGCTGCGCCTTTTGAGGCAATTGTTGAGAATCTCTCTTATCTAAAGCTCGTCGCCCGCGAAGATCTCCCAGTACCCTTGTTTCCATCCTGTTTTGTTTTATTGCCCATGGAATGCTAGGGTTAAGTAAAGTGGCGAGGTCCCCCGATTCCTTTAACTTGGAAAGTTGTTCTGTTGTCATTTCAAATTGGGGAGTATATGAGGATCCGTCAAGTTCTGAAATAAGTGACAAATACATATCTCTTAAGCGGGGAGAAAGAGTTTGTGCAGTTGGCATCAACCGATCAACTAAATCACTTATAAGGACTGATCTATCAGAATTGGAGACCGGTATTCCCTTTACGGAAGCGGCTGTTTCAAGTAATTTGTAAAAGGGAGTTAGGGCATGTTTTTGAGAATCAGATCGCCATTGTCTTAAAGCTCGCAATTCGGAAAGTGAACTTTGTGCATCTTCAAAATTGTCGGTGTTAAGTCGTTCTGGCCAATTGCCTTTTAATATTTTATCTAAATTAATAGGCGGAGTACTCGCTTTGCTTTGTTCAAATGGATTACCTAATTGAGCCTCAGTCATAGGTGTTTATATAAAGTTTATCAAATTTGAACCTAAATAACTTGGTGATAGTATAATTATTTGATATGAGATCATCAAAAGAAATGCTTGAAGCGGCCTATGCAATTCCCTTTTGTAGGAGGTGTAGAGTGAAGCTCACTGAGGAGCAAATAAAAAAAGCTCGCAAATTAAACTTCTTGCCATTGTGTGATCCATGTGATACTATGATTCGTGAGGCCCTAAAGAAATGTATTCCTTTAATGCAGAAACTCAAGCTATAATCGGGTCTCAATATCCGCAGGCAGTTGTTCCCCTTATTCAAGCGGCCACTACAAAAATTGACTTCATTATGTATGAGTGGAAATGGTACTCCCATGAACAAGCAGGCGGCATGGAAAAACTTAATCTCGCAGTTTTAGAGCGAGCTCGATCCAAAGTACAAATTCGAGTTCTTCTCAATATCGAATCAATGGGACATGCAATAACAAAAATAAATTCCCGTACTGCATCGTTCCTTCAACAAAGAGGGGTGATTGTGAAATTCGGACAGGTGGGCGTTGCGACACACGCAAAGATGGTGCTCATTGATGACCAGTGTGCAATCATTGGGTCCCACAATTACTCAAAAGGATCCTTCACCAGAAATCAAGAATGTTCTGTCTTGGTGAAAGGGCCTGAGGCAATTCGCCCATTTATCGACTACTTTAAACTTCTGTGGGATAGGTTTTAAAGACAAGTTAACACCACTGTATTATGGTCAAACTTCGGGGACCACTGAACAACACGGGAGCGCGCGGCTGGGTGGGGAAACTGTTATATCGCCAAAGAAAAGTTGTTGTTTCTCCCTACCCTATCTCATTCCTCGGTAAAATACATATTCCCTATTCACTTCCCGCGTTTGCTGTCAATCCTTACGGCAGATTTATTGCTCAATATTATTCCGTCAAGGGATGGTGTTATCAACAACGCCGGACTTGGCACGGATTACAGCCTATGGCAATGCATCCTCCTGATCATGCCGGGCCCTATTCACCTGCGGCACTCGCTGGACAAGTGAGCCTCAAAGAAGCGGTACTCATTTGGTATAACATGCCACAAGCAGTGAAAGATGTATATAATTTATGGAGGCATCCGGGTAATGGCAGTGGTTATAACAGATTTATCAGTTGGTATTTACTGAATACACCACATATGCCAATATACTGGGCAACACTACAACGAGCCTTAGGGGATCCTGAACTTATTCCTGCTGCAATTGATACCAAAATTGCTACCCATACAGCAATAAAAACTGCTCATCACTCCAATAAAGCTGCGATAGTTCTTGACATCGATAATGGCGCTTCCGTTATTACGACTGGAATTAAAGCAGACATACGAATTCCTTTTGCATGCACGATAAAAAGTTGGCAATTATTTGCAGATGCAGCTGGCGATATCGTGATTGATGTGTGGGGACAAACATATACTAATTTTCCTCCAACGAACGTGGATTCAATTTGTCCAGGACACGAACCGACTCTTTCAGGTGTGAATAAAAATAAAGATGATTCGGCAACAGGGTTTTCTACCTCTCTTTTGGAAGGAGACGTTTTACGTTTTAATGTTGATTCTGTGGCAATCATTAAACGAATCCATTTATCTATTGGCATAGAAATAACGTAAAGCATATGAGTACCTTTATGCTCGATTTAGTTAATGGGAGCGATGCACAAGATGGTACAACGTGGGCAAAAGCATGGAAAACATTTTTGAATGGTCCCACTGCTGCCCGAATTGCTGCAGGGGATACGATACGAATTGCAAAAACAGCCGCACCTATCTCCTATGCCCAGAATGCACAGTGGACAAATAAATCAAAAACAGTCACTTTGACCAGTGCAAAAACGGCGAACATTGATGTATGTGATGTTGCTTGGACGGGAAAGCTTTATATTACTCAAGCACAGGAAACTTTTTACGCCAAAGAAAACGGAATTAGTCAAAAATTTACCTGTAATTCTTCTTTCACAACGGGCCTTATGGCTTATAAAGCAACAGGAACCCTTAATCTTTCTGCATATGATAAAGTCTCCTTTTGGATATTTCTTGATACAGCTACGGCAGCAAATACATTCAAAGTTTCATTATGTTCAGATGTAGCGGGAGTAACTTCAGTACATGATACGACAATTGATTTTGCAATGGAAGCGTATACGTGGTACCCCGTAGTGAGCGCAACGGGAGCGCTTCCAGCTTCCGTTAAGTCTGTTGCTTTGTATGCGCTTATTGACCCCGGTACTAAGGTTATTCGGCTTGATAATATCCTTGCCTGTACTACTTTA
>Ga0247841_10012225_pt1 | contig 11242 bp, 7 predicted proteins | sample LaCruzMarch2015__2_FD_192410 | JGI IMG/M metagenome (GOLD analysis project Ga0247841, IMG submission 192410) | Freshwater microbial communities from meromictic Lake La Cruz, Castile-La Mancha, Spain - LaCruzMarch2015_18m | ecosystem: Environmental > Aquatic > Freshwater > Lake | place: Spain...
AAGGCTCCTCAAATCTAAGATTATTTTTATGCGGAGCAATATGAAACATGGAACTTCCCAAAAAAGGAGTTGACGATAGAAGAAAAGCTCCAGATTTTATAAAAGCCCTTTTATTTTCTACCATAAAATAATTGGACAAATAATACTGTATGTACTCATTACAAAACTAACATCATTTTACTCCACTAACTCCTTGTAAGTTCCTTATAATCCACCTGATGAGGAAAAATATTCGTTTGCACTGCTTTGGCAGCAACTATTCCTGCAGCTTCGCCCATCGCAACAGCGCTCCCAGTCATTCTGTAACTACCTAATGCCCAAAAATCACCACTAATGCAACGACCGGCCATCATAAGACCATCAAGATCTTTTGCTATTAATGATCGTAATGGAACATCCCAAGGCTCAGTTTTAAATGTGTAATTTTCACCTGTCAGGCTTTTTACCGCGTTTAATGAATGATGATTAACCGCAACAGTTACCCGGCATACAGCATCATCAAATCTTGCTCCCCTTTTCAAATCATCTAATGTAATAAGATACCGCCCATGAATTCGCCTGCCTTCCCTCATTCCAATATGATTGGCAGTTGCCACCAGACGAATATCTTTCCATATCCCTGATAAACTTTTTAAAGCTTCAACCTGGTTGTAAACTTCCTGCCTGGCATTTATGGTGGCATTGGTTATGTCCTTCGCATCAAGGCTTTTTACATTATATTCATGATTAGACATCAGCGAATACAAACCATCCTTTATTGCCCAAAGAGTTGGATTTCCGTATGAACAATCTGCTCCCCCCCTCCGGATTTCATCTAAAAGGTTCGCCTTTGCATGTCCCATATGTGGAAGATTCTCAAGAAAATTCCTTTCTTTAAGGTCATTTATATCAATCCCTGTAAGTAAGGCACAAAGCGACATCGGTTGGGTCACACCTGTTTCCGGATGACCAAAATCAAAATTACATCCGGCACGAGCTGCCAGGTCACCATTCCCCGTACAATCAATAAATACCTTTGCATTCCAGGCCTGACGTCCACTCCCATTTTCTGTAACAATTGTCCGGAGTTTTTTCTTTTCAGAATAAGTACCAACTATCCGCGTATGGTACAATATCTTAACTCCTGCATCAATGCAAAACTTCTCGAGCCACAGCTTGGTTAATTCTACATCTAAATTCCGGTGTAAGACTCCATCTTTTTCCTGTACTTCAAGCAATTCCCGCATAATACCGCCTTTATTCTCATGGTCAATAAAATAAGTCATCAGACCTGAAGTCCAAATTCCTCCTAAACAACCCTGAAGTTCCATAAGTCTAACATTGGCACCATTTCGTGCAGCTGCTACTGCGGCTGCAAATCCTGCCGGACCACCTCCACAAACTATCACATCCACTTCATCTTCCACCTTAATTTTTCTTACTGGCTCCGTTAAAGTATTTCCTAACAGACCAGTTTTATTCCTTTTGTTTCCATAAACTGACAACGGAGCCAATAAACTTATGGTCCCTGCCTGAATAAATCTTCTTCTATTAAACATAGTTCATTTTTTTATGTTCATTATCAATTCGTAATACAAAATAAAAGTTTATTAGGTTCCCCGATGCTTTGATTTCACCGGGGAACCTGATGATTACTTTGCCCAGAAAAGCTTATTTTCGCTTAAAAATACATTTTGAATATTGATATTTTGCGGTGAATTCGGGTTACGCATAATCTCATCGTCCGGATAAGGAAACCTGTGAATGCGGCCCCGAGGATTCGTAGCAGGAAGAATCCCTGTCCTTCGCACTTCATTATATGTCTCGATGTTTTGGAAAGGTTCGAATGAAATTATTTTCTGAAGCAAAATGTCATCTAACTTCAAATTCTCTTGTCCTGGAGAAACAAGTGGTAAAGATAAATAGGCATTGATTGTTGCATCGTTTAAACTTTTACTGAAATCATAAATGAAAGCTTCTTTCAAGGCAGTCCTGACAGCTTCCTGGTATGCTTTGTAAGCTTCAAATTTATTGTTTAACCTGAAATATGATTCCGCTTTAATAAAAAGGAGTTCTGAATAGGTGAGCAAAGGAGCAGGTGCAGCGCGAAATTTCCAGGCCTCGTGTCTTGAATAAAAACCTCCGTTGTAAATATCAATGCCAAAGTCGGATTGTGCAATTCCATTCGGGGCTGGTGCCCTGACCCCGGTTCTAACAGGAATCGTAAACCATAAGTACCTTGGGTCGTCTTCAATTCTTTTATTGACACTGAAATACGTCATAGCATTCCATATCGCATTCCCAATTGCAACAGTATTAAGCGGCCCGGTATCAGGATTTTGATTTCCAGAGACATCAACAAACTTATTCCATATTAATCTTTCATTTACGTTCAAAAAAGATTTTTCAATAGCTGAAATAGCTTTTTGAGCTGAGCCCTGAGGATCAAGATTGCTCAATCTATTATTCAATCTTGCTTTCAAACCATATGCTGTCTTAATCCAAAGATTCATATTGCCACTAAAAAACAAATCCTCATTTTTGGGAAAAACAACTGCACCGCTTTTTTCTAAATTCAATATTGCCTTATCAAGCAGAACAAGGATTTCGTCAAAAACTACTTTCGCATTGTCAAATTTTGGATGTACTATATCCAGTTTTACAGCATCCTGGTATGGAACATCTCCAAATACGTCAATTAAATGTGAAACTGTAAACACTTTTAATAAATCGGCAATACCTGCATATCCCCAACCTTGCTGTTTAATAGCTTCATCTTTTAAGTATTCTAAGTTTCTTATTAATTGAAAGGATAATCCCCAGGTGGGTCTTGTTTGCCCCCATTCGTTATAAAAATTACGCCCAACCGTGGTCTCTCTGTTTTCAGCTGCAAAACCAATAATTGGATGTTCATTTACATTTAGCCTAACCTGACAGATAAACATGGCAGAAACCTGTGGCAATAATGAAGACAATGGCGCTTTAACAAGTATATTATTATTAAAGTCAATTTCGTCCATTTTATCCTCTGAACATGCACCGAGAAACAAAATCAACATTGCCATTATAAACGATATTTTCTGATTTTTCATTGTAGTTACATTTTAAAAGTTAATTTTCAAACCTACCCCAAAACTCCGAAGATTTGGAACCTGAGATAGTTCAGATCCCATTAGCATGTCGCTTGAACTATCATGTTGATTAACTTCCGGATCATAAAATGATTCAGTAATAAGGAACAAATTCCTTCCGGTAACAACCAAAGAGGCAGATTCGATAAAAGTCTTAAGTAATATTTTTGTGGGAATATTATAATTAAGGCTTACTTCACGCAATCTCAGGAACGACCCATCCTGCAATTGCTCAGCAGAGATATTCCAGGCACCTAATGCCTGATAATAGTCATAGTTCTTATAAAAAGGAATATCGTTATCGCCAACAACCTCTAATTTTCCATTCTGAATAAACCCTTTTTTTCCAAAAGGCTCCTGTTGAACTTCCCTGTCTAAAGTTCCAGCAGCAGTTCCTCTCACATGTGCCTCATTATTACTAACTGACCAAAACTGACTCCCTGAGCGCCAATCCAACTGGACAGTCAGGCTTAAGCCTTTATAAGTTATACTGTTCTGAAAGTTCATCTCAAAATCAGGTACAGGTGAACCAATGATCCTGTAGGATTGATCCAGCAATGGTAAACCAGTTTGATAATGAAAAACACGTTCACCTGAAATGGGATCAATATACTGGCCCCTCCCAATAATGGATGGGAAAGAATGGCCTACTTCACCAACAATTTCTGCCGAAAAAGTGATTCTTTCTATTCCAGGTGCCAACTCGGCCAAAATACTTTTCCACTTGGTGAAATTTGTATTAAACTCCCATGAAAAACTTTTGGTCCTTACTGGAATAATTGACAAGGCAATTTCATGGCCACTAGATTCAATTGAGCCACTATTCTGCAATTCAGAAGTATATCCAGTGGATGGCGCTAAAGGCACACTGAAAATTTGGTCCTCCGAGACAGTTGAATAATAAGCATAGTTTAAATTAATCCTATTATCGAAAAACCTTAAATCAGCACCTACCTCAAAACTTTTGGTATTCTCTGGCCGCAAATTTGGATTGATTCTCTGGCCCTGAATAGTATAAGCAGAAATACCTGCATAAGGAAATTGGAAACCGGGACTGCTTGCCACAAATCCTGCATAATTAACGTTTCTGGGCCCCACCTGCCCAACTTCAGCATAAGTAGCCCTGATTTGGGCATAATTCAATTGTTTAGGCAAGAAGGAGAGCGCTTCTGACAAAACTATGCTTCCCCCGATGGAAGGATAAAAAAACGACCTATTTCCCCGGAGCATGTTTGACACAATATCATTCCTGCCTGAAGCATTAATGAAGTAAGTATTATCCCACCCAAGATTTATGTTTCCGTAAATCCCCATTGTTCTGGCCGATGAAATGGAATTTGAAGAATTGCGCTTTGTTGTATTATCAAGGTTGTTCCATCCTTGAACAACAAAATCAGTCCCACTTGCGTTTGCTGTTCGCGAATTTGTATCCATAAACTCATTCCCAATTATGGAATTTAGTTTTAAAGATTCAAAGAAAGTCTTTTCATATTCAAAATACAAATTGGAATTGAGGGTGGAAACACTGTTGTTACTTATGGTAATACTACCACCAATGGGTGGTATTTGCCTCCATGCTGGTGCCTTCCCCATGTTCCTGTAATATTCATTCTCTCTTGTATATTTATTGAATCCTACCCGATAATTAACCGAAATGTCTTTAAAGAAACTGTACGAAAGAAAAATATGTCCAAAGGAACGAGCTGTCCAGATATCCCTATGTTGATTCCTAATTAACCAATAAGGATTGTTTTGGGCACCTCTCCAATAAACTTGAATAGCCGGATTGTTGGGGTCGGCAAAAGGCTTCCCTGCTAAATTGTAGGAGGGTGGAGTATCCCTCAATCCCCTTATATAGTTATCATTACCACCTTCATCTGGATGATCTCTTGAGAATTGTTCAACATAATTAAGGTACGCACCCAGTTTAAAATCCTTACTGACAACATACTCGCCTCCCAGCATCATACTAGTCCTGTTTGCTTTGGTACCTTCAACAACACCAGCCTGATTATAATTGCCAAGGCTTATTATATAGTTACCAAAGTCGCCGGCATTTCTGAGCGAAAGATTATTACTTATCGTATTACCGGTTTTGTAAAACGCTCTGTCGTTTTTATAGGAAGCTGGTTGTTCCATCTCCCCAAGAAGATTTGTATAGGGTTGCAAATCACTAATTTTTGGTCCCCAAACCCAAGGCGAATTTTGATCAAAAACTTTTCCTCCTGTACCCTGCGCATAAACATATTGCAATGGTGCAAAATACCCGATTTCTTCGATCCCAAAATGGTTCTCATATGTAATAGTAGGCTTCCCTTCAAAGCCTCTTCCTGATTTTGAGGTAATAATAATGACTCCATTTGAAGCCTGAAGCCCATAAAGAGCAGAGGCTGCAGGGCCTTTAAGAATATTTATTGATTCAATATTATTGGGGTCAAAATCCGTTAACCCTGGAACAGGAACCCCATCAATAACATACAAGGGATTATTATCCCTTAATGATCTGTTGCCCCGAATCCTAATCTGTGGGGTCCTACCAACCATTCCACTCTGCAAATTCACAGTTACACCAGCAACTTTTCCTTGAAGTGAACTCAAGAGATTTGGGTTTTTTGCCTTGGTTAAATCATCACCTTCTAATTGATAGGTTGAGTAAGTCAATTCCCTTTGTGTTCGCTTTATACCAAAAGCAATCGCTACAACCTCCTCTATGCCGATAGTTTCTTCCTGTAAAACAACATCTATAGCTACCTTCCCTTGCACAATAATCTCCTGTGTCCGCATCCCAATGAATGAAAACACCAGTGTAGCGTTGTCCGGTACATTCCCTAATGTATAGGCCCCATCGGCATTGGTCACTGTCCCCAGGGTTGTGCCTTTTACCAGTACCGTAACGCCCGGTAAGAATTGGCCGGAAGAATCGATAACCTTTCCGGAGACGGATTTTTGCTGTAATTCAGACAGGGAAGCGCCACCCAGAACTTCCGGAGTGGTCAGCACAATGATCCTGTCTTTCAACGTGTACTCCACATCTGTCCCTGCAAACAGGTTTTTCAACACAGTTTCAACAGTCTGGTTTTCAATGTTCACGGTAACCCTCCTGTTCACATCAATCACCTTTTCGCTGTACATGAAATAAAATTCGCTTTGATCCTCAATGGCGGAGAGAACTTCCTTAATGGTGGCGTTTTCCCTCGTCAGGTTCAGCTTTTTTGCCTGCGAATAGCTTTTCTCAGCCAGCACGCTGACCACAGACATCAGAAGTAAAAAGAAAGTCAGTTTCATGATCCTTAAAATTTTTAAGCCTGCGGAAGGTAAATCCTCCCGAAAAAAAATCTTTTTAAATTTTTTCATACTTTTGTTTTGTTATTGGTTTGAAATTGCCCTGTACGATTCAGCTTTACAGGGATGATTTTTAACGTTAGCCAGGGAAGTGTTACAGCATTTCCCTGTTGCTTTTCAGAGCGTCATCGTATTATACCATAGGCCTTGAATTTAGGTAGTTAGTCACAAAGTTTATTTTCTTTCAATCCTGATCTTCTGTTTTGAAAAAGTGCCGTCAGCCAGTTTTTTGCGGGGGAATACCTTGTAATTCACCGGGGTGGCCACCTTCATCAGGTCAAGGATCTGGAACAGGGGTTCATCCACGAAAGTAACCGTATAGGTAAACTCCCTGGCATTTCCGGCAACCTCAATATCCACATTGAACATGCGGCTCAGGTCTTCAGCAACTTTCAGGATGGATTCGTTGTCGAACATGAGCTTCCCGTCTTTCCAGGCGATGTATTTTTCAATTTTTCCGCTGGCCAATTCCGTATTCCCGCCTTCCGGGTAATAGTCAATGTGCTGACCGGGAACCATTGCCCTGACCGGACTGGTTTTTCCATCCGGCAACGGTTTTTCCAGCACAACCTTCCCGTTGATCAATGTGGTGGATACGACTTTGCCGCCCGGATAAGCAAGCACGTTGAATTCGGTGCCCAATGCTTTAACATTCAATTCCCCGGTTTTGACAACAAACGGAATGTCAGGATTATGAATTACCCTGAAATAGGCTTCGCCTTCCAGGATCACTTCCCTTGATTTGCTGCTGAACCGTTGGGGGTATGTTAACCTGCTCTGGTGGTTCAGGTGTACTTCCGAACCATCGGGCAACTGCACCACGGTCCGTGAACCCAATGGGGTGACAATCTGAAGCGAATCAACCGGTCGGCTGTCCACTCCGGCAAAAAACGGACCGGGGTTGGTGAGGGTGTAAAAAAGAAGCCCCAGAACAGGCAGGAGCAAAATGGCAGCCACCCTTACCAGCCAGGTGGCAAGAGGGACTACAGGCCTTTTCTCTTCCTGAGACTGGCTGATGATTTTCTGATGGATTTTGTGGAGCATGCTGTTGTACTGTTCTGCCTCCGGCTGATCTGTTGCCTGCGTAAAGTGTTTCCAGTCGTTGATTCCAAGGCTTCGCCCATGATCGGTCAGCGCTTCTTTTTTAATCCATTGCATCACTTCCTCCAACTCGCTGGCGGCGCATTGGTCATTCAAAAATTTATTGAGTAAATCAGGTGTCATCTTACTTTTTTGAGTTGATGCCTCCCTGTGGGCAGGGAGGCTCTGAACTAAACCAAACTAAACCAAATCTATGAAAATTATGGAATTATTTATTTATGACAAGTTATACGTTTGTCGAAAGAAACAGGACTAATTGAAAAAGAAATAATTTATCAGAAAAATAAGCAAATAAACAGGATGTTAATAATCAGTCCGTTATCCAATTCTGATTTTAAAAAGGCCAGCGCAGCGACCATGTGGTTTTTTACGGTATTGGAAGAAATGTTCAGTTTTTGGGCGATGGCATCATGGGTAAGCCCCTCTTCCCGGCTCAAACGGAATATTTCCTGCTGCCGGGGAGTTAACCTGTTCAAAAGGGACCGGACTTTTTCATCTAATTCCCTGAACTGGATTTCATCGATGAGGTTGGGAGTGGCGTTGATTGTCTGGCGCAATTTCAGGTTCTCAAGGTATTTATGTTCGGTTACCCTTTTACGCAACAGGGTAATCGTGGAGTTATAGGCAACTGTAAACAGAAAGGAGTCAAGCGAATAAAAGGCATCCATTTTTTTTCTTGATTCCCAGATTTTAAGGAACACTTCCTGGACGATTTCTTCTGCATCTTCCCTGTTTTTCAGGTAGCGGAAAACAAAACCATACAACCGGTGGCAATACTGATTGTAAATGGTGTCAAATGCAACAATGTCTCCCTTGTTAAGGAGTTTTACCAACTCGCTGTTTATCCCGGAATGCTCCAATTCTTATGAAATTGCAATCAACAACAAATTTATAAATATTTGGGATTTACGGGATAATTTTTTCAAAACCGGATTCAATCTTCATGGCTTTTTTTCCGGTACATCAGGTATCAGATTTCCGGCAGAGGTCAATCAGTTTGAGGGTCCAGTCGGAGAGAAAGGCAGGGATGCTGATCAACCCGTTTTCCTGTTTCAGATTATTCATCGAATACCTGATCCGAAAACTACATTTTCGCGCCAAGTCCGCTAAGTAACGCCAAGTTTAATTAATCTAAAATACTATATTTTAACACTTTGCGTATCTTGGTGGTAAATAATTTTTAACCACTAAGTCGCACAAAGGATTACACAAAGGGTCACAAAGTTCATGAATTAATCAGGGTAGAATCGGATTCAGTCCCGATTCATAATTTGGGGATGCCCTGTGTTTTTACCCTTGTTTTGGATATAAGGTTTGAGCCAACACCTACTCCGGAAATAACCACATTCAGGACTAAAGTCCATTAAGTTATTGATTTTCAATAACACCGGCATTAATGTCGGTGTTAATAAAACTCTATCCAATTGTCGGGAATGAAATGATCATTTTTACTCGCGAAGCATATTCGGCAAATTGTTTCCCGAATTTCTCCCTGAGTTCATTTTCCTCCCTTTTTACCAGTTTTACAATGGCTGCCATCATAATCAGTGCTGCGAGGAAGAAAAACCAGTTATTGCAAAGGAGTGCGATCCCCGGAAGGATGAAAAGTGCCCAGCTTGAATAGATCGGATTCCTGGAAACTGAAAAGGCACCGCAGGTAACGAGGATTCCCTTCCGGAAGCCTTTCAAAAACTGTACAATTGCCAGAACATAGAACATGGAACCTGAGCCAACAAATGCCCACCCGAAAGGAACGCAGAACGTCTTTTCGTAGCCCGGGATTCCGGTTAACGAGGGGAAAAAGTGCTTCATGATTACCCCGATAATCAGGATTTGAATTGTGAAGGCAAAAATCTTCGGGCCTGAACCGGTGGCACTCAGTCCGATGGGAGAAGTGATGATGTGTTGTCTGGTTGTCGTTGTTCTCATGGTTGTCATTGTTTTCTTGGATGTCATTGTTTTTTGAATTGATTGTTTATTGATGGCATAAAAGTCAGAATAAGTCAATGCCTGTTAAAATTTCAATAGTTGAATGGCGGAAAACCGGCAATGAATGCCATCTATGATAGCATTTTTCAGAATGCACTTCCCCCTTTAAACGCTGCATCATCGGTGCGACCTCTGTTTTTATTCAGGAAATTGTTGATACTGTAGGACAGGCTGGCCATCAGGATGGGTCCATTGTTCCTGAGGTTGTATCTGTTATCGTACCGGTCGGTTTTCACATGATAGTCGAACACTGCTGAATCGAAAACATTTTGTGCCGATAAACCGATCCTGAGCTTCTTTTTCAGGAAGGACTGGTTAAGTGCAATGTTGCAGGTGAAAAAGCCGGAGAATTCACCCATGGCATCCACGCTTGCGCCCCGGTAGAGGCCTAGCAGCTGGAGATGGGTCCCTGTTTTAAAGTACATGTTTGACGAGAAACGGGCATCCCATGTATTTACTTTTTGCTTCTTTTCGTTTGAGGCGATGAGTGTATTCAGGGAATAGTTATACAGGTTCAGGCTGGCGTTTATCTGCCACCATTTAATTATTTTATAATCAACTTCCTGTTCCAGGCCCAAAGCGGACTGATTTTTCGAATTGACAAGCTGGTGGGTCATGATGCCATCCTCGCCGAGCAACCGTAACGTCATGAACGGATGGGTGGTATTCCGGAGATAGGCCTGGGTTGACAGGGTTATTTTATTCAGGGTCAGCCGGTAGTTGACCTCAAAATTATCGGAGTATTCCGGTTTCAGATCCGGGTTGCCCACGAAAATATTATTCGGGTCGACATAACCCGGTGTGCTGTTGAGCAAAAAGGGCTGGGGGCGGTTTATCCTCCGGCTGTAATTCGCCTGGATTACCTGTTTTTCTCCAAGGTTTTTTGAAAGATGGATACCCGGGTAAACCATGAATTTATTAAATGCGTAAGGTTCATGAATGGTGCTGATCGCGTTCCTCCGGGTGAAATACTCCGACCGGAGACCGGCTTGATAGCTCACGCCCGAAAATTGACCTGAAAATACAGCATACCCAGACACGATGGTATTGCGGTAATCCTGAAGGTAGCAAAAGGGTTCGTCCTTTATCCAGGATTTTCCCGGGAAATCCAAATGCCGGAAGATCACATCGTCGTTTCGCTTCTCGAACCGGAACTGTGCCCCTGCTTCTAATTTTCTTTCCCCGAATGGCCTGGAATAATCAACATTTGACCGGAACTGGCAACTTTTATTGTCTTTTGTATAATTCACTTCGGAGACAGGATTTGCTGTCAAAAACCGTTCAACGGTCTCATTTTTAACCAGATGATTCTCGTCATATCCATCGTAAAACCCGAAATAATTGCTGAATGACAAGGAGTGTTCCTCGCTGAATTTATGTTTGTAATCGGTTGTCAGCCGTAAGAAATCGCCGGTGACATCCAGGATGTTGCTGCTTGTCCGGTAATCCCCTGTTTCACTGTTTTTCCATGTGTGCCAGGCCGCATCGGATCCCTTGTCAGATCCCTGCCTCCCGAAACTTCCTGAAAAAGAGAAAGAATTCCTTTCATTCGGATCGAAATCGAACCCGGCTTTGACAGCCAGGTTATCGTTGCAGTACCATTCATCAATCTTTTCGTTAATCAGAAGGTTCCCTTCGGGCCCATGCGTTTTGCCATTCACCAGGATGGTGTTGCGGAAGGTTTTTTCTGCAAAATCGAT
>Ga0247841_10012227_pt1 | contig 11240 bp, 9 predicted proteins | sample LaCruzMarch2015__2_FD_192410 | JGI IMG/M metagenome (GOLD analysis project Ga0247841, IMG submission 192410) | Freshwater microbial communities from meromictic Lake La Cruz, Castile-La Mancha, Spain - LaCruzMarch2015_18m | ecosystem: Environmental > Aquatic > Freshwater > Lake | place: Spain...
CGCTCCGGGCCAGATCCAAAGCACAAAGGCCTCCAAAGCAAAATCCAATCGCTCCGATTTTACTCGAATCTACAAAAGGAAGGGATTTTACGAGGTCAAGTCCTGCAAGCAAGCGGCGCTTCAGTAGGGCCCTATGTTCCATGAAAGGAGTCATAAGGGCCTGGTTCTCGTCTTTATTATTTCCCAAGATCCCTTTGCCATATACATCCAGAGCGCACCCGACAAAGCCAAGCTCTGCGAGCTGGGTCGCTTTTTTCTCAACAAACTGGTCTCTACCACGCCATGCATGGAAAATACAAATCGCTGGCTTTTTCCCCTGAATTTTCTCATCGTGGGCTACAAAAGCTTCGAGAACTGAAGAATTTTCTTTATACTCCACCTTCTGCGTCTTCATTGGAACCTCGCTTTTTCAATTTTTTTCTTATTTGTTTAACGAATTTCAGAGATAAAAAATAGAAACTTTTCCACTCTTTTAGTACAATCTGCCAGAAAATAACGAATGGGGATTTCATATCATGGAAACAAAAAAATACGACATTGCAGTGATTGGAGCAGGTCCAGGTGGTTATGTAGCAGCCATTAAAGCCTCACAATTCGGTAAAAAAGTAGTTCTCATCGAAAAGAAATACATGGGAGGCACTTGCTTAAACGTAGGTTGCATCCCCACTAAGACTCTTATTGCCAATGCGCATGTTATGCACGCAATTCAGCATGCTGCTGATTTTGGAATCACTACAGGTCCTGTCTCTTTCGACTATTCCAAGATGAAAGCTCGTAAAGACTCTGTTGTTGAAAAAATGCGTAAAAGCCTAGAGGGCCTTGTCAAATCCAACGGGATCACGATTCTTCAGGGACATGCAGAATTTGTTTCTCCAAATGAGCTGAAAGTCCGTGGCGAGCAAAACGAGATGATCTCTTTTGACAAAGTCATCATCGCAAGCGGGTCCGAGCCCTTAGATATACCCGCGTTCCCATGCGACCATAAAAAAGTCCTCAACTCTACATCGGCTCTTGAACTTACCACTCTTCCTAAAACACTTGCCATCATCGGTGGCGGCTATATCGGCTGCGAGTTCGCAAGCCTATATGCCGAGCTTGGTGTGAAAGTAATCATACTAGAAGCACTTCCTATGATCTTAGCACCTCAGGGCAAGACGATCTCCGATGTCATGACACGCGCTTTCATTAAGAAAGGGATCGATCTGCAGACAGGGGTGTTTGTTGAAGGGATCGATCATACAGCAGATGGCGTAAGCATCCGGCTGAAAGATAAAGCCCCAGTACTTTGTGATGCAGCACTCGTATCTGTAGGCAGAAGAGTGGTATCTGATGGGATGGCGCTTGAAAAAGCGGGCGTTAAAATTGGTGAAAGAGGCGTACTTGCAGTGAATGAAAAAATGGAAACAAGCGTTCCTGGCATCTATGCGATCGGTGACGTTACAGGTAAATACCTTCTAGCTCACGTAGCATCTCACCAAGGAATGGTCGCCGCTGCTAATGCCTGCGGACAATCATCTTCCATGCATTATGAAGCTGTACCTGCTGTTATCTTCACATCACCAGAAGTTGCTATGGTTGGAATGACACCAGAACAAGCGCAGGAAGCAGGACTTGCCTTTGCTATCGGCAAATTCCCATTCCAAGCCCTTGGAAAAGCTGTTGCTACAATGGAAACAGAAGGTTTTGCACAAATTCTTACAAATAAGCAAACCGGACAAATCATCGGAGCTCAGGTGATCGGCAATGACGCAGCCTCTCTTATTGCAGAGATTGCCCTTGCTATGGCAAATGAACTCACGGTAGATTGCATTGCAGACACGATCCACGCCCACCCAACGCTACCTGAAGCGTGGCTGGAAGCGGCGCTGCTTGCTAATGATACACCTATACACTTGCCTCCTAAGGTAAAAAAAGTATAACAAGAGACGTTAAAAATGACCTGTGAAGAAGAGCTCTTTGACATCCGTCCTGAGGTAAAGAAAATGCCTATCAATAAGCTGCCCATCAATCCTGAAGGCAGCTGTGGCTCTAATGCTGTTGGTAAAGGCAGATTCCCTTCATGGCTGCATAGGAAGCTGCCAGCTGGTGGCTCTTTGTCAAAAACGGGCTCTCTTCTAGAAAAATTCAAACTCAATACAGTCTGTGAAGAAGCTAAGTGCCCCAATAGGCTCGAGTGCTATTCGAAAAAGACTGCAACATTTTTAGCTCTTGGTAAAGAGTGCACACGCAATTGTGGTTTCTGCGATATCGATTTTTCTAAAGCTCCGAAAGCTCCAGAAGACGATGAACCGGAAAGGATTGCTCTCTCTGCTCTTGAGCTGGGGCTGAAACATGTCGTTATTACGATGGTTGCAAGAGATGATCTGCCGGATGGTGGAGCCTCCCACATCGCTGCGATCATTGCTAAAGTAAGAGAAAAATCAGAAGCAACTACAGTAGAAGTGCTCACCTCCGATTTTTCAGGCAATTTTGCATCGCTTGATGTCGTACTAAGTGAAAGACCTGAAATCTTCAACCATAACATTGAAACAACGCGTGAAATGACACCAAGAGTGAGACATAAAGCATCTTATGATAGGACTCTCAGCGTCCTAAGTTACGTAAAATCTCAAAATAAAAGCCTCTTTGTTAAATCAGGCATTATGGTGGGACTTGGAGAGACTGAGGCCCAAGTCAAACAAACCATTTTTGATTTGCATAAAGCAGGCTGCGACATCGTTACCATTGGCCATTATTTACAAGCTGACAGACGCAAGCTCACAGTAAAGTCCTTTGTAACCCCTGAGCAGTTCAAAGCTTATGAAGAATATGGCTACTCCCTTGGCATTAAGCACATGTACTGCGGGCCTTTTGTCAGATCAAGTTATAACGCACACGAAATCCAACGAATAATGACCGAAAAACATCATGAATGACTTCTCATCTTTTCCCCTAATCGATACAAACGATCATGAAATCCTCATGCACCGTGACGTCCACTTTAGTGGCAGCTTTTCTCTCATGCTTAATTACTATAATGAGGAAGGCAAAGGAGTGCAGCCAGAGTTTGAGATCAAGCGGATCCAGCTACTACAAATGATGGAAGAGAAAAGTGGGCAAAATCTTTCTGATCTGTTTTTAGATGAAGATGAAAAAGAAGAAGTAAAACACGCCAAAGAAAAGTATCTAGTGCTAAGAGAGCTCTATGAAAGCAAGTCTTCAGGACTACCTGTACTCATCGCAGATCTTATTTTTTCAGAAGATGTCGATGCAAAAGAAGAAATTGAAAAGCTCTTAGCCCATGGACCTGCTGCGACGCCTCTACTACTTGATCTTTTATCTTATGATGAATTCTACAACCCTCTTTTCCCTGGTTATGGCCATGCGCCAGCCCATGCTGCAGTATGCCTTGGAAAAATCAAAGACCCTAAAGCGATCCCTTCATTATTTGAAGCCTTGGGAAGATCAGACTTCTTCACAGAAGATGCTATTCTCGAAGCTCTACAAATCATAGGAGCTCCCGCCAAAGAGTTCCTGATTAAAACTCTAAAAAGAGAGCCCTTTACAAAAGATAATGAAAATGCAGCAATCGCCCTTTTAAGCTTCCCTATCGACGAAAGCCTTTCTCAAGTTTTTCTTGAGGTGCTCACCAACCCCGCTTCTCATAAAAGACCCCACTTTACCTCTTACCTTATCTTAGGATGCGAAGCGCTCAAAAAAGCTGAAGAGCAAGACCTATTTAAAAATCTAGCGAAGTCACTTCCTTCTAAAGATGCAAGGGATGAAGCAACACTTATCGCACGTAAATGGTAATTTTTCTAGTAGCTTGAGTCTTTTTTCTACTTTTTCCTAGAGCTTCATTTAGTAAGGAAGTCCTGTTCTTCAAAAGAGCTTAAATATTGTTAGATCATGTATAGAATTTTTACAAAAGCTTCTTCGATTAATAGATCTCTTCAATCAGATAAATCTCTGGTCTTGGCCGCAAACATCCAACAAGTCACTTCTAAACTACGCTAAATATACGTGTAAACCCAGCGCAAAATCGATAATTTTAACGGTTTCCGCTGAGTTGAGTCTTCAATCCAGCGAAAACTAGCGAAAAGAGACCCATTTTCGCCAGGTTACAAATATAAGACGGATTCTCAGCAAATTACAAAGAGAGACTTTGATCTACAAGGCTTTTTTTGATTATTCTTCTGGCAATATATAGCCAGCTCTCTCGAGATCTCTTAGCCATGCTTCAGATAAAATAACATCTAATTCTCTAAAGAAGCCCTTCTGAAAAAGTTCCTTATATAACCATAAGATAGAGGTATTATGTGTAGATAAGACTTTAAGAAGTTGATCTGACTTTAAATACAGATCTGATTCCTGAGTAAAATCATTCAATATACAATGATCATTCCTATTTTGAACCGCATTTGGTCCTGAAAAAGCAACTACTGATCCATACCTCCACAGAAGACTTTGTGCAATATATCCCCTCCAAATATCTGAAACTCTCATTGATACAGACGAAGGTAAATATAATGCAAAAAAAGTTCGATAATCAAAAAAAGTGTTTTGCGAGTTTATTGGGCAGAACACTCCCTTGGGCAACACACAGGTCTCTTGAGACACAAAATCGACAACATCTGGTCTAGTGAATCGAAAAATTGCATCTACATCAGGTTGATGATTAACGATGCCTTGTTCTATCCCGATATAACAAGTCATCGGAAGGGTAAGAGCGAATAACTGCTCGTTTTTAATCTCTATTAAAGGAATCCCTCTCGGCCAAACATCGGGACGACCAAAATACCGGTAAATATTAAAGGTATTACCTTCTGTAATTAGGAATGGAAAGTGTTGCTCCCCCAACGTACAGGTTAATTCACCAAGAGGTTGATTATCATCATCCGTATCATAAATAACCTTTGCCCCCTGAGATATAGCAAAAAGATATCCGATATTTTTTCGGCTATAATGATTCCAGGGAAGAAGATCAGCAATTTCATACCCTAAAGACAACTGCCTATCAGGGCTTAGATACTCACAATTGTCTAAATACCAATCAGAAGGGGTTTTACGATCACCGACGACAACAAGACGCCATCCAGGAAGTTGAGCCAATCTCTTAAGCTGTGGAGTTGGATATTGAATCGTTGTAACTACGATCCATTTTTCATTTTCATTTGCATAATTTTTAGAAAAAACAAGCAGAAACACAAAAATAAACATTCTTATCATGGACATTGTTCCTGTATCATTTGTAAAGCGAATTCCTTATACTTAATACTTGAAAATTTTAATGGATGAATCCAATCCAACTGAGGATTATAATCCCTCAGGGCTTGATCACAAAAACCCGCCCAGTGTGCATGTAAACATTCCCAATTCTCTATATTATCCACACAGCTCAAAAGAGTTGGAATGGCAAGTTCACAAAACACGTTGCTAAATATTTCTGATAATTTACTCACATGAAGAGCAAGCCGTCCTGGCACATAAAACATGTCGACCACTTGACCTACAACAATTTGGTCACCATGATTACTATTTAACATCTGAAGCTCTTCAGAACTTAAAAAAGGCATTATTCTTCTCAATTGAACAAGCCCCCAAGCACTGTCCCACCAACACCAAGAAGGAGTCTGATACCCATCACCTAATGTAGCCCTATTAAATTGACTTCTTTGATTTACACAAAGCCATATTTTGGTTTTATCTAATCGCATATAGTTCCAAAAGTTCATGAAACAATCGTCTTGTAAGAAAATATAACCCGAGTAACCTGGATATTTCTTTAAAGCATGAGCCACAACTCTAGCATGTTCATAACCAAAATGGGTATATACTTGATTCACTTCCGAAGAAGCTGATTCTCCATAAAAAATAATGTTAGGGAAAATTCCCCCATAAATCTGACGGAGGAAAGGAATCGATTGATAAAACGGATGATTGTAATTGACCACTAACAACACATCTGCAAATTTTTCTTGGAGGTCAGATTTTTCAGATCCTAAAAGAGAACGACTAGAAAATCCCAGCAATAAAAAAACCACACCTATACATAAAAAAACTCGATGAACCATAGCTATTGATCTCCGCAAATTACAATTAACATTAACACAACATACTCCAATTAACATTCACGGGTAGTCAATCTTTAAAAAGCTCACTAATTCAGGCTCATTTCTCAAAAACTAGTTCCCATCATTTGCTGAGCTAGCAGAAAAGATTCTGGGGTTCCAATATCAATGAATTGGCCCTCGCAAATATGGACATACATTTTATGGGAAATACACTTTGGAAATACGTCTTTTTCTAGTGAAAAGGCCCCATCAAAAATAAAGTCATCCATAAGCGTCTTTTTTATAAGATACACCCCGGCATTGATAAGGCCTTGAGTAGACTCCTGAGACTTCTCTTTAAAGCCCAGTATGCGAGAGGTTTCTTTATTTACATCCAAGAGTCCATATCTATTTGCTGACTTTGCAAAAACAGCAGATAGTGTTAGCTCGGCAGATGTTTGAAGATGAAAATTCCATAGCTCTGAAAATGAAAAAGATAAATAAGAATCCCCGTTAAGAACAAGCACATCCTCAGACTCAATCAAATTCAATGCTTTTTTTAAAGCTCCTCCGGTTCCAAGAGGAAAGTCTTCAATAGAAAATTCTATCAAAAAAGGGAAAGTGTGGTCTTTATAGTGCTGAACTATCTGAGAGGCCTTATATCCAATAGCTAAGACTACTTTGCTTACAGCGCGGAACCCTGCTATTTGAGTAAGTAAAAAATCTAGGAAGGCTACCCCATTTATGGGAGCTAGAGGTTTTGGAACATGTGAAACAACAGATCGCAATCTTGTTCCAAGGCCACCTGCAAAAATTACACACTCAATCATTCAAGAGTCTCTCATATAGATAATAGAGCTTCCTTCATTTTCAAACCGTACGTCTACTTCTAAAAGCACTTTCAATTTTTCACGAATAAGGGCCCGTCTGTCAGAGGGGACAAAAAGCACCAAGAAACCACCACCACCAGCTCCGCAGATTTTTCCTCCGTAAGCCCCTGCATCTTTTGCAATATTATAGTGGTCATCTATAAAATCATTCGATATTTTGCTAGAGAGTTGCTTTTTGAGCTTCCAGCTTTCATCAAGCAATTTACCAAATTCTTGTACAAATTCTTGTTTACTGAGCTTAGAAGCTAGATTTTCTGCTTCATAGACCATCGAATACATCTTTTGAAGAACTTCGTCATTAGAAAGGGTTTTCGTCTTAATAATCTGCTCCTCAAGAATTTCACTAGCAAAACGAGTAAGTCCTGTATAAAAAACGAGCATATGTTCTTGAAGATGCTCCAGCTTTTCTTTCGAAATAACAAAAGGTCTTGTAGTAACCTGAGAATTTTTAAATTCAATGATATTAAAACCACCAAACGCAGCATGAAACTGATCTTGGGATCCAACGTTTTCTTGTATGAGATCTTGTTCTACAAAGCAGGCTTCTTCAGCAAGCTTTTGTTTAGAAACTTTTTTACCTTCTAGAGCATGTAACGCGTTAAGAAATCCTACGGTGCAAGAAGAAGAAGATCCAAGCCCTGTTTTAGCTGGTAGATCGGAAAATATATGGATGTCTAAGTTGTTATGAATATTTTTATATTTTAAGCAATGTCTAACACTTGGATGTTTGATTTCATCGACATAATTAATTAATTCAGCTTGAGAATAGCCGATTCTAATCCTATGACTAAAAAAATCGCCAAGGACATTGAGGCTGATATAGACATGTTTATTGATCGCTGTTCCAAGAACTGCGCCTGGGAATCTATTATAGTAGATAGGATAGTCTGTTCCTCCGCCAAAAAAACTGATTCTTACTGGCGTCCTAGAAATGATCATATAATGCCTCTATAAAAACCGTTGTCATTGAAAAGACCTTCGAAATCGATTTATTTTTTTTACGCATTCTTGAAAATAGAAATATGCTTTAGATCCGTTTCGCTTTTAAATTTTTAAATTGTAGTGTAGAATAATGCCGTTTTTGGTCAAGTGAATTAACGATCACAATGTTCCCTTAGCGTTACTTCTTACAGTTGGCAAATTGACTTATTTAGCTCCGAGGCAATCAAAAAAAATAGGAGGCGCTTGCATGAAAATTTCTTTGATCTCTCGCTCTGATCATTATTCCGAATGGGGAGGAGACATAAAAGCCCTAGAATCTATTCGCGATGGTCTCTTAACCCTTGGCATAGACGCTAACATCATAGGATCGGTTAATGAGCTTGCTAATCCCGATTTTGTATTCCTTTCCAACACCGGTACAGATTTGAGAGGTCCTCAAAAAATTTTAGATCTCGTAGGTATTCCGTACGGTCTCATTGGATTTCATGAAGATCCTATCCAATTTTATGGGCCTTCGATTGGTTTTTATCACTACATTCGAAATTGTCTTGATAACGCCATAGATGAAGAAATGGAGTTCTCCCTCGAAGCACTTTTTGAAAATCCCCATCTCATCCACTACTATGCGGCTCCCATTAGAAAAACCAATCTAATGAACTATGAAATATTAAAAAGAACTAAGGTTTGTATCGCCTCTTGTCCAACGGAGGCGAAAACAATGAAACGGGATTGTCCTTCTTGTAATGCACAAGTTGTGTACTGGCCCCCTGGTTTTGCGGAAGACTTCGGAAAAGATCCTACAGATGAATTTTTGCATCTTACAGGACTCAGCTCAGGTAGCTATATTTTGCAAGTGGGAAGACTCGAATTTAGAAAGAACCAGCTGAGTACAATCATTGCCAGCAAAGACTTAGACCTCCCGCTTGTTTTTATTGCAACCAAGGGCACCAATGAAAAATATGAAAAAAGCTGCGTTGATGCCATCCTGAAATGGAGAAAAGCACCGACCCTCATTGTAAGTCAGACCATCCCTCCGCAAAAAGAAAAAAACTTAGAAGTAATCCCGATGCCCGGAGGGGAAAAGCTTTCTACCTCTATGCTTCAAAGTGCATTTTACCATGCAGGCATCCATGTCCATCCTGCATTCCAAGAGCTTCCTGGGTTTACCTACTTTGAGTCTGTAGCATTGGGAGTCCCTACCATCGCCTCATCTTGGACAACCATAAAGGATTACTTCAGCGATCCTCATATTGATGATAGAATTACGTATTGCCTTCCCTATGATATTGCAGGAATAAAAGAGCTAATTCAAAAAAAATTCGGCCAACGGTATTCTTTAGCAGGGCAGGTTCATCCTATTTTTCAAAGAACGAAACAAGATATAGCCCGTGATATATTGTGCCATATTAGCTTAAGTCATTCGTTGACTTATTAGATCCTCGAAGCTATACAAAATACCATGAGGTTCACCTATGAAAATTTCTTTGATCTCTCGACCCAATCATTATTCTAAATGGGGAGGAGACATAAAAACCCTAGAATCTATTCGCGATGGCCTCTTAAACCTTGGTATGGATGCTGACATTATTGGGTCAGTCTATGAGCTTGCAAATCCCGATTTTGTATTCCTTTCCAACACCTGTTTAGATTTGCGAGGTGCTCAAAAAATCTTAGATATAACAGGTATTCCCTACGGTCTCATTGGATTCCATGAAGATACCATCCAGTTTTTTGGACCATCCATTGGTTTTTATCAATACATACGAAATTGTCTCGATAACGCCATAGACGAAGAGATGGAATTTTCTCTCGAAGCATTATATGAGAACCCTCATATAATCCACTACTATGCAGCTCCTACTAGAAAAACCAATCTCATCAACTATGAAGTATTAAAAAGAGCTAAGGTTTGCATTGCTAATAGTCCAACAGAAGCTAAAACAATGAAACGAGATTGCCCTTCTTGTAATGCACAGGTGGTATACTGGCCCCCTGGTTTTGCAGAAGACTACGCAAAAGATCCCACAGATGAATTTTTGCATCTCACAGGACTCAGCTCCGGGAGCTATATTTTACAAGTGGGAAGACTTGAATTTAGAAAGAACCAGCTTGGCACTATCATTGCCAGCAAAGACTTAGACATCCCCCTTGTTTTTATTGCAACCAAGGGCGCCTATGACTGGTATGAAAACTGCTGCATCGAGGCCATACTGAAATGGAGAAAAGCTCCTACAATCATTGTAAGTCAGACCATTCCGCCCCAAAAAGAAAAGAATTTTCAAATAATGCCGATGCCTGGAGGAGAAAAACTCTCCACCTCCATGCTTCAAAGCGCCTTCTATCATGCTGGCATCCATGTCCATCCCGCATTCCAAGAGCTTCCTGGGGCTACCTACTTTGAGTCTGTAGCACTGGGAGTCCCTACCATCGCCTCATCTTGGACAACCATTAACGACTACTTCAGAGATCATCCTATCGATGATAGACTTGAGTACTGCATTCCGTATGATATTACTCACATTAAAGAACTTATCGAAAAAAAATTCGGACAAAGATATCGGACAGAATCCATACATCCCGTCTTTAGAAAAACCAAAACAGATATGGCAAGAGAGATTCTTGCTACAATCCCGGTTTAATAAGTAAAATGTACTGAATATCAGAATCTTAAAGCTTCTCGCTCCTTCTTATTCTTCCAGTAGTTTAGTATCGCATTACCCCCACAACTTAATTTATTTTTTATTACTAAAAACAACTAAACTTTAGTTGCTTACAAATTCAATTGCAATTACAAGATATAACATTAATTTGATAATTATTTTAATTAGTGATAATAATTACTAATATAAAGTTAATTAGCGTGTAATTGTGAAATTGTTAAAAAAAGACAAGCTAGCTGAGATCGGAAGCGTCGCGAGTATTGTCCTAGCGGGGGGCCAAGGCACGCGCTTGCAACCTCTTACCACGACTAGGTGTAAGCCCGCCGTGTCTTTTGGTGGAAAATACCGTTTAATCGATATCCCTATTTCCAATTCGCTTAATTCTAAGATCCACAAGATCTTCGTTATTTCTCAATATCTTGCAGGATCCTTAAAGCATCATATCAATGACACTTACCTTCCTAGTAACTTCCAAAAAGGCGATTTGGAAATGCTCTCTCCCGAAACTGCAGAGGGTCCTGATTACTTCAAAGGAACGGCTGATGCTGTGCGAAAAAATTGGGAGCACCTTTCACAAACCCCCGTGGAATATTTCTTAATCCTTTCAGGCGATCAACTCTACAATATCGATTTCTCAGAGATGCTTAACTTTGCAAAGCAGACAAATGCGGATCTTGTCATTGCGAGCATCCCTGTAGAAGAAGCTGAAGCTAAAA
>Ga0247841_10012228_pt1 | contig 11240 bp, 8 predicted proteins | sample LaCruzMarch2015__2_FD_192410 | JGI IMG/M metagenome (GOLD analysis project Ga0247841, IMG submission 192410) | Freshwater microbial communities from meromictic Lake La Cruz, Castile-La Mancha, Spain - LaCruzMarch2015_18m | ecosystem: Environmental > Aquatic > Freshwater > Lake | place: Spain...
CCACCACCCATATCGGAGCCGCCGCCACCACCACCCGCCACTATCAACACCTCTGCATTAAAATCACGAGTTGTTGTAAAAGTGTCATTATTTGTAAAAGTATGAATTGTGTATGATCCGCTTGTAGATATTGCACCGCCTGTAGGAGCGGGCTCGTCAACACCTATCATTTCAGTTGAATTGCAATTTATTGAACCCTTTGAGCTACAGTCATTTATATTAGAGGAACTGCTGTATCCAACAACACCACCTACATAGATTCCGCCGTTTATCGGGCCATCTGAATGACAATTGTTAATAGTGGCACCACTAGATTGCCCAACAACACCGCCTACATAGTTTTTCCCGTTAACAGAGCAATTCTCAAGCGTAACATTTCTAACTACCGCATCAGTACCTATCGTACCAAACAACCCAACATAATCTTCCGAAGGCCTATTGATGTAAAGCCCTGTTATTTTATAACCATTACCATTAAAATTCCCGGCAAAATTAGCTATTGGGGCAAAACCCGCTCCATCATTCCACCCGGAAGTTGCACTTGCATCTATGTCCCCTGCAAGCTCATAGTATACACCCGGGACAGAGCTAATGGCTTGCAAATCGTTTACATCAGAAATTATATATGGGTCGGCAAATGAGCCCTCGCCAGTCATTGCAAAAACTAGAAAACTCGTTAGCAATACCATTACAAGAACAAAAGTAACCTGCACTATACGCTTAAATTTAATAAGGGATGGCTTACAATTTAACTTGGACTTGAGCTTAGGTTTGGGGTTTGGTTTTTGATTCAGATTGGATTTGGAGTTTGATATTGGATTGAAAATGAATTTACTTATGAAAGTAGAACTGATGTGTTTAAGGTATACACCGCAATGGCGTAAGCACACACGCCAAAAGCTAAAAATTTGTTTGATTGTTTTTTTAAATTTAATCATAAACATACCATTTTGGAATTTACATCTTAAAACACTAATTCCATGAACAGTCTTGACCTGTTAACTTACTTGCCAAAAAGTTACGAAAAAATAAAAACAATTCTTAAACCGAATATGCGTAAATTACACTTATAAAACAAAATTCAAACGCAAAACAACTAAGAAAAATTTCACAATTATTTTTGAAATTTTCCTCAACTATTCCTTCCGCACATATTATAGCAACTATAACACTTAATTTTCAACGCATATACACATTATGTGACCAAAGTCACAATCGCTATTTTCTATAAGTTTTTTAAAGGCAGAATGGCCAAAGAGAAATGTTTTGTTAATTTAAGCTTTTTGCTGCCTAAATTAACAATTTATTAAATGGGTGTGATGGGGATTGTGCGTTGGAGTGTGTTATTGGAAGAAAAACTCGGTGTTTGCTATGCGAACGGTGTCGCCAATTTTTATGCCTTTTTCTTTTAGCATTCTTTCTATGCCCATTTTTTTTAGTATGTTTTGAAACCTGCGCAGTGTGTCGTCGTTATCCATATTGGTCATTGCAAGCAGTTTTTCCACTTTTTTGCCTCTAACCGTAAATACATTTGTATCATCAATAACCTCATATTCAACCTTAAACTCGGGTTCATAAATATATTTTTTCCGGCCGCTTTCAAGAACTAACTCGCTTTGTTCTGTAATTGGTTTTGCAAGCATTTTTATCAACTCGGACATAAGCGGGTTTATGCCCACTTTTGAAACCGCGGATATTTTAAATACCTTTTTATTTTTCAAGTGTTTTTTAAAACTTGCGAATAATCTATCCGAGTCAGTTAAATCCATTTTATTTACAACCACTATCATTGGTTTTTTTGCCAAGTGTGCCGAGTATTTTTTTAGCTCTTTATTTATTATTTTATAGTTTTCATAAGCAGTTTTATTATCAAAACCTGAAATATCTATAAGGTGAACCAATACACGAGTGCGCTCTATGTGCCTTAAAAATTCATCGCCAAGCCCTTTTCCGCCATGAGCCCCTTCAATAATACCAGGAATATCTGCCACAACAAAACTTTTTCCATAGTAATGCGCCACGCCAAGGTTTGGAGCAAGTGTGGTAAATGGATAATCCGCTATTTTTGGGTGTGCGCAAGAAACAACTGAAAGGAATGTTGACTTACCCGCATTTGGAAGGCCCACTAAACCCACATCGGCAATTAATTTTAGTTCAAAATCCAGCGTTGCAACTTCGCCCGGCTCACCTTTTTCATAAACCCGTGGAGCGCTATTTCGGCCTGTTTTAAATGATGCATTGCCCCTGCCACCACGCCCGCCATTTGCAACAAGAAGTTTTTCGCCAACCTCTTTTAGGTCGGCAAATATAGAGCCGTTTTTTATTACAATTGTTCCCTGCGGAACTTTTATAAATAAATCTTTCGCGCTTTTGCCATACTTATTGGTACTTTCACCGGGCGAACCGCAGGGTGCTTTATAGTTTGGGCAATGAACAAGGTCTAAAAGGGTTGACATATTGTTGTCAACTTGCAGATAAACATCGCCGCCATCGCCGCCATTGCCGCCATCGGGGCCGCCAAAAGGACGAAACTTTTCTCTTAAAAAAGAATTACAGCCGTCGCCACCGCGACCAGCTGTAACAAAAATACGCGCTTTATCTATAAACATTTTTTGTAATTTGGCAACTTAAGCTTTTTGCTCTATTGGATAAACGCTAACGAAGCGTTTGTCTTTTGCTTTTTTTTCAAATTTTACAACACCTGCTATGCAAGCGAACAAAGTATCGTCAGAGCCAATCATAACATTTTTGCCCGGGTGAATTTTTGTGCCGCGCTGACGCACAATTATCGCGCCCGATTTTATAAGCTCGCTGCCAAAAACTTTCACGCCAAGCCGCTGGCCCTTTGAATCTCTACCGTTAGAACTTGATCCCTGTGCTTTTACATGCGCCATATTAATCTCCCAAAAGTGCTACCAGCGAAACTTAAGCCGTTTTAATTTCTTTTATTTTAAGTTCCGTTAACCATTGCCTATGGCCAATTGTTTTTTTGTAGGTCTTTTTTGAACGCTTTTTGAAAACAATTATTTTTTTGCCACGGCCCTGCTCTACAACTTCTGCTACAACCTCTGCGCCTTTCACATTGGGCCTGCCAACGGTAAGCTTTTCACCGTCGGAAACCAAAAGCACATCGGTAAGCACAACATCCGCACCCTCTAGGGCTTCTATCTTTTCAACTTTAATTACATCGCCGGCACTAACTTTGTACTGTTTGCCGCCAGTTTGAAGTATTGCGTACATTGACATTCTCCTTTCTAAACCGTAGAATAATACCACAAAAAACTATTCCCTGTCAAGGATTGTCAGGGATTAAGGGTCTAAGGAGTTGAATAAATGTTTCTTTCAAAAAGAGCGCAAAGCATTAACCCCTCGCCAACACTTGCAATTGAAGCAAAAGCAAAAGCCCTTAAAGCCGCAGGAGAAGACATTATAAGTTTTGGCGCCGGCGAACCCGACTTTGATACACCACAAAACATTAAAGACGCGGCCATAAATGCTATTAACTCCGGCTTTACAAAATATTGCCCTGTTGCCGGAACACCCGACCTTAAGGCAGCTATAGCAACAAAACTTAAAAGAGAAAATAACCTTGAGTACGAAGATAACCAAATAATTGTTTCTTGCGGCGCCAAACACTCGCTTTATAATCTTTTCCAGGCAGTTCTTGACCCAAAAGATGAAATTATTTTACCTGCTCCTTATTGGGTTTCTTACCCGGATATGGCCGCACTTGCCGGTGCAAAAGTAAAAGTAATTAAAACAAAAGAACGAGAGGGTTTTAAAATATCGCCAGAAAAACTTAAAGCGGCAATAGGGAAAAGAACAAAAGCGCTTGTGTTAAACTCCCCTTCTAACCCTTGCGGCTGCGCCTACACTCTTGAAGAACTGCAAAAAATCGCCACTATTTGTTTAGAGCATAAAATTTTGATTTTTTCAGATGAAATTTATGAAAAACTCATCTACGATAATTTCAAATCTTACTCTATTGCCAATGTTTCAAAAGAAGTAAAAGATATAACCGTGGTTATTAACGGCGTATCAAAGGCATACGCTATGACAGGTTGGAGAATTGGTTATACCGCCGGGCCAAAAGAAATAATAAATGCAATGACTACTATTCAAAGCCAGTCAACTTCAAACCCAACATCAATTGCAATGAAAGCCGCGACAGAGGCGTTAAATGGTTCTCAAGACAGCGTAGAAAATATGCGAGCAGAGTTTGAAAAACGCAGAGATTTTATTGTTAATCGCCTAAATAAAATTAAAGGCATATCTTGCACTTTCCCACGAGGCGCGTTTTATGTTTTCCCAAATATAAAGAAACTTCTTGGCAAAACTTACAACGGCAAAGTTGTTACAACCTGCGGTGAACTTGCGCAATATCTATTGGAAAGGGCAAAAGTTGCAGTTGTACCGGGTGCGGCATTTGGAGCCGATGGGTTTATCAGGTTGTCTTATGCAACATCTATGGATAACATTAAGAATGGCTTAGATAGAATTGAAGAAGCTTTGAAATAATATTAAGTTGTACCTACAAAATCCTCTGAAGAAGCTGCGCTATTATTATACCATCCATAATCTCAAAAAACACTTTCTTATTCTGCAATCAGGACTATTGTTTCTCATTGTGTCATCTCGATGAGCGTAGCGAGGAGAGATCTTAATGTTAAACAATAATTACTATGTGTACATTCTCACAAACTGGAACCATAAAGTTATGTATGTTGGAATGACAAACAACCTTGAACGAAGAATTTATGAACATAAAAATAAATTGATAGATGGCTTTAGTAAAAAATACAATCTGAAAAAGATAGTGTATTTTGAACAAACAGCTGATGTAAATGCCGCCATTGCAAGAGAAAAGGAAATCAAAAAATGGCGCAGGGAAAAGAAAAATGCTCTTGTTGAGAAATTGAATTCAAATTGGAAGGATTTATCTATAGAATATTTGTAAAAGATACCTCAAAGTTCCCTCACATCTGTTCGGGACTCGGTATGACATCATTCCTACAAACAATCCTATTTGTCATCTCGACGAATGAAGTGAGGAGAGATCTTTCAAAAGTAAAAAAAGGATACGAAAACAAGATCCCTCACTGCGTTTCGGGATGACAACAAAAAAAACGCTACTCAACAATTATTTGATAATCTTCCCAAGGTAATTCCGGTGCGTGCTGTATTTCTATATTGCCGCCTGAAATCTTTTTTAAACGCGGTATTCTTTCCTTAAAGTACTCTGCAACTTCTTTTCTTAAACGAATTTTAACTTTCCCGCTGTGCTCACTTAACCGCATTTTTGACAGCTCATCGCAGAGGTGTATAAATAGTGTTTCCCGAGATAACACAAGCCCTGTCCCGCTGCACTCCGGGCAGTTTTCTGTCATTTGAGAAAGCAACGATTCACGCCTGCGTTCACGGGTCATTTCAATTAAGCCAAGACGGGTTATCGGCAGTATATTAATTTTTGCCTTGTCACCTTTTACGGCGACCGATATGGCTTCTAAAACCTTGGCGCGGTTTTTTGATTTTTTCATATCTATAAAATCAATTACAATTATACCGCCGATGTTACGCAAACGTAGTTGTTTCGCAATTTCCTTTGCCGCCTCAATGTTGTTGGCGGTTACAGTTTCTTCTTGCGATTTTTTGCCCGCGAATTTGCCCGTGTTTACATCTATCGCGCAGAGTGATTCGGCCTCTTGAATTATTATTGAACCGCCCGACGGCAATGAAACCCGGTGCGAACGAAGTTTTTTTATTGTTTCTTCAATGCCAAATGCCTTAAATATAGGTGTTTTCGCGTTATAAAGTTTTATTTTTTCTATAAGCTCGGGCGAGACGATGTTTACAAAGTTTTTAACATCTCTGAGCTCTTCTTCGTCGTCAATTAATAAGACCTCTACATCTTCATTTAAATAATCTCGTACGGTTTGAAATGTTACGCCAAGGTCTTTGTGCAATAACGCAGGCGCTTTTGCTTTGTTAAACCTCTCACCTATTGAGCCCCACAAACGATGCAAATAAACTATTTCTCTCTTTAACTCTTTTTCGCTTGACCCTTCCGCCTCTGTGCGAATAATAAAACCGCCATCGTCGGGCCGGGCAGCCATCACTATCAACCGCAAACGCTCGCGTTCATCTCTTTTCAATATGTTTTTGGATATGCCAATGTTTGAGCTAAAGGGCATATAAACAAGATTCCTGCCGGGCAGGGAAATATCCATAGTTACTTTGGGGCCTTTCGTGGATATTGGCTCTTTATCTATTTGTATCATTACTTCCTGAGAGCGCGTTAGCAGTTTTTCTATTTTTCTTTCCTTTGAGTTTAGCCTTACATCATCAACAAATATGTAGGCATTTTTTTCAAGCCCCGCGTCTAAAAAAGCGCTGGATATGCCCGGCAAAATGTTTTCCACACTTGCTTTGTATATATTACCTACTATTTTTGCCGACTCGGTCCTTTCAATAAATATATCCGAAAGTACTCCATCTTCCATTATTGCCACGCGCGTTTGACCTACGCTGCTGTTTACCATTATTTCTCTTTTCATTTTTCCTCCGCTACAATTTTTTTTAATTTAATTATTTCTTTTACAACTCACTTAATAACCCACCTGACTTTTCTACATACAGGGCTGTTCTTGTTATTTTTAACAAGCGGCTTTCATAGTCGCTAAGTGCAAATAGTTTTTGCATAATTTTTTCCGGCTTTATATTTTTTTTAGGGCCAAACCTAAGCTGCATTATTACACCGTTGCCATCAATCTTCAATTCCCTTATTAATGGTTTTGCATCAATTGTTATAATTTTGCCATCTTTTTCTTTTACTATTGGTATCTCGGGGCTTTGTAAAAATTCTTTTATTTTTTCTTCTGTCGCCGTCAATTCTATGCTATACTCTGCCGTGTTTGCAAGCGCATCAACCGAAGGAAAAAATACGGGTATATTTTTTAAACTTAAAAGATTAAAGCCCCCGGGCAACTCTTTTAGAACTTTACTTTTTAACTCTGCGAGTTCTACCATTGCATAAAACTCAACTTCAATGTACTCACTATAACTTTCGTAACCAACCGATATGGCAGGGCCAAATGAAATTTTTGGCTGAGGACTAAAACCCTGCGTATACGATACACTAAGCGCTGTGCGCCTGAGCGCTCTGCGAAAAAACTCAATTTGCTCAAGGTGCGAAATAAACCTGGCGGTGCCTTTCCTTGCAAACTTTAGCCGTGTCCTTTGCACTGTTTTAAACGGAAATGCTTTTGGCGCGCTTACGGACGCAGTTGTTATTTTTGCAGGACGGTTGCTGCCAACTGGAATAATCGCATCCTCGCTTTGGGCTATAGCTTTGCTTTCTTTATACGATTCCAACAGCTTTTCTTTTGGTAAAGAAAATATAAGATGTTCCCACGGCAAAACTTCATTTTCACCACGCTCGCGGCTTACATAAAAATCCAACGTGAGGTTGTTTTGTTTTAGTGCTTCTTGCCACAAATCAAACCTCAAATACTCTTTCCATTGGTCAAATTTGCAGCCAAGCTTCCAGGCGGAAAATATAACCTGTCCAAGCCGCCTATCTCCACGAGCTAAAAGAGCTTCTACAATGCTCCCATCAAGCTGGTGTGCTTTTACAGCGGCCGGCAACGTTGCCCTTAAACGTTTTGTATGCACGCTTAGCGTTTCCGCTTTTTCCATTGGCACCCACTGAAATGCCGTTTGGGCTTTTGGCACAAATGGAGATATTGTTACGGTAAAATTTAGGTTTCTTGCTTTGGCACGAACAGCATTTACAAGCGCTACTATTGCTGTTATGTCTGCTTGCGTTTCAAAAGGCAGGCCCGTCATAAAATATAACTTTATCTGCCGCCAGCCACACTCCCATGCCATTAGCAATGTGTCAAATATCTGCTGTTCGTTTAGATCTTTGCCAATTATATTTCTTAGCCGGTCGCTGCCGGCTTCAGGTGCGAATGTAAGGTTCATTCTTTTTGCTTCGCCAAGCCCTGCGGCAACTTTTATGGAGAACTGGTCACACCGCAGTGATGGTAGAGATATACTTATCCGCTTTGAACTGTGGCGAGTATTTATTTCTGATATTATTTCTTCCAACTCTTTGTGATCGGTGCAAGACAGCGATGAAAGCGCGACTTCCTCATAACCAGTTTGCGCAAGGCCTTTATCTACAAGCTCCAAAACTTTCTCTTTTGTACGTACACGCCATGGATAATAATACTTTGCCGCCTGACAGAAACGACACCTTCTTGGACATCCTCGCGCGATTTCTATATTTAATCGGTTATGCACTGTGTTTACAAATGGTACCAGCTGTTTAGACGGAAAGTACATATTGTTTACATCTACTGAACGCTTATGTACAGTACTTGGCACACCATCTTTTATAGCGCTTAGCTTTGCAAGCGTGCCGTCTTCGTTGTAAGAAACCTCATAAAGCGATGGTATATAAACACCAAAAATTTGCGAAAGAGCAAATAGTTTTTGCTCTCTTGTGAACTTTTGATTTTTTGCGTTTGCCAAACATTGTGTTATTTCACAGATTACCTCTTCTCCATCACCCAAAACAAATGCGTCAAAAAAATCTGACAATGGCTCTGGGTTTGCAGTTACAGGCCCGCCGCCTAATATGATAGGGTCTCTTTCGCCCCTTTGTGAGCAAAAAATAGGAATACCCGCGAGGTCTAACATATTTAAAACATTACTCGCGCATAGCTCATACTGCAAACCAAAACCTATTACATCAAAGTTATTCAGCGGATTTTGCGTTTCAAGTGAAAACAACGGTATTTTTTCTGCGCGCAGAATTACTTCCAAATCTTGTGCCGGGGCAAAACACCTTTGCGCCGAACTTTGCTCATCATGGTTTATTATGTGGTAGAGTATTTCAAGCCCAAGGTTTGATGCGCCAATTTCATATAGGTCTGGAAAACACAAGCAATAATTTATTGCGGCATTTTCTTTTGGTTTTATAGCGTTCCACTCACCGTTGGTGTAGCGTGAAGGGCGCTGAACTAAAGGCAATATCTTTTCAATTTTATTTCCCATAATTATTAGTGAGTGTGCCTTCTTATATGTATTGAAAGCAATAACCCAATGGCGCAAAGCGACGAAACAACGTTTGAGCCGCCGTAAGAAATAAATGAAAGCGGTAATCCGGTGCAAGGCATCATTCCCATTGCCATGCCCATATTTATTATGCCGTAAAAGGCAAACATTGTTGCAATACCAACAGCAACAAGCGAGCCGAAAATATCTCTGGCGTCGCGAGCTATTAAAAGGGCGCGCCACACAATTAAAAAATAAGCAAATAAGGCAAATAAAGTTATAAAGAATCCAAGTTCTTCCCCTAAAACAGAAAAAATAAAGTCAGTGTGCTGTTCCGGCAAAAACCCAAGCTTAGACTGAGTGCCGGAAAATAACCCCTTGCCTAACGCGCCGCCTGAACCTATAGCAATTTTTGACTGTATAATGTTGTAGCCCGAGCCAAGCGGGTCAATAGACGGATTTAAAAAAACAATTAAACGCTTCTGCTGATATGGTTTTATAGCTTTTTGAACACCTAGCGAGGCAAAGCTGCCAAAAATAATTAACAAACTTAAAACTATTGGGAATATTATAGAAATACGCGTTTTTAACCGCCTTGCAACCCACCAAAACAAAAATATCAACCCCAACACAACACCAAGTGCAATAAACAACTGGGTTCCGCCATTTGCCGCCGCAACAAAAAATCTTATCAACTCACTTTTTGCTAAAAGCTCCGGCTGTAAGCGAAAAAAAGTTGCAAACAAAGGCAAACACATAGTTATTGTGCCAAAAAGAATTATTGCCAAAATATATATGAGTTCCGTACCAAACACAAAAAGCAACGCTATAGTTATTGGGAAAAATACCAAAGATGAACCAAAATCGGGCTGAAGTAAAATGAGCACTACCTGCCCAAATAATAGGCCCAAAACACTAAGAAGTGTACCAAGGCCTTTTGTCTGCCTTTTAAAAGCTGTTAGAAATGCCGCAAGCGAGAGAATATAAAATATTTTTGCAATTTCAACCGGTTGAAATGAAAACGCACCCAAATAAAACCAACCCCTTGTGCCTCGTACAACATTGCCAAAAATAAGTACCGATATAAGCAGGAAAAAAGCAATACCATAGGTAAACCATGGTGTTCTTTTAAAAACCTGATAATTTAATGCGAAAAAACCAACCAATGCACAACCACCAAGCCCAATGGCGGCAAGTTGAGTTGCCAAATATTTTTCGGCATTGCCATACCTGATAGTTGCAGAATATATTCCCAAAAAACCAAGCCCTAATAGAAATATGACTGTTGCAATAAGAATCCAGTCTATTTTTTCTATGAAACCATTCAGAGCTGATTTTTCTTTTTTAATAATTCCCATTTTTAAGGTTCTTCCTCATCTTCTTCTTTTTCAAGTTCAACAACCGGCGGAGTTATTTTAAAATACTTTTCAAGCACTCTTCTGGCTACAGGTACCGCTTCTGTACCTCCACTGCCGCCATTTTCAACAATTACGGCAATGGCTATTTGGGGGTCATCTACCGGTGCAAAACATACAAAAATAGCATGATCATCGCCATGCGCATTCTGTACCGTACCTGTTTTACCTGCAACACTTATTGATTCCAAATAACAACCCTTAGCGGTTCCATTTCTTACAGTAGTTTCCAACGCTTTGTTCAAAATTTTCCAATTTTTTTCATTTGCTTTTACCGAAAGCTGTTTATCTATAGTTGCGCTGTAAAGAACCTCATTGCTTTGTTTATTTTTAATGTTTTGCACAATATAAGGCCTGTAGATATATCCTTTATTGGCAACACAAGACATCATTTGCGCAAGCTGCAGTGGCGTGCAAAGCACTTGGCCTTGCCCAATCACCATATTAAGAGTATCGCCTGTTTGCCAAAGTTCCTTAAGCTTGTTAAACTTCCACTCACGGCCTGGCACTAAACCCGATTTTTCGTTACAAAGATCTATACCAGTTTTTTCACCAAAACCAAAATAACGGGCATATTTTTCTAAAACAGCAGAACCAGTTTTAAGCGCAAGGTTGTAAAAATACACATTGCATGAATGAGCCATAGCATCAACAGCACCAATTTCGCCATGGCCGGTTTTATTCCAACAATGAAAAATTTTATTACCAACTTCTATGGACCCTTCGCAAAAAAACCGGTCTTCAGCAGATATGTTCCCGTTTTCA
>Ga0247841_10012229_pt1 | contig 11240 bp, 7 predicted proteins | sample LaCruzMarch2015__2_FD_192410 | JGI IMG/M metagenome (GOLD analysis project Ga0247841, IMG submission 192410) | Freshwater microbial communities from meromictic Lake La Cruz, Castile-La Mancha, Spain - LaCruzMarch2015_18m | ecosystem: Environmental > Aquatic > Freshwater > Lake | place: Spain...
CTCACGCGCGCAATCTTGCACAATTTTTCAGCTGAACACCTAAAAATTGACACGTTATAAAGTTTTGTCCCAAAGCCGATCAAACACTGTTTATGTTATTCCTGGGAATCCTTTCAGCGGAGGAGTGACTTCAAGAATAACAATCACTCAAAGCGATTTGGACAAAATAAAATCAATTACTAACGTGAGCGATGTTGTACCAATGTATATAAGCCCGGTAACAATTACTTTTGGAAAGGATACTTTTGGAGCGACCGCACTTGGAATTGACCCGGTGGATGCTAAAGTGTTCACTGATCTTGGGTATTACGAAATTACTGACGGACAGTGGATTCCAAAAGGGGACTCTTCATCAATTCTTATCGGGGACGAATTAGCTGCAAAAGCTTTTGATAAGGAGATTAGCGTGAGAAAACTTCTTTTGCTCAACGAGCAAGAGTTTAAGGTTCTTGGAATAGTAAAGCAAAAGATTCAGTCCGAAATGAGTTCAAGGACGCTTGTCATAATGTCGGTTGATGGAATAAAAAAACTCTCTCCAGATATTGGGCCTTCTGAGACTTGGATTAGAACAAACTCAGCTAGTGATGTTACGGCGGTTGCGGATAAACTAAAAACTTACTTTGACAGAAAGTACGGAGAGAAAAGTGTTTATGTAATTTCTTCCGATCAGTTGCTTGAACAAGTTAACGCAATCTTCGGACTAATCACTATCTTTCTTGTTGGAATTGGAAGCATTTCCATTATTGTAGGAGGAGTAGGGATAATGAACGCGATGGTTACTTCTGTTGTGGAAAGAACTAAAGAGATTGGAATCATGAAGGCGCTTGGAGCTTCGGATTTCAAAATTCTTTCAATTTTCATTTTAGAAGCAGGATTTATTGGAATGATTGGAGGTATTATCGGGATACTTATTGGGTACGCTCTCGCAATACTCGTAGCAATTATTGGCGCCGGGTCAGGCTTTCCTCTTGAAGCAGGGATTAACTGGCAAATAACTTTTGGCGCGCTCGCCTTCTCAATGATGCTAGGAATGGTTTCTGGAGCACTTCCTGCATACAGAGCCGCAAGACTTGATCCAATTGAAGCGCTAAGATACGATTAGAAAAAAATAAAAAAATTAAAGTTATTCAGCAATAATTAATGAAACTTAACTACTTTTTCTTCACGAGCTCAGCTTTCTTAACTTCAATTTCTCCAGTGCACTCATTTTGCATTTTAACATTAAATTCAATACTAATTTTTTCTTTAAAGAGGGAGGCATCAAGAACAAGGGATTCATACTCTCCCCCTTCTCCCGCAACATTAATCCCGTACTTTGCATTTAATTTCACAAGTTCTTCAACTGCGACAGAGTCAATCATTCGCCCCAGCCACTTCGGGCCCATCCCGTACGCAGCAATTTTTGTGATTATTGCAACAAGTCCACTCTTAACTAAATTTCTCAAATAATTTTCCTGGTTCATATGCCACAGTGGAGCAAAATGACGAAGCCCGTGCTTCTCGCATGCGCGCTCAATACGTTCGCGCTGGTAATTTGAAAAAAGTGCTCCACTGCAAACTCCTTCAATCGCGAACATTTTCCTCGCAAGCATTAGTCCCCGCTCAAGCTCCGCAACTTCAGTTTCTTTCTCGCCCTTGCTTTGAATCAAAAGAAGGCGCTTGCCCATTGATTTTGCTTGCAGTTTTGCAATTTCAATTGTTGGAGTGTGATACATAAATGAATCCTTGTTCTTAGGATTAATCGTAATCAAGCAACGAACGTCATACCCCTGTTTTTCCATTAAGTGAATCGCATAAATCGAATCCTTCCCCGTGGAGAGGAGCGCAGCAATTGGAACATTCTTTTGAGAAAGGTTTACTGAAGAATTAACCCCCGATACAAGAGAATTCAAATAATCCGCTTTTGATTTGAAACCATGCTTCTTTGCGAGAAACTCAATCGCTTTGTCAAAATTGCTTCCATATTGCGCGGCTTTTTTTTCACGAAGAGCAATATTCTTCGGAAGTTTTAACCCAAGCGCAATATCCCGTAATATTTTCTTGTTAACAATTTGTTTAGTAATTTTTTCTTTAGAAATTTTTAACTTAGGATTCAAATATATTGAGCTTTCAACAAGCGCCCTGTCAAGGAAAGGAACCCTTAGCTCTAATTTGTTTCCCATACAGACAATATCCTCAAAGTACAAATCATTCTCATACATTTTGATTAGGTAACTGTAACAATCCTTGTTAATGTCATTCGAGTCTTTGAACCTATAATAGCCTGCAAATAATTCATCCGCGCCAAGTCCAGAAATAACAACTTTTAACCCGAGTTCCGAAGCTTCTTTTGTAGCAAAATAAATTGTGCAGGCAACCCCTACTCTTATCGGATCAGTAGACTCGATTAAAGAAATAATTTTAGGAAGATTTGCCTCAAGTTCCGGAACAAAAACTTTTTTTGTAACAAGTTCACAACCAAGCAATTTTGCGGCGTTTTGCGCAAATTCAAAATCTTTTGGTTCCAAAAGTCCAGCAACTGGGTCAAACACTCCTGCAAATAACCCAACAAATTTCTTTTTAGGGGCGGTTTTTGTAATTAATTTACCAATCAATGAAGAATCTAAACCACCTGAAAGAAGCAAACCAAAACTTTTCTCAGGAATCCGTTTCTCAACAGCAGAAGTTAATAATTTCTTAATTTGAGAAGCGCTTGCGGACTTTTTGAAAGAAAATTTTCTTTCAGTGAAAGAAATCTTGTTTTTATTCAAATCAAATGAAAGAAATTGTCTTGGATTTAAATTAATCGCATTAATTTTTGAAACATTGAGCGCTTTTTTTTCAGAAGCGAAAGCAAAGGTTTTCTCTTTCTCATCAAAACTATAAACAAGTGGCTTTACTCCGATAATGTCTCTTGCAAGTAGAATTTTGTTTTCTTTTTTTGAGTAGTAAGCAAAAGCATAATCCCCGTCAAGCGCCTTAAGTACTTTTGGTAATGATTTGAATGGTTTTGAGTCAAGGAGTTTTAGCACAAACTCTGCATCGTTTTTTATTTTAAATTTTCTCTTTTTTGCGAGTTGCTTCCAATTATAAATCTCGCAATTAATAACAAGTATCCCTTTTGAGGATTCGAGGGGCTGGGCAACAAAATCAATTACTGAATGTAAATTATGCCCAAGCACAACTTTCCCGCAATAAATTATTTTTGAATGGTCTTTCCCGCGGTAAGAAATAGCCTCAAGGCCAATCTTTGCACTCTCTTCAGCATTGCTAAAATTAGCAAACCCAATTATCCCGCACATGCAACAAATAAAATCAAAGTTACTTAAATACCTTCCACAAAGAGAAATGGCACTAAAAAATGCTCTTACTTTTACACTACTTTGCTTGCAGCTCGCTTCAGTCTATTCATTATTGCGAGGCCAAGTCCTTTGTCACTTACCCCTTCCACAATAATTAGTTCAACCCCTGCCTCATCAAGCTCTCTTAATGCAGAGAAGAGAGATTTTGCGTATGCGTTGAGGCTGCCCTCAAAAAAGAATTCATTATTCAACCCAACTTTTTTTGTAAAAGAAATTATTCCAATTTTTTTGCCTTCTGAATGCTCAAACACAAACTTAGTAAAATCTTTTTCTTTTGAAGGAATAAATAAAACCACCTCCGCTTTTGGAGAGTAATGTTTGTACTTCATCCCTGGAGAAAGAGGCTTTTCAACTTCAGTTTTTTCCCTGACTGACAAAGGCACTTCTACTTTGCCAATAACTTTTTCTATTTGCTCAAGAGTAATCGCTCCCGGCCTTAATAAAACAGGATTTGAACCCGCAAGGCTAAGCACGGTTGATTCGAGCCCAACTTCGCACTGCCCACCGTCAATAACCAGATGGATTCTTCCGTTCAAGTCCTCAAGAACATGTTTTGCGCTTGTTGGAGAAGGCTTACCTGAGGAATTTGCGCTCGGAGCGGCTATTGGAACTCCCGCAGCATTAATTAAACTAAGCGCAATTTTATTTGAAGGCATTCGCACCGCTACACTGTCAAGTCCTGCTGTAACAATTTCTGGAACTTGTTTAGATTTTTTTAAAACAATTGTTAGAGGTCCGGGCCAAAATTTTTTCATGAGCTTCTTTGCACTTGTAGGGATAGAAATAACTAAACCATCAATCTGGGAAATTTTTGAAATGTGGACAATTAATGGATTATCCGCAGGCCTTCCTTTAGCCTCAAATATTTTGGCAACAGCATGCACGTCGTACACATTTGCCCCAAGTCCATAAACTGTTTCAGTTGGAAACGCCACTACCTCTCCTTTTTGTATTAAATCAGCCGCTTCGCAAATTAATTTCTTGGTCGGCTTCGCAAGTTTAGTTTTCATCAAAAAATAGTTCATTCAAAACAATTAAATACTTCAACGTTAGGATAATACATCTGGATGAAAAAGCTCGGATTCTTGATTGAATCGCAACAACTAACAAAAGAGCTTATCTTTTTCTTATTTGAGCAGGCGGATTCTTTGCGCGTAAGGGAAAGGCATAGTTTGAACGGGAAAGTTCTTGCCACTTTGTTTTACGAGCCGAGCACTAGAACCAGATTGAGTTTTGAGAGCGCAATGCTAAAAATGGGAGGAAGCGTTATTAGCACAGAAAATGCTAAAGAGTTTTCCTCTGCTGTTAAGGGCGAATCAATTGAGGACACGACCAGAATCGTTTGCGGTTATGCGGATGGGATGGTTATTAGGCACTACGAAGAGGGTGCTTCAAAACGGGCATCAACGGTTGCAACAAAACCAGTAATTAACGCGGGAGACGGAAGGGGACAACACCCAACACAAGCGCTCCTTGATGCTTACACAATTTATAGAGAAATTGGAAGAATAGAAAATATTACTGTTGCAATGGTGGGGGATCTTTCGAATGGGAGAACAATAAGGTCACTTTCTTACCTTCTTGGAAAATTCAACGGAATTAAACTTATTTTTGTTTCTCCAGAGAATCTTAAGGTGGGGCAGGATATTAAGGATTATTTAACAAGGCACCATGTGGAGTGGAAAGAGGAAACCACTCTTGAGAACGTACTCCCTGTGGCAGATATTATTTACATGACAAGAATTCAAAAAGAAAGAATGACTATTGAGGATTATGAGAAAGCGAAAGGAAAGTATATTATTAATTCAAAAAATCTGGCTCTTGTAAGAAACGAAGCGAGAGTACTGCACCCACTCCCTCATGTTGAGGAAATTGATATTCCAATTGAAATAGAAAAAAGTGACCCAAGAATTGCTTATTTCCGGCAGGCAGAGAATGGACTTTACGCCAGAATGGCACTGCTAGAGTACTTGATGAAATAAAAAAATAAATTAATTTTTTTAAAAATCAAAAAGAATAAAATTTAACAAGGGCGTTATTCGCCAATCAAAATCGCATTAACCATTTTCTCTGTGGACTTTATTGCTGCTTCCACTTGGTCAGTGCTCACCCCTATTGTTTCTATTCTCCGATTTCCCCTCTTCCAAATTATTTTACATTCAACAAGAGCATCAGTTCGCCCACCCACAGGTATTCTCACCTCATAATCCTCAAGCTGGGGAAATGAGAGTTTATTCTTTTTGAATATTTTTTTGAGTGCGTTAACAAAAGCATTGTATCCCCCATCTCCAAGGGCACTAGCAGAGAACTCTTTCCCATTAAAGGAAACCTTTACCCTTGCTTTTGGTTTAACTCCATTCTTTGTAGTAATAGAATAATCAATCATTTTGAATTTTTGAACAAACCCGTTGTGTTTTATTTCATTAACGATAAAAACCAAATCTTCTTTTGAAACGAATTCCTTCTTATCTCCCAGCTCTACCACGCGCGAAAGAACTTTTTTTAGCTCTTCAGGCTCAAGAGTAACGCCAAGTTGTTTAAGGGTGATTTCTATTGAGGCTTTTCCAGAAAGCTTACCGAGCGTGTATCTTGTCAACCTCCCAAACCTTTTCGCAGAAAGTTTGCTCTTGTACAAATTTCCCTTCTTATCCCCGTCAGCGTGAATTCCTGCGGTTTGGGTAAAAACAACTGCCCCAACAATAGGGTGGTTTTTTGCGATTCTCCTTCTTGAAAACAACTCGACAAGGTGCGAGATTGCGGATAACTTTAGTTCATCAACATTAGTTTTTTTCCCTGAAAAATCATTAATTACAGGAACTAGTACCTCAAGAGCGGAATTCCCGCTTCTCTCTCCAAGACCGTTTACTGTAACATGAACTCCTCTTGCGCCCGCAAGGAGTGCTTGCAGAGAATTCGCAACAGCGAGCCCGTAATCATTATGCGCGTGAAAATCAAAATGCTGAGAGGGAAATTTTTCAACCATTTTTTCAACAAATTTTTTGGTTTCAAGTATAGAGAGAACTCCAAGCGTGTCAGCAAGCATTATTCTTTTTACTCCAAGTCCGTTAAGCACCCTCGTTATTCCAAAAACATAATTCTCGTCCTCTCTCACCCCGTTAGAAAAATCCTCAAGGTAAGCGTTCACAATAAATCCTTTTGATTTTGCGTACTCCACAGTTTTTGTAACATCCAAAAAATGCTCTTCTGGTTTTTTGTGAAGCTGATTAATGCAATGGTTTTTGCTTCCCTTGCACAAAAGATTAATTACTTTCCCGCCAGCACCCTCTATCCAATCCACGCTTTTGTTAAAATCAACAAAACCAAGCACTTCAACCTTGTCAAGGAGGGAGTTTTCTTTCGCCCACAAAAATATTTCTCTGCAGGAAGCTTCTTCGCCAGCAGAAACGCGCGCTGAAGCAATCTCTATTCTATCAACCTTTACTTCAGTCAAAAGTTTTTTTGCGACAGCAAGCTTTTCTGGCAAAGCAAAATTTACTTCCTCTGTTTGCTCCCCGTCTCGAAGAGTAGTATCCATCACTTCAATATAATTAGAGATAAAATTTTTGTTAGAATCAGCAATACTGTTGAATGGCTAAATCACTCATAACAATAAACCTTGATAAAAGAGTTTAAAAACAAATCCAACCAGCCCTCTTTCTAGGTTGAGAAGAAATGAAAAAAGAAACAATCCTTGTTGTGGGCGCTAGCGCGAACTGCGAAAAGTACGGTTTTGTCATTATGGACAACTTACTCAAAAGAGGGTTTGATACTATTCCAATTAACCCAAAAGAGGAAAAGATCTTGTGCGTTAAAGCATTCAAAACAATTACAGAGTACGTTAAAGCGAACCCTGAGAAAAAAATTGATTGGGTGGACTTTGTTCTTCCCCCTGCGGTTGCGTACAAAATTCTTCCTGAAATTAAGTCCCTGAAAATAAAGCGGGTTTGGTTTCAACCCGGAAGCGAAAGCGATATTGCTATTGAGTACTGCAAGAAAAATAATATTAGGTGCGTTCACCATGCTTGTATAATGGCTAATTATGAGTAATTTGAGTGCATTTTTGATGTTGTTTTTTCTTGATTAAGGTATAAATACTAGGAAATCCTACTTTTATTATGAAAACAAAAGCGCTATTCGCCTTGCTTTTACTACTCATTATTCCGTTAGTATCCTCTAATGCTATTGAGACTTTTTATGCTAATTCTGCTTCAAATGATTACACAAATAATGCAACAGTAACTTTGCACATGATTATTGAGGACGCAAACCAAATGAAGTTCTCCTGCAATGGGAGCAGTTGGAGCACTTACGAAATTTATGCTACAACAAAAAGTTTTGATATTAATTCCGGCTCTTACGGGTGCACGCCCGCAACTGGAACTAGGACCGTATACCTAATGGCTCAGTATGATGATGGAAACGAATCTGATGGGACTAATAGCGATACGATTGTTCTTGATTTAACCAACCCAAGCATAACCAGTTTTTCTCCAAGCAGTGATATTTCAAATGGTAATGGAGCTAGCGGACAAGCAATAAGTATTCCTGTCACTGATGACTTCAACCTTTACACAGTCACAGTAAGCCTTGACCGAGGAAGTACGAGCGTTTATGATAATAATTCCACAAAATGCACCGTTACTGGGACTTCAAGCACTTGCGCCTTCACTGATCTTAATGTTGATAGGGGCGGGAGCTATGGGTATGTTATTATTGTAAGAGACAGAGCGGGAAATTCCATTACTGAAGATTATAATTTTGCTTTCACTGATTCTACTCCCCCTTCACAGCCAGCAAAACCGGGCGGAGTAGATATTAACAATTCAGTTTACCTAGAGTGGGCAAAAAATAGTGAGAATGATTTAAACAAATACGGAGTGTATCGTTCAAAAACACTTGGGTTTGACATTAATAGCGCAAATTTTGTTGCGTACGCTGATTATAACTACTATAATGATATTGGGCTTGATGAGAACACCACTTATTATTACAGAATTACCGCATTTGACTGGACAGGAAATGAGAGCGCACAAAGTGATTACAACACTTTTGTTACTGATTTCAATACTCAAATAACTCCAACAATTACAAGAATTGACAGCTCTTGTACATCAACAACTTGGTGCCCTTTAAGCTCCCCAACGTTTTATTTCGCGCTAGCAAATTCAAACTACTCTTGGCTTTGGACTACAAGCACTACCACTCTTCCAGCGGACTGTAATTATTACTCTGATTGCAACACCGCAAGCACAGCGGCATTAAGTTACATTTCGGAAGGAACTAGTTACTTCAAAGTTAAAGCGTGTAAACCTAACGGATGCGGAGCAACTGCCTCCTATACAATAAAAACTGATACTACCAGCCCAACTGTTCCAGCCTCGTTGAGTGTTACAAGAATTGGTTATGATGCTAACATTAAGTGGACTGCATCAACTGATGCGGGAAGCGGAATTTATTATTACTATATTTACAGGTCCACTAACAGCAATTTTTATTTCACAAACGGAACAAAAGTTGGAGAAGTTGATAAGAATCATACAAGTTTCCTTGATACCCCCCCGCGCGGGAAAACTTATTATTACAAAGTGGCGGCGATTGATACTGCTGGAAACAGAAGCACTGATTACAATGTGGCTTCTGTAGGAGTTGAAATTCCCCAAGGGGGGGAAGAAACTGAAATTACCATTACCGCAAAAACACTAAACGGAGAAAACGGGCAGTACTACGATAAAGCACTTGATGTTAATGTGATGATTACTTTCTCAAAGGCGGTTAATGATTTCAATTTATACAGAAAAATTGATGATGCGAACAAAGAACAATTAGTTACTGAGCAAGATAATGTAACTACCTACTCAAAAATAATTACTACGAGCATTAATTACAAAAAAATTGTTGTTAGTGTAACAGCGAAATCAAATACCGGGGACATTAACAAATCAATAACTCTCCATTTTGATAATGAACCCCCTACAATAAAGATAACAAATTTAACTGAAGGACAAGTGATAAGCGGAGTGTACAAAATTACTTTTGAAGCAACTGACACTGTAAATGTGGCAAAAATTGAAGTATTTTTCATGGACAAAAAAGCAGGTTCGGCTACAAGAAGAAGCAATGAGTGGGATTATAATTTTGATTCAACTAAATTCAGCGGAAGCGGAAAAATAAAAGCAATTGTTTATGACGGGTCTGGAAAAACTGCTACAGCAGAGGTAAGTGTAACTTTGGATAACAAAGAAAATGATAAAAAGCTTGCAACTAATGCAATAAATGCGGCAAAAATAAAAAAAGAGGAAGCAGAAAAAATAATTACAGAGAAAAACTTATTCCTAAACGGCCAAACAATGGAACAAAAAAAGACGGCGGATGATTTGTTTAATGAAGCAAACACTCTTTTAGAAACTGATCCAATACTCGCTAAAGAAAAAGCGCTTTTGGCAACTACAAATTATGCTTCAATCATTACAGAAGCTAATTCAACTAAACCCATAACAACTACTGAAAGCAAAGCGGATTTTGGTTTTTTAGGAATAGTTTTGCTCGTAATAATAATATTAACAATTGTTGCTGCAATCGCTTACTTTATGTTGCAAAAACCAAAAGAATCGACTGAGGGGCTAGGAATTAAACAAGTTTAGTTTTAATTAAGCAAAAAAACTAAGTTCAAATGGGCTTTATTAATAGGCTTATTAAATGCTTGGATTTGATAATTAATAGTAATGAAAATAAGGATGGATGATAGTAAATGGATTTTGAGAAGATGGGCATTGACCCAAAATTAGTAGAAGGATTAAAATTAATGGGAATAAAGAGCCCCACACCGATTCAAGCGAGTTGTATCCCTGAACTAAAAAAAGGAAAAGATTTAATCGGGTTGTCACTTACAGGCTCAGGAAAAACCGCTGCATTTGGTTTACCAATACTCGAAAAAATAATCCCCGGAGATGGGCTGCAAGCACTGATAATTACTCCAACAAGAGAGCTTTGCGGACAAGTTAGGGAAGAAATGGAAAAGATGGGAAAATATTTGCCAATTAACATAAAAAGCGTTTATGGGGGGGTAGGTTTCTACCAACAGATTGAGGATTTAAAAATTGCTGAAATAATTGTAGCAACCCCAGGAAGACTGCTTGACCACATGGGGAGAAGAAATGTTAATCTTAAAACAATAAAATTCGTTGTGCTTGATGAAGCGGACAGAATGTTTGACATGGGTTTTGAGGAAGACATTGACAAAATACTTCGAGCAACCCCCCACACAAGACAAACAATAATGTTCAGCGCAACAATGCAAAGCGCGGCGAAAAATATCGCAAAAAAATATTTGAAGACACCGGTAATGATTCAGGAACAAATGAACGTTGATAAGTCACTGCTTAAGCAAGTATTTTACAGCGTGAGAAGGGAAGACAAATTCTCGCTCCTTGTGCACTTACTGAAAAACAAAACCAGCGGCCCCGCAATAGTATTTTGCGGAACAAAAAGAGAGGTTGACAGAGTTGCAAGAAACTTAAAAAAAGAAAGACTTGATGTTTTGCCGGTTCACGGAGATTTGCACCAAGGGCGAAGACAACTAGCGGTTAATTCATTCAAACAGGGAAAAATTGATGTGCTTGTAGCTACTGATGTTGCAGCGCGCGGACTTGATATCAAAGATGTTTCGCACGTGTACAACTATGATGTTCCAAGAACCCCTGATGAATACACTCACAGAATCGGAAGAACCGCCAGGGCGGGAAAGAAAGGGGACGCAGTAACTTTACTCTCTGAGAGAGATTATGAAAATTTCTCAAAAATTGTAAGATACGGAAGACTGGATATTAAACAAGAACAAACCCCTGAATTCGCAAGGGTTAATTTGAAAGCTGAAGGACCTTCTTTTGGAAATGACCGAAG
>Ga0247841_10012230_pt1 | contig 11239 bp, 8 predicted proteins | sample LaCruzMarch2015__2_FD_192410 | JGI IMG/M metagenome (GOLD analysis project Ga0247841, IMG submission 192410) | Freshwater microbial communities from meromictic Lake La Cruz, Castile-La Mancha, Spain - LaCruzMarch2015_18m | ecosystem: Environmental > Aquatic > Freshwater > Lake | place: Spain...
TGCTTCCGGTATTTTTGTTTCTTTGCTTACAGAGAGTGATTTCAGATTGTGCTTATCAGGATTCGGGCAGGATGCTTTTGCTGTTTCAATCCGGTAAGGCTGGCTGGTCACAGGGCAGCGGATTGATGAGTCGGGGACCTTATTCTCCTGAAGCTCTTTGGATATTACCCAGAGATTTTTTATACATTCATCTGCGGCTTTGTCTGTTTCATATGTTCCCTGCCTGATGGGCTTGCCGGGTCTTGCCCCGTCAAGTATCTTTGGGATCTGAATGATAAGAACAACCGCACAGGCAGCTATAAGCAGCAGCGTGAATGTGATCCACAGGGTTTTTTTGTATTGTTTCTTTTTTACAGGTGCTTTTTCCTCAGATCTTTCAATGATCTTTTCCTGTTTATCCACGATACACTGGGGGCAGTATTTTTCATCTGCCCTGGGTTGAAAAGGTCTTCCGCAAAAGGCGCAGGCCATATTCCTTTTGGTTTCTAAAACCTCAATGTTTTCAAGATATGACGAAAGCCTGTTGATAAGTTCTCCGATTTCCGCGGTGTTGTTGTTTTCTGCTGCCTGCTCCAGTAACTTTCCAATCTCTGTTATTGTATCGAGACCGTAACTTCCCCCGCTCCCTTTCAGATTATGACCTATGGACTGTATGGCAGGGTAGTCGTTCTGTTCAAGCGCTTTTTTGAGAACTATAATATCCTTCTGCCTGTTTTCGAGAAATTCCGGGATAAGATTTATCAAATCCGAATCAACATAAACGGTAATCTTTTGCGTCTGGTTTTCTGTATTTGTTTTTGTCATATCAACTTCAATCAGGATTTGTAAGTATCAGGGACAGAGTTGCTTTTCTACTTTGTGCTGTCATAGTATGCCTTTATTTGTTCGGCAGTTAATGCCTTGTCCGATATGCTGACTTCGTCTATGATCCCGTTGAAACCCATGTTTTTCAAGTCTTTGTTGTACCTCTGATCAATTTGGGCACCAATCTGGACATCCCCAGACGTCGTCCGGACAACCACCGGCTGGTTCTGATTGGCGGCTTTTATCCAGTCTTTACCATCGGATCGATAGAGTGTGGCTTTAACAGGCTCCCCGTTGACGTACATCTTCATACCGTCGCTGCCCCAGGTGGAGGCGACATTGGTCCAGGCGTCGGTAGGAGGTTCCATTTTGCTCTGCAGTCGCCATTTTACACCGTTTTCATCAACCAGTCCCAGGGCTAATTTGCCGTCATACAGCTGGAGAGAATAGGCCTCGTCGCTGAGATCCTTATTGTCTCCCTTGTGAATGATGCCGCCGTAAGACATGATTGAGTCGGGGTTGATCCATGACTGTAAAGTCCCCTTATCGGTCAGGCTCAAGGTTTTATTGTTGGGTATCTTGACATAATCATTCAAACCGTTGGAATTGACCCCGGAAAATTTCAGGGCAGAACCAACCTTGCCAGCTATCCATTCAGCGCCGTAGATGGTTCCGTTGTTGTTGCCAAGAGGGTCATAAATGATTTTACCTGTTCCTTCTTCCATGGTCCATACACCTGTTGCCCCCGGCATTCCGGCTATTAAAGCGGGCCCGCCGGTTGAAGGAAAATAGTGTATGGAACATCCGAGATTTCTGAATGGATTTGCCTGGTTTGCATCGTTGATCCAGAGGTAGGTACCGCCTGCCGGGCACTGCGGATATGTACTGAGATATTTCGCCTGCATCAAATCGTTAATGCTTGTGCTTGGTATTCCGGAGTCAACGACATATTGCCTCTCAGCATTCTGTGTCTCAATTCTTTGCATTGCGCAGCTTGTGGTTTGCCGGGCACGCATCACATACATGAGTTGCGGAGCAGATAACCCTGCGAGGATACCGATAATTGACAGAACGATGAGAATCTCGATAACGCTGAAACCTTGCGAGCGAGATGAACGAAAGATTAAATTGATAAAACATTGTTTTTTCATTGTGAAAGTATATAAGGAATGATTTTTTGTGTCAATATGATTGATGACCACAAAATGTTCAGGCCGCCCTGTCCTTTAAGCCTCAAATTTGCTTCGTTGATTCTTGGAATTCTCAATGCGTTATGTTTGGATAATATAGTTTCAAGGGGTATTCAGTGTCTCGGCAGAGATGATCGTTTATTTCCTCCTTTTCTTTGGAGAAAAAGCAGGTTAAATAATGACCCTTAACGGTTTAATGGTCAATAACTTTTGTTACGTATAGCAAGAAGAAAGCCCAGTTTTTGCAGGAACAGAAAATAACCTGCAAAGACCCTGCATGTTGCACCCAGTTATCAATAACACAGCAATATACAAAATTTACTGTGTGCTTCCACTGACTAAATAAGGGCTACTTTGCCCCTGAACACAACAATTTTCATGTGTTTGTGCCTGAATCTGCCTTTTTCCTGCTCATGAAGATCGTAAAGGTTGCCATAGATTGGACATAGAGCCTGTTCTCTGTGTCGAGAATTTTTCCTTCAAGGACTGCGATTCGACTCCCCTTATGAATAATAATGCTCTCGCAACTTAGCATACCCGTTTCAATCGTTACAGGACGGAAATAATTCACTTTAATCTCCGGCGAACTGAAGCCCGTTCCCCGGGGGAGAGAGAAACTGAGGGTGCAGGCCATTGATGCATCGAGAATGGTGCAAAGAATGCCTCCCTGCACCACACCAAAACGGTTGTAGTGGTATTCTGCGGGGGTGATTTCAAGAGTCACGGATTCGTCACGGATTTCTGCGAGCCTGCAACCGATAAGATTCCAAACAGGCGGAGGAGGAATTCTGCCCTCCTTTATTGCGAGAAGGTACTCAAGTCCACTTTCGGCTGGATTCTGCTCTATTACTTGGTACGACCATGTAATCGTCCGACTTTTCAGTTTTGGACCATCCTTCTCTGGCATCAGCTTACAAGACATTTCTAATCTTAACCGATAAGGTTTTGCCGGGCAAGAGAAATGGGCCGGATTCCGTCTTCCTTTCTTTCGATATCCGACTTCCATTTGATGGTTCTCCTGTGTTATGTATTGAGACACACATTACCCGTCATGCAGGAATGTGTCAATAATAATATGAGACCTTTGCAAAATTCTAAGAATGCAGTCATACCGGTGAAAAAAGGAAAAGGTATATTTTCAGTCTATTGGCTCATTTCAGGGATACTCTACTTTTGTACAACCGGTGCTGCATTCCCGGGCGAGACGCCATTCAAAAATGTTATCATCATGGTGGCGGATGGCATGGGTTCAGCACATACCACTGTAAGTCGATGGTATAAAGGGAGTCATCTGGCACTTGACGACATGCATCCCGGGGCTGTAAGGACCTATTCCGCTGAATCTCTTATCACGGATTCAGCACCTGCGGCAACCGCCTTTGCAACGGGCCATAAAACAAATGATAAATTTATCAGCGTACTTCCCGGGACCGTCACAATTCCCGAGGCTGCAAAAATACCTGATGAGCTACGGTTTAAACCGGTTGCTACTGTACTTGAGGGTGCAAAGCTGTCGGGAAGGTCTGTCGGGATAATAGCAACATCCAGCATCCAGCATGCAACGCCCGCAGCTTTTTCTGCACATTGGGCCGACAGGGCCGACTACAACGAAATTGCCAAACAGCAGGTTTATCTGAATATGGATGTTGTATTGGGTGGAGGAAAGAAATATCTGCTGCCGAAAGAAAAGGCTGGCACACGTATTGACGGAGAAGACCTCACGGCAGTATTAAAATCAAGGGGTTATGCAATTGTTGAATCAAGGGAGGCATTACATAATGTAAAATCCGGAAGGCTTTGGGGCATGTTTGCCGATGACGATATGGCCTACGAATTGGATCGTAGAAAGTTTTTTCCGGAACAGCCGACACTTTCCGAAATGACACAGAAGGCTATTGAATTGCTCTCTAAAAATCCAAAGGGTTTTTTTCTTTTTGTTGAGGGCAGCAAGGTAGACTGGGCTTCCCATGCAAACGATCCCGTAGGTGTCATAAGCGATGTCCTCGCCTTTGATGAGGCCGTAAAGGTAGCTCTTGCGTTCTCAAGAAAAAACAAACAGACCCTTTTGCTCGCCTTCTCAGACCATGGCAACGGCGGAATGTCCATTGGGAATAAAGCAACTGATGGCGCATATTCAAAGCTGTCCTACGAGGCAGTTTTTGCGCCGCTGAAAAAGGCCCAGCTAACCGGTGAAGGCATCGGAATGGTTATCTCAAAGGACACATCAGAAGAGAATATCAGGAAGACAATATCTGAATATTATGGCATAGATGACCTGACACAGGAAGAGGTCAAATCCATCAAAGAGGCGGCACCAAAAAGAATGAATCGTATAACCGGAGCTATAATCAGCAGAAAAGCGAATATCGGCTGGACAACACACGGGCACACAGGTGAAGACCTGTTCATTTATACGTATGGTCTTAAAAGAAGTATAGGCACTATCGACAATACGGACATTGCCCGTATAACCGCAAAGGGTATGGGGTTTGATTTAGCCGTTGTAGGCAGGAAACTTTTCGTAGATGCTGAAGCGGCTTTCGGGAAGATCGGGGCCAAGGCAAGAATTACGCATACTAATACCAGCAACCCCATGCTGATAGTAGAAAGGCAGGGTAAATATGCAGAATTACCGCTCAGTAAAGATATTATCAAAATGAAAACAGACAAAAAAGAATACAGGATGGAGGGGATAACAATCTTCTCGCCTCTCACGAAAAAGGTCTTTGTTCCTCTGGGTGCTGTATCGTTATTTTCGGGAACCTTAAATTAAAATGAGAGAGACAATAATATTTTAAATTTTTCCAAATTACTCTTGTATCCAGTATACAAATAATATATTGTATGAAAAGGCTTTATAAACAATAACCTATATAGGGGGCGTACATGACAAAAGCAGAGCTTATCGGGAAGGTTGCAGCGGATGCAAAGATTTCAAAGGCAGCAGCAGCAAAGGCTTTGGGCTCATTTATTGATGCAGTCAAGGCATCGCTAAAGAAAGGTGAAAAGGTAACGCTTATCGGTTTCGGCAGCTTCTCTGTATCTCAAAGAAAAGCAAGGAAAGGGAGAAATCCGCAGACAGGAAAGGCTATCAAGATACCGGCAAAAAAGGTGCCAAAATTTGCAGCAGGAAAGGCTTTTAAAGAAGCAGTAAAAAAATAGTTTATTTCTGAAGGGCCCAGTATCAGGCTGGGCCCTTTCATACCCCTTCCGTAATAATAAATTTTTAAATTTACCTTTTTCGTCATTTGGAGTATGTTTGTAAATTGGTTATTTATATATATGGAGACATAAAATGTGGAACTGGAAATGCCTTTTTGAAGATAAACAACTTGTCTGCTACTGCGACATCGACAATATCATCAATCCGGAAGCTGATGAGGACGGCATCTACCTATCCGTAGACTGCTACCGGACAATGCCGGCAAAAACTGCTGCGTGGATGATGTTTTTTATCAAGAACGAAGACACTATTAGCCGCTACATAGAGCAAAGAAAGAGCATGGGCCTCTCCATAGATGGCTACGACACATTTAACAATGTCCTCTGCCTTGTTGAGCTGGATGCGGAAAAGAACATGTACAGGGTTATTCCCGGGGGAGATTTTAACGATAAAGGGAATGAACTGGGCGCATCAGCAATAATTGGAAAGAAATCCTTCCTGAAAGGAATGAAAGGGGAATGGGCACTTATGCAGAAAGGAAAAACCCATAAGTCAGTTTTTGCTCTTTACCGATTGATATATGGAGCAAATGAGCATCCGGGCTGTTAGCAAAATCTTTTAATTACGATGTTTTACCTAACCGCTAATTACTAAAAGCTCCATCCGGAAAAAATATTTTCCGGATGAACATTGGCTTAAGCGAGACAAATACCTATCGCTTCATCCATCTTTTCGATGAATGTAAACTGCATATTTTCCTTGATGCTTTCCGGCACCTCTTCAAGATCCTTTTCGTTCAGCTTAGGCAGGACGATATTTCTTATGCCTGCCCTCCTTGCTGCCAGCACCTTCTGCTTTATTCCTCCTACAGGCAATACAAGCCCTCTGAGGGTTATCTCTCCTGTCATTGCAACGTCATTCCTCACAAGCTTGTCCGTAAGCAAGGAAACGAGCGATACAAGCATCGTTACACCTGCGGATGGCCCGTCCTTTGGTATTGCGCCTTGCGGGACATGGACGTGGATATCGTTTTTCTCAAAGAAATCTTCCGGAATCTCATAATCTGCCGACTTGCTCCGTATATAGCTCAAGGCAGCCTGGGCCGACTCCTTCATCACATCTCCGAGCTGACCGGTAAGGGACAGGGCGCCTTTACCCCTCATCTTTGTGGACTCGATAAAAAGAATTTCGCCACCCGTCGGTGTCCATGCAAGCCCGGTAGCAACTCCGGAATATTTTGTCCTATCAGCAACCTCCGAGAAATGTTTTATTGCTCCCAGATATCCGTGGATGCTTTCTGCTGTAACTATCTTTTTTTCGGTATCCCCTTCTGCCACATTTTTTGCGACAGCCCGGCATATTGCGGCAATCTCCCTTTCCAGATTCCTTACCCCTGATTCTCTTGTGTATGAACTGATAACGATCTTAATGGCTTCATCCTCAAACTCAATCCAATCTTTGTTCAGGCCATGTTCGGCCATCTCTTTCGGAATCAGAAACTGCCTCGAGATCATAAGCTTTTCCTCTTCGGTATATCCCGGCAGCTCAAGAACCTCCATTCTGTCCCTCAGGGCAGGAGGTATCGGGTCAAGCTGGTTCGCCGTTGCGATAAACATTACCTTGGAGAGGTCAAAAGGAACTTCAAGATAATGGTCGCTGAAAGAAAAGTTCTGTTCCGGGTCTAATACCTCAAGTAATGCGCTCGAAGGATCACCCCTGAAATCCGTTCCAATCTTATCTACCTCATCAAGCATGAATACCGGGTTATTTGAGCCTGCCTTTTTAACACCCTGTATAATCCTCCCGGGCAATGCCCCGACATAGGTTCTTCTGTGTCCCCTGATCTCCGCCTCATCCCTTATACCGCCCAGAGATATCCTCATGAACTTCCTGCCGAGAGCCCGGGCAATGGACTTGCCGAGGGATGTTTTACCAACCCCGGGCGGCCCGACAAAACAGAGTATGGGGCCCTTCATGTCCGATTTCAATTTTCTTACAGCAAGGTATTCAAGGATCCTTTTTTTTACCTTTTCAAGGTCGTAATGGTCTTCATTAAGTATGATATTTGCGCCTTCAATGTGAAGATTATCTTCGGTGTCCCTTGACCAGGGTAATTCTGTTAACCAATCAAGGTATGTCCGTGAAACAGTATATTCTGCCGACATGGTACTCATTCTGGAGAGCCTGTCGAGTTCCTTTTCCGCAACCTTCAGGGCTTCGGGCGGCATGTTTGCTTCTGTGATCTTCTTCCTCAATTCATCTATCTCTGTAAATTTGTCGTCTGTTTCGCCAAGTTCTTTCTGGATAGCCTTCAGCTGCTCTCTCAGATAGTATTCCCTCTGGGTCTTGTCGATGCCTTCCTTCACATTGGTCTGTATCCTGCTGCTTAATTCAAGGGTTTCCACTTCCCTGTTCAGAAAAAGAGTGACCTTCTTAAGCCTCTCTTTCAAATCAATCTTTTCAAGTATCTCCTGTTTCTCCACTACACTGATGTTGATGGTCGATGCAATGAGGTCTGCCAGGTTTCCGGGGTGCTCCACTTTTGTCGCGATATGGGATAACTCAGACGAGAGATATGGAGCCATTTCTACAGCTTTTTTATAAAGGTTTTTCAGATTGAGATACATGGCATCTACTTCCATATCCTTCTGATAATCTTCAAAGATAGGAAGGATTTTCGCCCTCAGATGGGGTTCTCTCTGACTGAACTCGATAAGCTTAAACCTGGACAGGCCCTGTACAACGATCCGCTGGCTCCCGTCAACCATCTTTACCATCTTCATGATGGTTGCAATGGTGCCGACGGTATGAAGGTCTTCAATGCCCGGCTCCTCTACATCGGGATTCTTCTGGGTTATGATCCCGATCATTTTATCCCCGTTCATGACATCATCAATAAGTCTTATTGAGCGCTCTCTGCCGACAATGAGCGGCATAACAAGGTCAGGATATGCAACGGTCCCGCGGAGCGGCAGAATGGGCAGCTCCGCAGGATAAAATATTCTGTCTTTAATGCTTTTGTCGTTTCTAAAACCAATTACCATTAAGTTCCCCCTATTTCTTCACATCCTCAAATTCAGCATCTACGACGTCATCATCGCTTTTACGGCCTCCCTGCTGCGTCCCCTGACCACCGGCACTCTGTCCATCAGGTCCTTTTGGGCCCGTTTCGGCAGTTTTCTTATACAAGGTCTCCGCAAGCTTGTGTGAAGCCTTCGTAAGGTCATCAATTGCCTTCTTCATCCTGTCCGGATCACCGCTCTTTAAAGCATCCTTACCGGAGGATAACGCATCTTCCAGCAGTTTAGCATCATCGCCCGGCAGTTTATCCCTGTTTTCATTTAATGTCTTTTCAGTCGAGTAAATAAGATTATCGAGCTGGTTTTTCGTCTCTATTTCCTGTTTTCTCTTTCTATCCTCTTCAGCATGTAATTCAGAATCCCTCACCATATTCTTTATTTCTTCCTCGCTGAGGCCTGTTGATGCGGTAATCCTGATATTCTGTTCCTTTCCGGTAGCCATATCTTTTGCCACGACATGGAGTATGCCGTTGGCGTCTATATCAAATGTCACCTCTATCTGTGGGATTCCCCTCGGCGCCGCCGGAAGACCAACGAGCTGGAATCTCCCCAGTGTCCTGTTGTCTCTGGATAATTCCCTCTCACCCTGCAAAATATGTATCTCAACGGTTGTCTGACTGTCTTCAGCAGTGGTGAATATCTGGCTCTTCTTTGTTGGTATTGTGGTATTTCTCTCAATAACCTTTGTCATTACACCGCCTAAAGTCTCGATACCAAGCGAGAGGGGGGTCACATCGAGAAGCAGCACGTCTTTCACCTCACCGGCTAAAACACCGGCCTGTACCGCTGCGCCGAGCGCCACAACCTCGTCGGGGTTTACGCCTCTGTGGGGTTCTCTTCCAAAGAAGCTTTTCACAACTTCCTGCACCTTCGGTATCCTCGTAGAACCACCCACAAGAACAACTTCATCTATCTTGTCTGTGCTCAGTTTGGCATCCTCAAGCGCCCTTTTGCATGGTCCGATGGTTTTCTGGATAATATCATCAGCAAGCTGCTCAAGCTCTGCCCTTCTCAGCTTCATGTTGAGATGCTTCGGACCCGCACTGTCGGCAGTGATAAAGGGAAGATTTATCTCTGTTTCGATTGCCGTGGAAAGCTCAATTTTTGCCCTTTCCCCTGCTTCCCTGAGTCTCTGCAGCGCCATCCGGTCTTTCGAGAGGTCTATACCCTGATCTTTCTTAAACTCAGAGACAATCCATTCAATAACCTTCTGATCAATATCGTCACCACCGAGGTGGGTATCGCCATTTGTTGATTTGACTTCAACAACATTATCACCTACTTCGAGGATTGAAACATCGAAGGTGCCGCCGCCAAAGTCATAAACCGCTATGGTCTCATCCTTCTTCTTGTCAAGTCCGTAAGCAAGGGCAGATGCCGTGGGCTCATTGATAATGCGGAGAACGTTGAGGCCCGCAATCCTTCCGGCATCTTTTGTGGCCTGCCTCTGAGAGTCGTTGAAATATGCAGGAACTGTAATAACCGCATCTTCTATTGTCTGGCCGAGGTACGCCTCTGCTGATTTTTTGAGCTTTTGAAGCACGAAGGCGGAAATTTCCTGTGGCGTATACTGTTTGCCTCTTACTTCAACCCTCACATTCCCTTCCTGGTCTGCTACAACCTTATACGGGACAGTCTTGATTTCTCCCTGCACCTCGCTGAATCTTCTTCCCACAAACCTTTTGATAGAAAAAATTGTGTTTTCCGGGTTTGTAATGGCCTGCCTTTTTGCAGTCTGGCCGACCAGGACCTCGCCGTCTTTGGTGAAAGCAACAACGCTTGGCGTTAATCTGCTTCCTTCTTCATTTATGATAATTTTCGGCTCTCCGCCCTCCATAATTGCTACAACAGAGTTGGTGGTACCGAGGTCAATCCCTATAACTTTTTTAGCCATGTCTGTATCCTCCCCGAATATGATAAAATTTAGTTTGTCTAAATATAATGTCGCAGCGGGGGGTTGTCAATGTCACGGGGATAATAAAAAGAATTCGGCGTATTTAATCTGATACCGGTTAACGGGTACCAGTTTTTACATTTTTATACACGAGTGTTGCTATGAAGAAGAGGAAGTTAAGTATAACAATAGTTGCCCCGGCAGGAAGGTCCATGACAAAGGAGATGAATATTCCCGAAACAACAGAAAGGACACCTGCTATAACAGACAGGACAATCGTTAATTTAAAGCCCTTCGCCATCTGCAGTGCTGTAACGGGCGGAAGTACAAGCAGCGCCGATATGAGCATAACCCCCACCATTTTCATTGCAAGAACAACTGTGACAGCGGTGAGCAGGACAAGCATCATATTTATTCTCTCCGTCTTTATCCCGGACACACTGGCAGATTCCTCGTCAAAGGTTACCGAGAGAAGCTCATGATAGAAGCAGAGAATTACCATGAGAAGCACCAAGGAAAGTACAATAGAGATGAAGACTTCCGTTGTGCTGATAGAAAGTATATTTCCAAAAAGATAACTGAAGAGATCCACATTAAATCCCCCAGCAGCGCTTGCAAGGATGACCCCGATGGCAATACCGAGGGAAGATACGATACCGATGGCAGAATCACCGTAAAGACGCGCCTTTGCTATCAGTTTAAGTATCCCTATGGAGCTCGCCATTACTATGGGTATCGCTATGTAAACGGGATAAACCCTCAAAAGCAGGCCTATGGCAACACCCCCGAATGTGACATGGGCAAGACCGTCTCCGATTAATGAGAGCCGTCTCAGGACAAGAAACACCCCAAGCGTTGAGCACAGAATCGCGATGAAAGAACCGGCGATCAGCGCCCTCTGGATAAAACCGTGGCTAAGCAAGTCGAAAATATCTCCCATCTCATCTCTTACCTTTTTAGCGTTCAGTGCCCTTAAATCTGTTCACAGCTCTTAACTTAGCAGGTAGCGTTCAGCGTGGAGCGTATAGTTTTAAATTCTCTACACCTGTCCGCGCTTAGCTGGGGCTATACGCTCCACGCTCCATGCTATGAGCCATTAGTTACCTTA
>Ga0247841_10012235_pt1 | contig 11237 bp, 8 predicted proteins | sample LaCruzMarch2015__2_FD_192410 | JGI IMG/M metagenome (GOLD analysis project Ga0247841, IMG submission 192410) | Freshwater microbial communities from meromictic Lake La Cruz, Castile-La Mancha, Spain - LaCruzMarch2015_18m | ecosystem: Environmental > Aquatic > Freshwater > Lake | place: Spain...
GCTGAGAGATATTGTTGTGCTATTATTCTTCTTTCTTCAATCAGCCAATCAAGTTTTTGCAATTGCTTTATCCCTACGGCTGCCTGAATATCTGTCATACGGTAATTATAACCCAGCTCGTTATATTCCTCGAAAATGACTCTTGAAGAGAGATGCCTTTCCCTGTCATTAATGCTCATCCCATGCTGTCGCAATAGTTTAAGCCGTTTGTAGAAAGCTTCATTTGACGTGGTGATCATCCCACCATCGCCGGTCGTAATAACCTTCCGTGGATGAAATGAAAAACACACTAAATCGGAATGGGAACCAATCTTTTGTCCATGATATGACGATCCTGCTGCACAAGCAGCATCTTCAATCAGTTTGAGTGAATACCGGTTACATAAAGCCTGAAAAGCTCGGATATCCGCTGGCATACCCATCTGATGAACCAGTAAAATCGCTTTGGTTTTCTTGGTTATCCGTTTTTCAACATCAGCAGCATCCAAATTATAATCAGTATCAACCTCAGCAAAAACAGGGATAGCCCCTGTATATCTGATTGAATTGGCAGTAGCAATGAAACTCATAGAAGGGCAAATTACTTCATCGCCCTCTCCAATCCCGGAAACGATTAATGCGAGGTGCAATGCAGTAGTGCAACTTGAGACTGCAACTGCGTATTTTGAACCCGTATATTGAGCAAACATTTCTTCGAATTCCTGCACTTTTGGTCCTTGTGTTACCCAACCAGACAATATTATATCATAAGCAGCTTGTGCTTCTTCTTCGCCTAAATAAGGTTTGGCAATTGGTATCATCTTTGTTTCATTTCCAGTTTTCAACTACTATTTCTGACAATAGATCTCTATTATTCATTAGGTTACGATAATATTCAATAGTTTCCCCAAGTCCTTCCTCTAAAGTACACGCTGATTTGAAACTGGTAAGTGTGATGAATTTTTTTGCGTTGACCCATAAACGTGGAACATCCGCCGGCCTACCTTCGTGGTAACGAATTCCGACAGCATCCTTTTCCATGATCCTGAGTATTTTTTTTATCAACTCTTTTAAAGTAACTTCAACTCCAGTTCCAATATTAATGGTTTCGCCAACTATCTTATTTCTCATAACAAAAAGTTCCAACAAAGCTTTTGCTGTATCTTTAACGAAGAAGAAATCACGAGTAATGGAACCATCTCCAAAAATAACCGGTTGTTTGTCGTTGAGCAAATAAACTATGTTGCGTGGGATAATTTCACCTGCATCACCTTCGTAGTGCGCCCTTGGGCCAAAATTGTTGAAGATTCTGAAAACGCTTGTACTGATGCCAAAGGATTCAAGATAGGCTAAAGCATACTTTTCACCAACAAATTTACTTGCTCCATAAACAGTTAACGGATTGGGCAGTGCATCTTCAGTGATCGGAAACATATTGGTTTTTCCATATATTTCAGATGATGAGATATAAAAGAAATGTTTAACTCCACATTTCCTTGAACTCTCCAGCATCTTTAGTGTCCCTTCTGCATTTACCCTATGGTTGAGAAATGGGTCTTTTAATGATTGCCTGACACCTAAGCATGCTAAATGAAATACGTAGTCCACACCTGCAATGGCTTTTTCCCTAACCTGATCATCAAGAATGTCACCATGTATAAATTGATATGTTGAAAATTTAGTGGCCTCTTCTAAATTGTCTAGTGATCCGTTAGCTAAATTATCAATTACCCGAACTGTGTAATTTTGAGATAATAATAAATCTACAAGATGAGAACCTATGAAACCAGCACCACCAGTAACCAAAAAAATAATATTGTTATTTGTGCTCATATTCTTCATTATTCAATTCGATTATTTCATCAATGATAAAAACAGGCCTTTTCCGACTTGCATCTAATGTTCTCCACAAATATTCGGCAACAACACCCAATGAGATATTTGTCATTCCGAAACCAAGCATGAGAATTGAAATCATAGTTGGCCACCCTTGAGCCAGGTCATGAAAAATCAATGTTCTCACCACAATATAAATTGTCCAGATCAAGCCTATGAGGAATAAGAGTATTCCACCAATAGAAACCATACGAATCGGAAAAAAAGAGAAAGCCACGAAAGAATCAATCAGCAGTTTTATCTTTTTAGCCAAAGTCCATTTGCTTTCACCGTATTTTCTTTCAACTTTGTCATATGCAATGAAGGTTTTCTTGAATCCAAGGGAGAGAATCTGTAGCACGAAATTAGAATTGGCTTCAATATTTCTGTTCAAAATTTCTTGTACTTTGGTGTTGAACATCAGTACATCAGCACCTTTTTTCGGATAATCCCTTATAGCATATTTACGCATCAGAAAAGCATAATACCGTGAAAACAAGCGCGTTGAAGCATCAGCCCCAATATTTCGGCGTTGAGCAACCACAATATCATTACCCTTCAGGCATTGATCATACATTTCAACAATCAGCATTAATGGATCCTGCAGATCAGCAGCCAGTATAGAAATCCATTCACCTGATGCATGGAAGATTCCTGCACGAACTGCAGCATGGGAACCGGAATTACGGGCAAGCCTGATGATTTTTGCAGTGTAGAACTGATGAATTCCTTTTCTGATAATCTCAACCGACTTGTCTGAAGAACCATCATCTACAAATATAACTTCTGCATGTATTTCATGTATCTCTGAAAAGAAGAGGTTAAGTTGAGGAATGAGGTAACCAAGATTTTCAGCTTCATTATAAAGTGGAAAGATCAGGCTAATATCTGGTTTCACAGCCATAAATGCATCGTAACAAGTGTAGAGACCACTTTAAAGTTTATTTTGTTATGCGTGTTGAGCGATATAATGTTACGTAGGCTTATTCCTGAATCAACCACGTCCAGATGCTCTTTCCTGTGATAATCACATACTGATGAGAAGAAACGTAAGCCAATTCCTTTTCCTGTCATCTGAGGATTCAGCAATGCCATTTTCCACATGGCAAACTTCTGGTCATAGTATGCAGATAAATCAAGTAGATAATAAATCATGAAGGCACAAGGCAAGTTTCCTATATCGTGCACAAGGATTCTCTGATTTGGGTCATGGAAAGCAGTACGTATCCATTTTGAGTACAATGACTCTGCTTTGTCATAAGGAATGTGGAAATCTGCATGAAACCTTTGTGGGTGGAATGCATCCCTGGCATATTCAAGCATATATTCGAGGTCAGTTTTCTCAGCAAAGCGTAACTCCAGATGGTTCTCAGGTCTAGGTTTGTTCCTATGGAGGTCGTACTTATTGTGAATCCAACTCTCCATGAACCTGAACCCTGCTTTTTCCAGGCAATGAATGGTGAGCAAGTCCAAAGAGGGTGTTTTTGATACGACAAATTTTACTCCGTATTGCGAACACCAGTCGAGGAATTGTGCCAGTAGTTTTTCCCCTGTTTCTAAATGGTTTTTTTCAGTGGATTTCCTGATGATGATATGATCAATCATTACAGTTTTTTGCCCGAAATGCAATGTATCCCAATCCGAAATCCTGAAAAGCATGACACCTTGGGGATTACCATTGGACGGACTGAAAATAATAGCTTCTGACGATTTCTGATCAATATATTGATGAACTTTATCAGTTACCAGTCGCAATGATGATTCATAAGGCAGATCTCGATCTTCCAGGTATCGGCCATATCTGTAACCTTGTAATAGGTCTGATGCAACTTCATGTATATGATCATTCAGCACGTGCGATTGATTTTACTGAGAAGAATGAAAGAAAAACTGAGATTATGTTAAAATGCATTCAGTACGGCGATGATATGGTTGATATCTTCATCACTTAATTCAGCAAACATAGGCAATGACAAGCAATGTTCGGCAAGGTATTCAGCATGTGGTAGGTCACCCTTTTTGTATCCAAGATGGGCATAAGCTTTCTGCAGATGGCAGGGAACCGGATAATGCATGCCAGGAAAAACTTTATGCTCGTTCATGTACTTGATCAGTTTTTCGCGATCAGGTGTCGTAATTACGAAAAGATGATAAATGGATTCAGCCCAGTCAGGACGAAATTGCATTGTAACTTTCGGATTCCTGATGCCTGAGAAATACATAGCAGCTATCTCATTTCTTCGGGCATTCCATTCATCCAGATAGTTCAGTTTAACTCCCAGGACAGCACCCTCAACACCACCCATTCGCATGTTGAAACCAATCTCATCATGATAGTATTTGTCGCGGCTGCTATGATTCCTCAATTTACACAGATGGTCGTAATAGTTAGTATTATTAGTAGTGATGCTTCCGCCCTCACCATAAGCTCCAAGATTCTTTCCTGGGTAATGGCTGAAACAAGCCATTTCGCCATACCCACCCACTCTTATCCCTTTGTATTTTGTTCCCTGAGCTTGTGCTGCGTCCTCAACCAAGAATAATTTGTGTTTGTCAGCGATAGCTTTCACTGCATCAACATCAAATGGCTGGCCGTAAAGGTGAACCCCGATAATAGCCTTGGTTTTAGCAGTGATCTTCTGTTCAATTTTTGTTGCATCTATTTGCCAGGTTTCAGGATCGCAATCCACAAATACCGGGGTTGCGCCGACGTAGGACGGTGCCCAGGCGGTCGCAATAAATGTATCCGCCGGAATAATTACTTCGTCCCCTGATCCTATACCTAAGGCGATCATGGCCAGATGCAGTGCAGAAGTACCACTATTCACTGCAACTGCATATTTTGTGCCGCAATACACTGAAAACGTTTTCTCAAAATTCTGTACCGAAAAGCCATTGGTGAAGGCGGTCTTTTCAAAAACTTCTTCAACAGCCTTCATAACTTCCTGTTTTATTTGAGCATACTGACCTTTAAGATCAAGAAAAGGAATATTGTGGTTAATTTCTTCCATAAAAAAATTTGTTATGTGATGAATTAAAAAATCTCGTCAATCAAATAGTTCTTCTCACCCTTGCCGGATTTCCGGCAACAATAGTATTGGGTGCTACATCTTTGGTTACTACTGATCCAGCTCCTACAATAGCATTCTCGCCAATTGTCAAACCACAAAGGATTGTAACGCTTGAACCGACTGAAGACCCTTTTTTTATATAAGTCTCTTCCAGTTTCCAATCAGCTTCAGTCTGTGGAGAGCCATCTGAATTGGTGGCACGCGGAAAGCGATCGTTAATAAAAGTTACATTATGGCCAATGAATACATTATCTTCTATATGAACACCCTCACATATGAAGGTATGGCTTGAGATTTTGCAGTTTTTGCCTATAGTGGCTCCTTTCTGAATTTCCACAAAAGCTCCGACTTTAGTTCCATCATCAATAGAACAGCCATATGCATTGACAAAATTAAAGATTCTGACATCTTTCCCGATGCTCACATTTTTTAAAGACTGCCTGGATGAATCAATATTAATAATTTCCATTTCACCATATTATTTAATAATTACTTCCTTACCTTTATTTTTGATGGATTCATTCGATGCTTCCAAAATCTTAATCACTGAAAGTCCTGAATAAAAATCAGCAACTGGCGTCTTGCTGTTTAACATGGATTGAGCAAAATCCTCGGCCATCAAAGCCAATGCTTCAATGGTAGGTGTTTTGGGGATAAAAATATCTCCCGTTCTATAATCAATTAGCAATCGTTGTTTTTCTTCATCTGATTTAACTGTGTATCCGGTATCATAAATCTTAATCTTCTCCGTTGGTTCCAGGTCATTGAAAACGATCATTTTTTTGTCACCGCCAAAAAGAATTAACCTAATCTTCACAGGCGATGTCCAGGAACAATTAAAATGAGCAATAAATCCTGATTCAAAATTTACCGTTAAGAAAGCAATATTCTCCAGACCGTTATTGGTATGCGATACTCCGGTTGCATTAAGGCTATAAGGTTTCTCACTTATTAAATGGGTGAGAATAGAAATATCATGAGGGGCTAAATCCCATAAAACATTAATATCTGGTTGAAACAGCCCGAGGTTAATCCTAGTTGAATCAAGATATTTTACTTTTCCAATGGTATCGGAATCAATTAATTGTTTGATTTTTTGCACTGCTCCGGTGTATAGGAAAGTATGGTCAACCATGAGCGAAAGGCCTTTTCTGACAGCAATCTCAATAAGCCTTTCTGCTTCCTCTGATGTTGAAGTCATGGGTTTCTCTAAAAGCACGTGTTTCCCATGTTCAAGAGCTGTTTTTGCTAATTGAAAATGAGTAAAGACAGGTGTCGCAATAGCAACAGCATCAATTGCAGGGTCTTTGATGATATCATCAGGGTTCGTTGTAATTTCTATCGAGGGATAAGCCCGCTTCAACAAATTCAGACGCTCCTGCCGAAAGTCAGCAACCTTTGTTACATGAAAGTTCTTATTCCCCATGAAATTTCTGACCAGGTTCGGACCCCAATAGCCATAACCAATTATTCCAATTTTCTGCATATATATTCTTTTTATAATGGGTGAATATTTACATCATTAAGTTGTCCTTCGTGGCTTATCTGGCAAAAATATAAAATTAACTTGGATGCACTTATAAAATGATCTGTAAAAAGCATTGTTCCGGGTCTAACGAAAACATAGCTGGTTCATCTTTTCTTTTGATTCAAAGCAAGATATGCATAAGGAAGAAATTATTTATGAACTAAGGTTGTAGGCCGTATGACTGCCTTTTAAATAACAAATAAAAAATAATGGATGGTAACTGTAAGTAATTAATCACTCAGGAGTAAGCAATAATTGTACGGATATAAACATGTTCTGCGTTTCAACTTCGTTTTTCGTCAACCAGTTTTCTCTTCTTGCGGTTATAAGAATAATTGGCAATGCTTATAGCAAGAAAAATACATAATGCTATGATTGAAACAAACAAGCTTTCATAATACCAGGGCGGGCAATAATCCAATTCGATGTTATGTTTACCAGATTCGAGTATAAGTCCCATGAACCCAATATTGCACAACATCGGTTGTATAGCTTTCCCGTCAACAATTGAGTGCCAGCCTTTATCAAAAGGGATACTTAAAAATAACACTCCTGATGAATCAAGCTCAATTCTACCCTTGATGTGATTTTGTGAAAATTGAGTAATTGTCAGTGTGTCTTTTTTTAGGTTAACCGCATCGTTAAAATAATCCTGAAACGTATAAAGAGGAATTGTGTCTGCCAAGGAATATTGTTTAAATACTGCTAATCTAGGGTCAACAGGGTTCTCTGCTACAAATGCCTGTTGCAGAATAATATCTTTTTTTAATAAAGATGCCTTTGAAAAACTATCCATCATTATATACTTATGATACATGAACCCTAAAGGAAGGAAATACTTGTTTTTAAGTACTTTCACATCTCCGAATTGTGTAATGGAATCATATCCCAAAATCTTAAAATCATTAATCCGTCCTTTGACCAGACTGTATTTTGTACTGACAAGATTTTGTAAAAGTGGCCGGTTGACCAATCCAATAACCCAGCGGCTTTCTAGTTCTTTACCCTTTTTTATTACCCCAATCTCCTCCATAAAACGGATGTAATACTTCTGATTAAACGACCCATAAACCATAGTACCATTGTACCCTTGCACTTGTGCATCGTTCAAACTCGTATGAATTGCAGGGTTAGAGTGGAAATTTTTATTGACCCGGAAAAATTGCTTATCTATGGAATTAATATAGGCAACCCCATCCACAGAATAATCATTATAACCTATTTTTTGTTTCATCTCCCTGCTTTTAACCACAGAACGTTCGTTGAGATTTGTAAAATTATTGTAGCCAAGCTCAATAAAAACAAATAATAGCAGTGTAATCCCAAAATATGGCCTGAAAGCATCGAAATATGATAAACCGGCAATGATCGTGTAAATAACTAAAAAATTCCTTGCGACTGACTGCACATCTTCATCAATGAGCTTGTCTCTATTGGCATAGGGATAATAAAGCAAAGCCATAAGGAAAATAAAAGCTCCGGCCAACACATACAGATTGATCTTTTTCGTTCCTGAAATCTCATTTAGCCCATAAAGTGTAAGAAAAAGGAAAGCTAATGCCACGAAAAAGGAGAAACCTCTGTAATAATCCCCACTGAATAACCATAATGCATACCGAAAGAATGGAAACACAATCGGTAAGAGCATGATAAACAGGAATACAGCATAGCTGATGGCTTTTCTTTTAGTTGTCATTGTAAATATCTGTGGCATCAGCAACAATGGAAGAATACCAATATAAAAAAGAGGAGCTTCAAGATAATTTCTCCAACCCTTGTAATTGCTCCCGTTGCCTAGCATATCGTTTGAAAAAAAACGAAGTATTGCCGAGGTATTATGCTGGTTGTCGCCTAAAGCAAATAGTGGCGCACCCATTAGTTTGTTGAAATAACCTGAACTTCCGCCAACTCTGGGACTATCGAGCAAAACCTGAAGGCTTGACCACGAAAAAAAACTGCTGATCAATAAACCCAACAAACTTAACGCTGCCATTTGTAGGAATGCTCTGAGCAACCTCTTCCACGAAGGATTTTCGGAGGTGAAATGGCGTAGTAGTATCCAAAGAATTAAAAAAAGACCATACAGATAAAGATCGAATAGCTGGACGATGGCGAGCAAAGCAACTGCCAATGGGAACAGCATCCATGACCTTTCCTGATAAAGTTTCTCGAACGATACAAACAGCAAGGCAAGGCAAAATGCCTCGGTCGAAAACGCATACCACCCACTGCCAACTATCATAAACCCACTAAAACAATACATCATCGTGCCTGCTATGATCGCAACTGGTTTTAACTTAAGCTGCGTGAGAAAATGGTACATGAGTAATGAGGTTGCAAGCATCTTTGCTATTTCCATCCAAATGATGGCATAGGCCAAAGATCCGGGGCTAACCAGATATAAAATCAGGTAGAAGGGGTCGTTAATGCTTATAGATTGTACATTCTGACCCATTCCCTGTGCGAAAGACCATAAGGGAATGCCATCGGTATGAAGATAGTGGTTGATATAGATCAAATGCGGATAGAATGAATTCAGCGAATCACTACCAATATCTTTAAACAGGTAATAAAGGTTACCAACGATAAATTTATGGAAAATGATGATGATCAATAACGAAACAAGTCCCATTGTGATCCTCAGCGGGTATTTTCCGAGATAAGTATCAATTAAAGTCAGCTTCTGGTTATTTCTCTTTGCCTCCTTCTTGATGGGAGGTTTAGTAACTAGCTTTTGTGCAGGCTTCTGCTTCATAATACTTGTTAATTCATTTATATGTGGATCCGGTCAATTGCTTTATTTCCTTATTTTTATGCAATGTTTAAAATGGCTGAAACATGGTGCCTTTAGAGGAATTAATCCGATCTGTTAGTTGCACAAAAAGGGTATGCTTATTAAACAGTGGTAGACGTATTTGCATCCAATCATAAATATCAGGAACTTTGCCTTTCTTCAAGCAAACGTACAAATAATTTCTGGAAATACAGTTGTAATATAAAAAATCGGGGACAAGGCTATTTCCCTTTTATTTTCAAATTAAGCGCTTATGCTTATAATTCAAAATCGAAATAGGAATAGTAGAATCAATTGGCGTTAAGATATCTTTTTCGGACGGCCTTGCTGCAACACATCAATAATAGAAGAGGAAAGTGCTGGTAAAGTATCCCAAGTAAGTATTGGCATTGAAGGAATTCCATTCAACAAACTATCAATTATAAATTTGTTATAAAATAATATCTTTACACCCGAATAGAATAATGATGTTCGAAAACCTGGATCACCCTTATACGTTCAACAACAATTTTAAGCATAACCTTAAGACAATCACTTTTGTCAGCATGGGTTTTATGCTGATCATGTTATATTTTCAGCCTTTTGGTATCAATTTTCTTGCTTCGGTAAAAAACGGATATTTTGTATTGGGAACCGGCTTTTTGAGCGCTATCACCTTTTTTTTCAGTACATTAATCTTTCCAGGGATATTTCCCCGATTATTTGACCCTGCCAGATGGACGATACGCAAAGAACTTATCTGGAATCTTGGAATGTTGGTTGTTTTATTTGCCAGTTTCAGCTTTCTTGCATGGCTTTGCCGGTATTACAATGTTATTACGTTACCCATAATCAGTACCGGAGCCCTCGCCCTGATGCCATTGATATTATTCAATTTAGTCAACTACAATCATTCGCTAAAAGCAAGGGTTGTCCATGCGATTGATTCTGGACGGCATTGGCTGGCCGAAGATCGTAAAACCACGATTAAAAATAAAATCCATTTACGAATACTTGCCGATAACGGAAAAGAAGAGTTTGATAAAGAGATTGAACAGGTAGTCGTAATTCGTTCAGCAAGCAATTATATTGAGGTGTTTTGGCTTGATGGCAAAATTATCCGCAAACTGATGATAAGACAGACATTAAATACTGTTGAAGCCTTAGTTAAAGATTTTCCTGGTATAAAGAAATGCCACAGATGCTATTTAATTAATTTTGAACACGTTAAGAGACTAACAGGAGCCAATCCCAATTATTTTTTTATAGTAGATGGCCTTGATTTTCAAATTCCGGTATCAAGGCAAAATGTGGCCCTTTTCAGAAAATTACTAAATAAAGGATAACATTTATTTTAAAAATCCCATACTATAGTTACTTTATATCCTCTAATTTCTGAGGAAATTCACCTTAATAATCATATCTGTTTTTCCATTCCGTCCCTAAAGGAGGAGCAATTCATCCCTAAACCCAACAATTCCGCCCTTATTAAGCAGTGTAACCCATATTTCTGAAAGTCTGCTGATTCAGTAGTAATTTTACATTGTCAGAGGAAATGTTATGTTAGCATTTCCTTTTTACAATAATAAAAACAGATAATCTGTTCTCAAAAACGACAGGAATATGAATAAGATGACATCCCTAAATATTGGAGGGCTCAAAATTAAAGTTCCCATAATTCAAGGAGGTATGGGAGTGGGTATCTCACTCTCAGGATTAGCTGCAGCCGTTGCCAATGAAGGTGGCGCTGGTGTTATCAGCGCGGCAGGGTTAGGCTTAATTTATAAAGATGGCTCTAAAAACTATCTGGAGAAATGCACTTTCGGTTTAGCTCAGGAAATCAGGAAGGCCCGTCAGAACACTACCGGCATTTTAGGGGTGAATATTATGGTTGCTTTGTCGAATTACAGCGATCTGGTCCAGACCTCAATAAATGAAGGGATTGATATCATTATTTCTGGAGCCGGACTACCTCTCGATCTTCCAAAATACCTCATCCAGGGTAGTAAAA
>Ga0247841_10012236_pt1 | contig 11236 bp, 11 predicted proteins | sample LaCruzMarch2015__2_FD_192410 | JGI IMG/M metagenome (GOLD analysis project Ga0247841, IMG submission 192410) | Freshwater microbial communities from meromictic Lake La Cruz, Castile-La Mancha, Spain - LaCruzMarch2015_18m | ecosystem: Environmental > Aquatic > Freshwater > Lake | place: Spain...
CAGGGCCGAAAAATACAAGGTTGTTGCCAATATCCCTTATTACATCACCTCGAAAATATTAGAATTATTTTTGACCCAGGGAAACAAACCGGAATCGATCGTCCTTTTGGTTCAAAAAGAAGTGGCAGAGCGGATTTGTGCTAGACCTGGTCAATTATCTATTCTTGCCTTATCCGTTCAGGCCTATGGTCAGCCGGAAATTGTTGGCATTGTGCCGAAGGAATCATTTTTTCCAGCGCCGAAAGTTGATAGCGCGATACTGAGGATTAAGGATATCCACCCGTTCAATTGTCATTCCAGACTTGATCTGGAATCCAAATTAGTGGATCCCAGCCTTCGCTGGGATGACAAAGAAAAGGCTCGAGATGACAGTTTTTGTGGCGAAAAAGACTTTTTCCGCCTCGTCCATGTTGGTTTTGCCAGTAAGAGAAAGACGCTCGTCAATAATCTGGCGGCCGGCTATCATTTGGATAAAAAGAAGGCAAGCGATATAATTAAGTCAATCGGGCTAGATGAAAACATTCGCGCCCAGGAATTAAGTCTGGATGATTGGCAGAAGTTGGTGTCAAAATTAACCTGATTAGTCTAAATAAATCCCAAAAACGTCAAACGGTAAAGGTAACGAAGCCCGTTTCGGTAACGTCAAACGGTTACGTAACCGAACTACCTTAGACGATACGGCTTGCCCCTCGAAGCTCGAAGAGCGAAGTGGGGGCGTCGTAACCGTAAGACCCTAGACGATAAGATATTTAGGTTAATTAGAATAATTACAGCAATTAGAAATTGCGAGGGCATATGGCTGAAGATAATGGTTCGGGATTCAAGGCCGGTTTTGAAGAGGGTGTGCAAAAGGGCATGGAAGAAAGCAAGCGGTTGTTTACGATGTCGGAGTTCCGCCACGAGCTCGGAATTCCGCTTATTTTGGCGCGGAAGCTTGTCATTTGGGGCACTGTCGAAGTCGAAAAAGCAGCCGATGGCACGCTTCAAATCACCGAAGCAGAGCTTCTTGAGGCAAAAGAGCTCTTGAAACACCCTTGGACCAGGACAAAATTATTTTTCAAGGCGCTTGGCCCCGGCATTATTACCGGCGCGGCTGACGACGACCCGGGCGGAATCGGGACTTATTCCTCCGTCGGAGCCCAATACGGTTTTGGTCTTATCTGGCTGGCGCCCTATTTATTGCCTCTGATGATGGCGGTTCAGGAGGCCTGCGCCCGAATCGGTGTTGTGACCAACCGGGGACTGGCCGGCGTCCTCTTGAAACATTACAAGAAATGGATTGTGGCGATTATTGTCGCCCTCCTCATCGTTGCCAACACGGCCAATATTGGGGCCGATATCGCCGCTATGACCGCCTCGGTCCGGCTTCTGGTGCCGGTCAATTACACCATAACGGCCATCGTTACCACTCTTTTGATTATTGCCATTGAGATCGCCATCCCTTACAAAAATTATGCCAAAATACTGAAATGGCTGACGCTCTCTCTCTTTGCCTACATCATCACCGGCTTTGTTATTCATCCGAACTGGCTTCTCATTTTCAAAGAGGCCTTGACTCCCGGCCTGAAGTTCGAAAAAGAGTATATCTTTGCCATCATCGCCGTTTTCGGCACCACCATCTCTCCTTACCTTTTCTTTTGGCAGACCTCCGAAGAAGTTGAAGAGGAAAAAGTCGAGAAGAAAGAGGGAGTGTTCCAAAAGATAAATGACCGGATCGCCCATATGCGGACCGATGTCCGGACGGGGATGATCTTTGCCAATTTGACCTTCTTTTTCATTGTTCTGACGACTGCTCAGGTTCTTCATCAAAACGGCATCACCACGATCGAATCGGCCGAACAAGCGGCTCTGGCTCTAAAGCCGTTTGCCGGCGATCAAGCCTTCCTCCTCTTCGCTCTCGGTATTATCGGGACGGGTCTGCTGGCGGTTCCGGTTTTGGCCGGCTCGGCCGCCTACGCTTTAGCCGAGCTGATGAAATGGCGCGAGGGCCTGAGCGAGAAGTTTTCACGGGCAAAAGCGTTCTATTGTGTCATTACGGTCTCGATATTAATTGGCCTGGCGCTCAATTTCATCGGGGTCAGCCCGATCAAAGCGCTTTATTACTCTGCTTGGCTAAACGGCGTTATCGCCATCCCGCTCTTGTTTGTAATAATGGTCGTTGGCAACGACAAGCGCATTATGGGCCGCGAAACCCATCCCAAGTGGGTCAAGTTTTTCGGCTGGATCGCCGTTCTCTTCGCCGCCACCGCACTCCTGGCAAGCATTTACCTAATTTTTGCGAAATAATACCCCGGACAGCATAGAACTCTGTGACGAGTCAAAAACATTGACTTTTTCGGCGTTATGTGATATAAACAAATGTCGCAACTTAACAATTCCACTATAGTCCGGCGTGAGGACAGTTTAAATTAAACTCTCCTCACGCCGGACCAACGGCGTCTCCCGAATGCCGATAGGCTTTTGAAAGTGGGAGAGGAAGAAATCCTCCTAAATGCCGACAGGCATTGCCAGCCAAGGCTGGGAATAGGAGGAGGAATCGATGAAAAAACTTGATACGCGCCCTCTTATCGTCGAGGGTATCCCGCTGGTCACGCCGGCCATGGCATGGCAGGATGCTATGCAGAGGGCGTTCGACGCAGGTTACTTATGGTTTGCGATCGAACACCTGGGCGGCGATCGGAATCGCATCTTAGTGTTCAAACGGCTAGGTCCGGGGGTGTGCCTCGAGCACGGGGCAATTTTCTCGGAACTGGTCGTGTCCCTCGTCGATGAGGGATGGGTGTGGGGAAGGAAAGCTTTGCCAGAAAAAAGCGACCTGACCGATTCCTACCACAACATCCGTGTCCTCATGCAGTGGCGGGATGTTTGTGACTGGACGGAGTACGCCACATTGCTGGCGGTGATGTCCGACGGGGCATGGGGCATCCCCATGAATATCACCGTCCCGGAAGGGTTCGATGTCCCCCGACTTGCCAAGGAGTTGGCCGAATGGCGTGACCCTGAAGCATAAGGCGGGATGTCATGTGAGGGCATGGATGCCTGCTCGAAGTCAAGGATTGGCTTCGAGCACTCGCTTATCAATCTAACGCAGGTTGGATTCGTAAGAAGAGAAAAAAAGAAAAAACAAGACAAACGAAACAGCGGTCTTGTTTTTTTGTTGGATTGGCGGTTTTTTTGTATTTTTGATAAAATATATCTTGACAACAAGATAACTCAATGTATATAATGGATATATACGAGAAACTGAAAAGGTTGACTGAATTTGACTGGGATTTCGGAAATACTGACAAAAACGTGGCAAAGCATAAAATCAGTAATTCCGAATCAGAAGAAGTATTTTTCAATCCCAATCTTGTTTTGGCTGACGAGAAGCATAGTGTTGCTGAGGATAGGTTTTTCCTACTGGGCCGGACCAATCAAGAAATAATCTTGTTTGTTGTTTTCACTGTCCGTGGCGATAAAATCAGGGTGATTTCTTCTAGATCAGCCAGCCGCAAAGAGAAACAAATTTACAATTGTCGTCACAACAATGAAAAAAGAAATTCCAAAATTTAAAAGCGAGAACGCAGAGAAAGAATTCTGGCAGAAAAACGATTCGGCTGATTTTCTGGACTGGAAAAAAGCTCAGCCGATGGCATTTCCCAATTTGAAGCCTACCCTCAAGATGATCTCGATAAGGCTGCCGCAATTTATAATAGACGAATTGAAAGTTGAGGCTAATCGTCTCGACATTCCATATCAGTCACTAATCAAAAAATATCTCGATCAATCATTGAGAAAAGAAAAAACGCGGTCTAAAATTTAAACCGCCAATTTCATATTATCGCCTGATTATGGATTGGCGGTTTTTTTATTTACCTTGAGTTTAATCGAAAGGTTATCCCCTTTTTTTGTTTCGAAAACCGGTTTATAATTGCAGATACTATGACACTGACAAAAGACGATTTAAAATCAATTGGGGATATCGTTGACCGCAAGATCGATAACAAGATCGACGGTTTTGCTCGTGTCATGGCTGATAATTTTGTCAAAATCGACGAGCGCTTCGAGCAGATGGATAAACGGTTTGATTCTGTAGAATTTAAAATCGGCCTGATGCAGACGGATATCAGGGCTATCAGGGCAGAGATCGATAAATTGAATCGGAAACTTGACGCTATCGAAAAAATGGTGAACGAGGATACAATCTTAGCTTTTAAAGAAATTGAGAAGGTAAAAAAGAGGGTCTCGTATCTTGAGAAAGTTCTAAAGGTAAAAACCGCCTAAAGTTGCTTCCGAGCAGCGAATCCGACAGGCGGTTTTTTTGTAATGGCAATAAAATACTTTTTGTGTTAGAGTGTGCGCATGAAAAAAGCAGGAATTATGAATCATGAATCAGGGATCTCCCACCTCCCCCAAACCCCTCCTCGGGCAGGAGGGGGGCCGGCAGGGACGCTTTTTGTCATAGCTACTCCGATCGGCAATCTGCAAGATATTACCTTGCGGGCGATTGAGGTGTTGAAAAGCGTTGATCTGATTGCCTGCGAAGATACTCGAGTGACGGGCAAATTGCTGGCTCATTTTGATATCAAGAAGCCGATGGTGTCTTATTTTCAGCACTCAAAATTAAGCAAAGTTGAATTGATAATTGAAAAATTGTTAAACGGTGAGAATATTGCGCTTGTGACGGACGCAGGAACGCCGGGGATCAGCGACCCGGGGCAGGAGCTTGTATCACGAATCCGTCAGTCTGTCATCGCGAGGAGAGGAGCGACGAAGCGATCTATCGACGGAGAAGATTGCCGCGCCTCCCGCGGAGGCGGTATGGCTCGCAATGACAATTCAAAGGTCAAAATTATCCCGATACCGGGGCCGAGTGCTCTCGGGGCCGCCGCTTCTGTCTCAGGTTTGATCGAAAAGGAGTTCTATTTTGCCGGATTTTTGCCCAAGAAAAAGGGGCGGCAGACCTTTTTTAAGAATGCTTCATTGTTTCATTGTCCCATTGTTGTCTATGAATCGTCACTCAGATTGGAAAGGACGCTAAACGACATTCAAAAATATTTAGGGGACGATACTGAAGTTTTTATCGCCCGCGAAATGACGAAAATGTTTGAGGAATATTGGGGTGGGCCGGTCGGAAATGTTTTGGGCGATTTGAAAAATCACCAGATGAAAGGTGAGATAGTTCTAATGATCAAAAAGTTGAAATAATTTTTGCTCTAAAACGATTGATGGCACTCCGAGAACGAAGTCTCGGAGTGCCACCTGGAATGCGCGGTCAATCCTGCCTGTCTCGCGCGACGCTGCAGGTCAGGCAAAGGTTGCCCGGCCTCAGACTGCTGCTGTAGGCGTAGCAATCCACGCACACGCCCGAAGTGAGCGTGGGTGGCTTGCTGTGGTCTGTCTGCCGCTTGGCGCCGCGACGCCGGTCTGTCGTTGAACCCGCTGATGCGGGTCCGGTCTGTGGTACACCTGTCATGAAAACCTCCCGGGGGTAGAGTTGAGTCTATGAGATTATTTATATCATAACGGGGCAATTTTTCAATAGCAGCATTGAGATTGGTCTGGGGATTTGATAACATCATGTTATGGCCCTTCGACTGCGCTCAGGGTAAACATCCTTAATGTTTGGCATAAACATGAAGTTCTACATTACTACCCCTATTTACTACATCAACGACATTCCGCATCCCACTTCGCTAAAGCTTCGCGGGATTGCTAGTTTTGATGTCAAGAGGAGATTATTGTGAAATACTACATAACCACTCCCATTTACTACATTAATGATATTCCGCATATCGGGCATGCTTATACTACGATTGCGGCCGATGTGCTGGCGCGCTATCACCGGCGTAAAGGCGACGAGGTCTTTTTCCTGACCGGCACGGACGAGCACGGCGCCAAAATCGCCGAAGCGGCGGAAAAGGCGGGGAAGAGCCCGCAGGATTTTGCCGATTCTCTTGTCCCAAAATTTGAACAGGCGTGGAAGGCGGTCAACAGCAGTTATGACCAGTTTTTCCGCACGACCAATCCTGAACACGAAAAACTCGTTTCTGAATTTGTAGCCAAGCTTATCGAAAAAGGCTTTGTCGAAAAAAGAAAATACGAAGGACTCTATTGCGTTGGTTGTGAGAAATTCTTGAAAGAAGGCGAGCTGGTGGACGGACTTTGCTCCGACCACAAAAAAGCGCCGGTCAAGCAGGCGGAGGAGAATTATTTCTTCAAGTTATCCGATCCGGCCATAAGCACCAAGCTGGCAGGCTTGATAAATAATAATGAGTTGATTATCGAGCCGGACAGCCGTAGAAATGAAGTTTTGGGCAAGATAAAGCAGGGTCTGGAAGATATTTCGATCTCCCGCGCCGGTGTCAAGTGGGGCATACCGTTTCCGGGGGATCCGAGCCAGACGATCTATGTCTGGGTTGACGCATTGCTTAATTATTACACAGCCACAAAAATCTATTTTAAGGAAGCTCCCACCCCACCTAGCCTCTCACTCCCACCCCACCTAACCTCCCCTCAGGCAGGGGAGGGAACGCTCGGCAGGGGAGGGAACATCTGGCCGGCCGATTTGCATTTGATCGGCAAAGATATTCTCTGGTTCCACGCCGTGATCTGGCCGGCAATGCTGATCGTGGCCGATTTGCCGGTGCCGAAAAAGGTTTTTGCCCACGGATTCTTCACCGTTGACGGCCAAAAAATGAGCAAAACGGTCGGCAATGTGATCGACCCGAACGAAGTGGTCAAAAAATTCGGCGCCGACGCCGTCCGCTACGCCCTCTTGCGCGAATTTCCCTTTGGCGAGGACGGCGATATTTCGGTCGAGAAAATTGAAAAAAATTATAACGATTTGGCCAATAATATCGGGAATCTGTTGCAGAGAACGATCGCAATGCTTAATCGCTATGCGATTAAGCCGAATAATGAATTAGGAATTATGAATCATGGTGTTGACGCAGAAATCGAAGGCTTAAATTTTATGGGCGCGCTGATCAAGATTGATAATCTGGCGATCGAGACCAATAAATATATTGCCGAAAAAGAACCATGGACGCTAGCCAAGGAAAACAAGACGGAGGAGCTGACCGAGGTGCTGGGCCGGGCTTATACTGATTTGAATTTGCTGGCGGAATTGCTCGAACCGTTTATGCCTGAAACTGCTGAGAAGATGAATAAACAATTGGAAACGCTGGAACCAGAGCCACTTTTTCCGAGATTGGAAAAATAATTTTAAATTTTCGTAGCCCAGACTTTAGTCTGTTGATGAATGGCAAGCTAAAGCTTGAGCTACGTCGACTCCCGTAGACCACGCTTCAGCGTGACCAAGCAAGCTAAAGCTTGGACTACATAATTCATAATTCATAATTCTTCCCAACATGTTCACTGCACTACTGGCGGCGCTGGGGATTAGCGGTTCTGACGTCACCAGCAAAAAATTATTGGATGACAAAGAGTATCCGATCAAACGGTATCTGCCGCTTCTTTTTTTGTTGCTGGCGGTTATCACGGCCATTTTCGTCCCTTTCAGCTTTCATTTTGATGCCGGCAAAGCCTTCAGCTTTAAATATTTAATAATTTTCGCCGCCATGATCTTCGCGGCGGTCAGCTGGAATATCCGCTATTACACCAGCATCAAAAAAGAAACTCTTCACGAATTCGAGCTGGTCTTGTTGCTCACTCCGATCACGACCGTCATTCTGGCCTCAATTTTTTACAGAGACGAACGCGACACGGGGCTTTTTATCGCCGCTCTAATCGCTTCCGGCGCTCTGATCTTCAGCCGGCTTCAAAAACAACACATAATTTTAACCCAGAATATCAAAAGAACCCTGCTGGCCATGTTTTTCATGGCGGTCGAGGTTTTGCTCTTGAAAACCCTGCTCAACGTCTATTCACCGACATTTCTCTATCTTGTCCGCACTATCATACTTTGTATGATCTATGTAATAATTTACAAACCGCGTCTGACCGACTACCGCCCTGATATACCACTTTTGCCGTTAATCCTCGTCAACTCCGCTTTCGGCGTTTTGCAGATGGTAATGAAATACTACAGTTACCACGCTCTCGGCATTGTCGAAACGACCACCATCCTCCTGATTGCGCCGATCATCGTTTACGCCGTTTCCTATTTTTACTTCCTCGAGCGCCGCAATTTCAAGAAAGACGCGATCGCGGCGGCGATAATAATTGGCTGTGTTTTGTACACTATTTTTCGGTAACGGTAACGAGGCCCGTTTCGGTAACGTCTAAGGGTCACGTCGCCGAATGACCCTAAACGATACGGGCATCGTAACCATAGGACGATTAACGAGGTAATTATGTTCATCGATACTCATGCACATTTGGATTTTCCTGAGTTCAAGACCGAAGTGTCGGCGGTTTTGGGCCGGGCCAAGGACGCTCATGTCGAGCGTGTTTTGAATGTGGGCGTCGACGTCGACACTTCGAAGCATTCTGTCGATCTAGCCCGTAAATATCCTGAAATCTATGCTGCGGTTGGAGTTCATCCCCATTGCGCCAAGGAACTCGATATCGAGACGAGGGGTCGTTTGCTCGCTCTTTCCAGCCACCAGAAAGTGGTGGCGGTAGGCGAAATCGGCCTCGATTATTACTATCTCAAACGCTCGAGCCAATACGCCAATTATCCGACGCGCGACGAGCAGATTTTTTGCTTCGAGCAAATGCTCGATTTTGCGATGGAAACCGGCTTGCCGGCCATTATCCATTCCCGCGAGGCGGACGCTGATATTCTGGGAATCTTAAAATCATACCACGGCCAACTCCGAGCTGTTTTGCACTGTTTTGCCGGCGATTGGGATTTCGCCGAAAAGATCCTTGATCTCGGATTCGCCGTCTCGTTCACTGGTAATATCACTTTCAGAAATGCCAGCCTGGATGTAATTGACGCCATAAAGAGAATACCGATCGGCTCGATCATGATTGAAACCGACTGCCCCTATCTGGCGCCGGAAAAATGCCGCGGCAAGCGGAACGAAACGGCCAACGTGGTCGAAGTGGCGAAGAAGATTGCCGAGATCAAGGGTGTTTCTTTGGCTGAAGTCGAGCGTGAAACGACCAAAAAAGCGATGAAATTCTTCGGCATCAAATAATAAATAACGGATTACAAATCTAGCCTAATTACGAACTACGGATTCACCCCGTGTAATACCGCCGTTGGCGGTTCCGGCTTCGCCAGATTACACGGGGTAAACTAAAGCAGCCCCCGACCTTTTCAGGTGGGGGCTGCTCGGATATGAGCCAGCGCCAGAAATTCCGTTTTGGCTTCGGCTCGGTGTAGCGCTTGATCACATCCCAGTGGGACTGATCCATGAGCTCCCAGCGGAAGATGTTGATGCCTAAGGGAGTGTCCAGCTTCTTCAGCATCGTTTCAAGCTCTTTCGGGTCGGTCGGCGTGAAGCCGGTGTCCCGGCCGTACGCCTGGAGTGTGGGGACGACCGGTATGGCGTCCTCGCGCTCGGCGTATTTCTCGCCCCAGTCTGTTGCGATCAGGGAGAGGGACTTCTTTATGTCCCAACCCTGACCCTCTTCCCAGGAAGACCAGTAGTATTGCGGCCAGATCATGTCGCAGTACTTGAAGGTCACTTCCCAGGGGAAGTCAGCATGGTAGTTGCGAAGCCCGAAGGTAGAGACGCCGATCAGGCAGTCGGAGTGGAACTTGTCCACCCACAGCCTGAAGGGCAAGAGGACTGCCTCCATCTTCTCGGAGTTGTCTTTCCCTTCATATTCTCCTTCCATGTCGAATATGTAGAAGACGGCTCCGTCCTCTATCGTCTGGCAAGCGGCGTTGAGCTCCGCTTCGGTGTCGTTCCCGAAGCAGCGTTGGTAGGCGATCGGGAGGATCCCGGCGTCACAGCAGAGAGCGAATAGTTCCTTGACCTTCTCTCTGTCGTTGAACTGCCGTCCTCCACGATCGGCGCAGACGATGATGTGGCCGAGGCGATATTTCTTTGCCTTCGCCACAATCGCCTTGATGTCGCCGCCCTCAGCTTGATTGAGGTCATATATCCAGACCCCGACGCCGAGTGATCCGTTCGGGTCCCACGGCTCTTTCTGTTGGCCGCGCCAGAGGCAGAAGAGAGCCAGGGCGATGATCGTCAATAGAACGATTGCCATTACTACGATTTTGAAGCGGCAACTGCGATTTTTGCGGTAAGCCATGATGGCCCTCCTTTTTCCGTATGTACCTCGGCGGTATTGCCGATGGCTGATAATACCATTTATCCATTGACTTGTCAACAAAATGGGGCCGTGTACAAGATGTACCGGCCCTGCTTTCGTATTTAAATACTTAAGATTAATAGTTTGTTCTTGATAAAGTCAAACCACCGCCCCCTTGCGGGAAACGGTGGTCGGATGTCCTCCTTGAAATTGTAGGTGCGCCGGGCGTTACTGCGCCCAGGGCGCCGGGCCGGCCGGCTCGACGATCATCGCGTCCTTGAGGAAGGCGACGGCTTTTTTGAAGCCTTCGCGGCCGCTCATCAGCGAGTCCTCGTGCTCGATGGAGAGCGCGCCGTCGTAGCCGATCAGGCGCAGGTTGCTGACCATGTCTTTCCAGGTCTGCGCGTCGTGGCCGTAACCGATGGTGCGGAAGATCCAGGAACGCCTCAGCTCGTCGGTGTAGCTCTTGGTGTCGAGCACGCCGTTGAGGGACGCGTTCAGCGGGTCGATCTTGCAATCCTTGGCATGGAAGTGGAAGATCGCGCCTTGCTTGCCCAGCTTACGGATGGCGCAGACGGGATCGATCCCCTGCCAGAAGATGTGGCTGGGGTCGAAGTTGACGCCGATGCGGTCGCCGCAGTGTAGGCGCAGTCTGAGGGCAGTCTCCGGGTTGTAGACGATGAAGCCCGGGTGCATCTCCAGGCCGACGCGCACGCCCTTCTTCTTCATGATCCCGTTCATCTCTTTCCAGTAGGGGATGGCCACGCCGTTCCACTGGTACTTCAGGATGTCGCCGAAGTCGGTCGGCCAGGGGCAGGTGACCCAGTTCGGGTATTTCGCGCCGGGGGCGTCGCCGGGGCAGCCGGAGAAGTTGATGACCGTCTCGATGCCCAGCATGCCGGCCAGGTCGATGGTCTTGCGGAAGATGGCGTCGTGCTCCTTCGCGATCTTCGCGTCCGGGTGGATGGGGTTGCCGTGGCAGGAGAGGGCGGAGATCTCCAGTCCGCGGTCGGTGATCTTCTTCTTCCACGCTTTGGCTTTCCCCTGATCCGCCACCAGTTCATCCAGCGGGCAG